>CDZQ01037884.1_pt1 | contig 33511 bp, 25 predicted proteins | sample 554831 | NCBI WGS metagenome assembly CDZQ01 (sample SAMEA3182112, study PRJEB8094) | gut metagenome | biome: human; feature: gut; material: Stool; isolation source: human stools | place: Canada | collected 2013-05-06 | reverse complement strand
ACCTTGTAGTTGCTCTGCATCTTCATGGCTTCGATGACGATGACCGTTTCTCCGGCCTTCATCTCTTGTCCCACACTGACGGGGATTTTCACCACCTTGCCCGGCATGGGCGAAGTGATACGGTCGTTCTGCTCCTCTTCATCTTTCTTGCGCATGCGCAGGTATTTCGCCTGGCTGTCTATAATCTCGACATTGAAGCTGCTGTAGTGTGTATTCACTTTGTAGCTCTTTCCGTTCTCTTTGCGAATCAGTTGGGCGTTGGAGCTGCGTCCGTCCATCAGGATGTTGCAATTCCCGTTCTCTGCCATGACAACGTCCGCTTCGAACGTTTTTCCGTCGATGGTGAGAACCACTTTGTTGTCTTCCTTGCTGACCAATTCTATTTCGGCCACGCGATTTCCTATATGTATTTCCATACTTTTATATTCTTAATACCCCTTTGTGCAATCCAAATTCTTTCCACTTGCTGATCGGGCGGTTATCCGCTGCCAGTCCGCTGTTGTTTTCTTCCAGGTTCATCAGGTAGTCCATGTAGGCGGCAATCAGCGCAATGTTTTCCGCACGCTCACTGGTGCGCGTGATGCATTGCTGAAGCACTTCACCGTTTTTGGCGATGAAGCCTGTGTCATAGTGTCCTTCCACAAAGTCGGGTGTATCCATGATGGCGCGCAGGTAACTGATGTTGTTCTTTACGCCCGTCAACTTATATTCGTGAAGCACGCGGCGCATCCGTTCGATGGCATATTCCCGTGTGGTGGCCCACACGATCAGTTTGCCGATCATCGGATCGTAATAAATCGGAATCTCGTATCCTTCGTATACATAGCTGTCGATGCGTACTCCGATACCGTTGGGTTCTGTGATTTGCTTGATGACACCCGGGCTGGGCATGAAGTTCATTTCCGTATCTTCCGCACAGATGCGGCATTCGATGGCGTGTCCCCGTTGCTGGATGTCCTCTTGTCTCAGTTGCAGTACCTGTCCGTCGGCTACCTTAATTTGTTCTTTTACCAGATCTACGCCGACTACTTCTTCTGTGATGGGATGTTCCACTTGCAGGCGGGTGTTCATTTCCAGAAAGTAATAATTGCGGTGCTTGTCCACCAGGAATTCAATGGTTCCCGCGCCGATGTAGTTCACGGCCTTGGCAGCGGCTACTGCCTTTTCGCCCATGTCCCGGCGCAGTTCCGGTGTGATAAAAACCGAAGGGCTCTCTTCTACGATCTTTTGGTTGCGGCGCTGCACCGAGCATTCACGTTCGCACAAGTGAATTACGTTGCCATGCTTGTCGCCCAGTATCTGGAACTCGATGTGATGGGGTTCTTCCACAAACTTCTCTAGATAGACCGTGTCGTCTCCGAACGAGGAAAGCGATTCGCTCTTGGCTGTTGTATAGGCTTCGGCCACTTCGTCTGCATGATGAATCAGTCGCATTCCTTTTCCGCCACCGCCCATCGAGGCTTTCAGCATTACCGGATAGCCGATTTGGTTGCAGAGTTCTACTGCTTCCTCAACACTTTTCAGGTTGTCTTGAGTGCCCGGAACTACCGGTACCCCGGCTTCGATCATCTTGATGCGTGCCGAGATTTTATCTCCCATGGCTTCCATTGTTTCCGGGTCAGGACCGATAAAGGTGATGCCTTCTTCCCGGCAACGGCGGGCAAAGGTTGCATTTTCCGATAAGAACCCGTATCCCGGGTGAATGGCGTCTGCGTGGCATGACTTTGCCACTTCAATGATTTTTTCTATATTCAGATAACTCTCTTTCGATGCTGCCGGTCCGATGCAATAAGCTTCATCGGCGTAAAGCACATGTTTCGCTGTTCGGTCCGCTTCCGAGAAAACGGCAATGCTCGTTATTTCCATCTCCCGACAGGAGCGCATCACCCTCACGGCAATTTCACCGCGGTTGGCGACTAAGATTCTTTTAATCATATTCATTTCTCAATTAAATGCATATACATATTCGCGCTTTTCCACCCTGCGGACATACGTCCACCCGATGAAAACACAGTATTTCTACGATTTGGGGCTTAACAACGATGCTTTCTTTCCTAACCCACGAGGAGAGAATGCTCTTATTCACGAATGGCAGGTCTTCTGACTGACTCTACATCTTACCGGGACCTTCCCGACAGAGTTTGCTTTTTCTGTCAGTGGTGCGAAATTGGCTGATTGATAAGATGCTATACAGAGTTTCACAGCAGCGGGACTGTCCGGGATTTACACCCGATTCCCTTTTAATCTTCGTCCGTTGACCACGGATTCCGAACCAATTCGGCGACAAATATAGAGAAATATTGAATAGGATGGATACTTTTTGCACGAAAAGTTCAGTTTTGTGCAATGCCCCCGCAGCTTTTTTTCAAAATAAATGTCATATATACGGAACACAAACGGATTACCGATTGTTCTTTGGGTACAATAAACGAGCATAAAACGAAATGAAGTACTAACGAAATATACATACCATACTATGTCACATTTACCTACCTTGATTGCTGACCTTGCCTTAATACTGATGTCCGCAAGTATCATTACTCTTTTATTTAAATGGCTGAAGCAACCCCTGGTCCTGGGATATATCGTTGCCGGATTGCTGGCCGGGCCTTATGTCCGCATCTTCCCGACTGTCGGCGATATGGAGAACATCAATACCTGGGCTGAGATAGGAGTTGTCTTTTTACTTTTTGCTCTCGGACTCGAGTTTAGCTTTAAAAAATTGATGAATGTCGGATCGGCAGCGTTTATTACGGCAACAACCGAAGTGATCAGTATGTTACTGATCGGTTTTATGGTGGGGCATCTGTTGGGGTGGAGTACGATGAATTCTGTGTTTCTGGGTGGAATGTTGTCCATGTCGTCTACCACGATTATTATTAAAGCCTTTGATGATCTTGGTTTGCGCAGCCAACGGTTTACAGGCATTGTGTTCGGAACCTTGGTGGTCGAAGACCTGATCGCTATCCTGATGATGGTCATCCTTTCTACTATGGCGGTGAGCAAAGAGTTTGTGGGTGAGGAACTCTTGATGAGTGTCCTGAAAGTTGCCTTTTTCCTGATTTTGTGGTTTCTGGTCGGTATATTCATCCTTCCGTTCTTCCTGAAAAAAGCAAAGCGGTTGATGAATAATGAAACTCTGTTGATTGTCTCTCTCGGGCTTTGCCTGGCAATGGTCGTGCTGGCTACCCGTACCGGTTTTTCGGCTGCGCTGGGTGCTTTCATTATGGGATCTATTCTTGCTGAGACGGTTGAGGCCGAACATATAGAACACATCATACAGCCGGTGAAAGATCTTTTCGGAGCTATTTTCTTTGTATCCGTCGGTATGCTGGTCAATCCGTCTGTCCTGCTTCAGTATGCCTGGCCGGTGGTTATCATTACATTGGTGACTCTTGTGGGTAAATCGATTTTCTCTTCATTGGGAGTCTTGCTGTCCGGCGAACCACTGAAGGTCTCCGTCAAGTCCGGGTTCAGTCTGGCCCAGATAGGAGAGTTTGCTTTTATTATCGCGGGATTGGGAGCCTCGCTCAAGGTGCTGGACCCGTTTGTTCCCCCGATTATCGTTGCGGTATCCGTTATCACTACCTTTACCACTCCCTATTTTATCCGGTTGGCAAATCCGTTTTCCGAATGGCTTTATAAAGTACTTTCCCCTCGGACCCGTGAATTCCTGGACCGTTACGCTTCCGGCAAGAAGACCGTCAATCATGATAGTGACTGGAAGCGGTTACTGAAAACGATTGTCGGAAGAGTGATTATTTACAGTGTCCTCCTTACTGCTATTTGGCTGTTGTCCGTTCAGACCGTATACCCGACGATAAACGGAATGTTTGATTCCCCGGGACGATGGCTGAGTGTAGTGATGTGCCTGCTCACCCTTTTGCTGATGATTCCTTTCTTGTGGGCCCTTGTTTCAGATAAGTACAATTCTCCGGACGTGTTTCTGAAGTTGTGGAATGACGACAATTACAATCACGGGAGGCTGGTAGCGTTGATCCTGTTCCGTGTTTCGGTGGCTGTTTTTTTCATAGCGGGAGTTGTCATCAGTTATTTTAGTCTTAATTACGGGATAGGTATTGTCATAGCTGTTGCCGTGTTGGGACTGATACTTCTTCTCAGGGAGAACCTCACCCAATATTCGCATTTGGAGAACCACTTCCTGACCAATCTGAACGGAAGGGAGGAAGCGGCCCGGAATCGCTATCCGCTGAAGAGCCGTTTCAACAGTGAGTTTAGTGATAAAGATATCGAGTTGACCTCCGTTTGGGTATCTCCTTATTCATCTTATATAGGGAAGTCGCTGGAGGAACTTCCTTTCAGGCGTGAGTTTGGTGTCAATGTAGTGGGGATTGTCAGGGGAGAACGGAGGATATACATTCCGCAAAGTGACGAGTGCATTTATCCGCAGGATAAGTTGATCGTGGTCGGTACAGACGGCCAGTTACAGAAGTTTCGTTCGGAACTCGACATCCGGCAGGATTTTCCGGACGAAAAGAATGTGCGACAAGAGGTGACGCTTCACTCTTTCACGGTAGATGAAGAATCTCCGCTCCTGAATAAAAGTATTGCCCAGTCACGGTTGGGAAAACAGTATGACAGTCTTATCGTTGCCATTGAGCGGGAAGACGAGTTGATTTCCATGAATCAAAGTACGGTTTTCCGTTTGGGAGATCTGGTATGGATAGTGGGTGACAGGGAGAAGATCAGACAACTCCTGATGCGGAAAAAGCATGTGTAAGTAAAGAGAGGAGGAAAGACAAACGATTCAGATGAAAATTTTCATTTTGACAGAAGCACGTCGAACTGTCATTCTGTATTTTTAATACGGGCTGTATTCGTTTCTTTCCGGGCTTCTTTGCGATTGCTCCCGAAAAAGCTGTTGTTTTGCCATTAGTCAAAATTAAAATGATGTGATTGGGGCTTTTTATCTGATATTATGGATTGATAATCTTCCGGTATAGAAGCATTCTGTTGATGTAACTCAATTCCGTTCTCTAAAATGATAGTTGGTAAATGCTCCCTCTGAGGTCTCTGATAACTTCAGAAAGCATGTATTTTACCTCTTCTTTTGCTTTATTAATTTCTTCCGGACAAAAGACTAACTTCTTCTGAAGAAAAGACTAACTTCTTACCGGGAAAACATTAACTTCTTTTTCGGAAAGAGTTAAGTCTTTGGGTACGTAAAATGGTATATTTACCCAATATAATGCAGAATTCTGTATGTAAATGTCATATCTATGCGTTGTATCCTTCTATTACATAAGTTTTGAATAGATGGTGTGTTATTAAAAAGAGAGAAATCGTTTCTTTCTGATCTTAAAATAGGAATATCCGCATCTATTTGTGTCTGTGCCATTGACGTATTTCTTTTCTATGAAAAGTTAGTAGATATTATAATATTATTATTAAATATAAAAGTTGGGATATTGCTTGTCGATTTCTGTTTTCATTGGCTATATTTGCGTGTATCTAAAATATAAAATACTATGAAGTCCGTTTTGTTATCTGTTATTTCATTCTTGTTAGTCATGAATGTCTGTGCTAAGAATGATGTGGATATGAGAACTTATTTGAAAAAAGTTCTCGGTAATCTTGATAAGATAGAATCAGCTTCCTATCATGGGCAATCTCAGTCCTGGCAACCCGGCGATACCGCTGCCATTACCAATTTTCATCGTTTTATTAAAGAATACACCAATCCTTCTGATTCAACCATCGGCGCGAGCTATGTGTGTCTTGACGCCAAGGATACTACGCGATTTGAATTTGGTTATGATGGAAAAGTGAAAATGATAAGTTTTCATGAGCATAAAGGGATTATGGTCGATGATTTCACGACCAGATCCCATCCTTTCAGGTTGGTGGCTCCTCCGTTTTTTTGTTATACCCGGAATATCATCGGATATGCTTTGAGTACGGGGGATAGCATCACCACCGAATGGAAGGATTTAGGAGAAGAGTATTACTTCAAGTTGGTGATACATGAAGACAGGCAGGTTGAATTTTTTGGAAAAGCGTACTACATACCGAAGCCTCCTTTTGATTTGGGAGACCCGACCTCGATTTACGAATTGTGGATTAGCAAAGCGAACGGTCTGCCTTATAAAATGCGCAGGGAAATGTCGCATCAGATTTCTGCTACTACTTGTTCGGATGTAGTCTTGAATCAATTGTCGATAGCCGATTTTAATTTATATGATTATGTGCCCCAAGACTATGAGATCCGCAAGTCTGGCGAGCAAAAAAAGACCACTCAGCCTGCGGCGACAGATCTTATAGGACAGAAAGCTCCCGACTGGATGTTGAAAGATATGTATGAGAAACCGGTGGCGTTATCCGAATTTAAAAGTAAAGTGCTATTGGTGAACCTCACCGGTATCGGTTGTGGTGCTTGCCATGCCTCCATTCCTTTTCTGAACGGATTGAAAGGGAAGTTCAATGCCGGTGAATTTGAAGTGGTTTCTATAGAAACCTGGGGACGTGAACCCCATTCGCTGCGAACTTATGCGGATAAGAATCAAATAAATTATAGTTTTTTGTGCGGTGATGAAGGTATTGTCAAGTCATACCGGACTTATGGCGCGGCACCTTTATTCTTTATATTAGATCAGGATCGGGTGATCAGAAAGGTCATCCGGGGGTATCGAATGGGGTGGACCGATGAAGAAATCACAGATGCCATTAAAGCACTGTTATGATAAAATGTATTTGCGGTTGGAGGTTACTCCAACCGCAAGTCGTATAGACAGGCACGCACCTCTTCCGGGCTGCCGATATGTTTCCCTATGTCGTCTGATAATTTCACACATTCGCGCCACTCCTGGTTCATGTTCATCTTGCATTGCGATAGCTTCATGACAATGTTCGATGGCTTGAATCCCGTATCGTTGGTCAGGTTTGTCCCGATGCCGAAAGAGCAACGGATCTTTCCCCGGCAATACTTCTGGATATCCAGTGCTTTGCCAAAGTCGAGTGCGTTACTGAATACGATTGTCTTGGTGGTCGGGTCGATGCCCAACTCTTTATAACGTGCGGTCAGCTGATCGATGAACCGGAATTCATCACCGGAATCACACCTCACGCCATCAAACAACTTAGCCTGTTTGCGGCTTAGATTGCTTAGAAAGATGGCAGATGTATAAGTGTCGGACAAGGCGATGCCAAGGTCGCCATCGTATACATTTACCCAATTTTCAAGGGCCATATAGTTGGCATGTTTATAGCCGAATTGCGCTCCGTGAAACATGAACCATTCATGGGGATGCGTACCCATGGGCTTCATGCCGTATTTCATGGCGAAATGGCAATTGGAAGTGCCGATACAGTAATGGGCTGTCTGTTTCAGGTGCCCGATGACTTGATTCTGCACATCGAACGAAAAGCGCCTTCGGGTTCCGAATTCAGAGAAAAGTAGCTGATGCTTATTGGACAGTTCTGTTTTTTCGGACAGTTTGTACAGGATGTCTTCCAGGTTGGCAACATTGCCGGACGATTGGTTCTTTATCTCCGAAACGATGGCGAGTAGAGGTACTTCATAAAGCGTTGCTTTGTAAAGATAGTCGTTCACTTCGATGTGAAGCTGCCGATTCTCGTCCAGACGGATTTCTATTTTCTCGGGTTGGAAACGGAAAGAAGAGAGCCACTCCCAATAGACCCTGGGCAGGAAGCGGCAGTTCTTTATCATATATTCCAGTTCTTTTTCGGTCAGTGCCACGTGTGATAGCTGACTGATTTCCGTTCTCAATCTTTCCACAAACTCGTCGCTATATTCAGTCCCGTCCCTGTCTTTGAAGCTGAAAGTGCCTATTGCGTACGGGAATAGTTTGATATAAGCATACGAAGTAGTGAATTTATAAAGGTCTGTATCGAGTATGGTACGAATGATCATTGGGTTCTTTTTTCTCTGTTATTCTCGTCAAAGATACAAAATATTCTATAGCAATCTATTCCGTATCGGTTCATATGGCAAAATCATCATTCTGAAGATAAAGTATTTTCTTTATACACGGTGTTCATTTCAATGATGATAGCTGATATTAAAAACAAAAAAAGATCTTATAAGTTGGTGCTTTTCTATCTTTTTATTAGTTTTAAAACTTAATCCGTATACAAACAACCATGCAAAAATTAAACCAACAACCGGATATTTGTCCTTATTTCTCTCCGGAATTTAAAGTGATACCTCAGTATATTGTTATGAAAGAGGGAGAGTGTATGGAATTGAATAATAAAACTACCAACTTTTTTATCTTTATTCTTTCAGGTGAAATAACAATTAGTTTTGAGCAGTACACTAATCGGCCCGTATTGGAAAATGAAATGTTTTTTCTGCCTAAAAACAACTGTTTTAAATGGAAAGCTGTTACGAAAACAGCGTTGATTCTTACAGGATACAATACAACCACTTTTCCATGTACGAGTGCCAGGGCAGGAATATTATATAAAATAAAGGGCGGTGTGAAGTTCGATTGCCGTGGAGTAGTGATGAAGGACGAGGTCAAAACAGTAGTGAATCAAATGAAGCATTATCTTGAGTCCGGAATAAACTGTCATCATATGTACATTTTGAAACATAAAGAACTGTATCTCATGTTCAAGCACTTCTATACGTATGAGGAGATTGTACAGATGTTTTATCTCACATTAGGCAGCAATCCACTCTTTAACGAACGGGTGTTGGATAATTATTTAAAAGTGAAAACCGTTAAAGAGTTAGCCGGTCTTTTGGGGTATGGCATAAAGACGTTTGAAAAGCTTTTTAGGGAGAATTTTGATGAATCTCCTTATAAATGGATGCAGAAACGGAAGGCTTTGCAGATACAACAAAGATTGATGAATCCCGCTATCTCATTGAAGCAGATCATGTATGAATTTAAATTTGCAACCTCTTCGCATTTTAATTTTTATTGTAAGCAACATTTGGGTGCTGCTCCGATGCAAATAAGAAACAGCAATAAGGATGATAATATGAGTACCTTGCCTTAATTGGTAGATTTTATACGCAAATTGGTAATAAGCTTCTTCTTTTTATTGCATAATTTTGTATTCAAGAAATAAGAAGACATAACCTGCACTCATATTCTGTATTTATGGTAATGAAGAAAAGAGAATTAATAAAGACGCAGATCTTATATGATAGGCATTAGAACAAGTTGCACACACACAGTTCTGTCGCTGGATTATGCAGTATAACTTCTTAAAAAAATGAATTTAAAGCACACAAATAAAATAACTGCGAAAGTCACTTGACGTCCGGTATACTGTAGTCTCCTGATGTAAACAGGAGGCTCGTTAACAAAATTATTTCGGAATACAAAAGTTCAATAAAGGATTTGGTATCGATCTTTTGCGCAATTGCTGGAGGAATCTTTTATTTGCAACCCGAAAAGATAATTTTGTTATATTAAATTAAAACTTATGACATCAGTAAAATTAAAATTGAACAAGACCCGTGCATTGAAAGATGGGAATTATCCGGTGGTATTCCAGCTAATCCACCAAAAGCGCAAAAAAATAATTTATACGAAATACCGTATGAAAGAAGAGGATTTTATAATTATTGCCGGAAATGTTGTTTCGGGTTGCCATACCGGTTGCAAAATCAGTCGCGAATTGTTGAGGATCTATAAGCAACTGACCGCACGAGTTCGCAGACTGGAAAGCCGTGGTGAGGAATATACAATAAATGATATCACTACTGTCATGTTTTCAAAAGCGACCGGAAAATTCTTATTACTGCCTTACATTGATACACAAATAGAATGGAAAAAGTCAATAATGAAAAACGGAACCGCCGCTGCTTATCAAAGTACCTATGCTTCACTTGCCAAATATATCGGTAAGAAAGAGGTGAAAATATCGCAAGTGAACCACCGCTTTGTAACTTGCTACAGAGACTTTTTATCCAAAAATGGGGCTACGGAAAATACGATCGGATACTATTTAAGGAACTTCAGGGCATTGTATAATCTCGCGGTAAAGGACGGCTTGGTTCCTCCATGCGATTATCCGTTCAAGGAAATATGTACCAAGCCCTGTAAAACAGTAAAACGTGCATTAGATCGGGAACAGATGGTTAAATTGGCTTGTCTGTCATTGCATTCCGATGCAGAGTTAAAACGTTCATTGGATCTTTTTCTTTTTGGTTTCTATGCCCAGGGAATGGCTTTTGTTGACATTGCATATCTGAAGTGGAAAAATATAAGTGGTAATCGGATTATCTATAGAAGACATAAATCAAAACAATTGATACAAATAGTCATTACACCCCAGATCAAATCCATTATAGACGAGCATGGGAATAATACGAACAATGCAGAAGAGTATGTATTCTCGGTTATCAAAAATAATGCAAATGAATATACTCAGTATCGTACAGCTTTAGGACGTACCAACAGGCACTTAAAAATAATCTCTGCGAAACTGAAGATTGATCCTCCGTTGACTACGTACACCGCGCGCCATACATGGGCAACACTGGCTAGAGAATACGGGGCCCCGGTTTCGGCAATCAGTGCGGGATTAGGGCATACCAAAGAAGAAATGACACTTGTCTATCTTAAGGAATTGGATTTGGCTCCTCTTCACCGGATCAATAAGATGGTAAATAATCTTCTGGAGAGAAAATGAGTTCCTCTGTATTTCTCTATTCTATAATAGAGATTAATACTTCATATTTTTCATCAATCTATCTTTCTCGCTACAAAAGTACGACATTGTCAGTTTGCCATTATTGCCAAAAAGAACAATAATTTTGATATTTCGTACAAAACTTCACAAAGTAGTTAAAAACTACTGATTTACAACCTGATATTTCATAATCAACTCCCGTGGTGTGCAATTAAAATGCTGCTTGCAATAGTGGGTGAAATGAGCTTGTGACTCAAATCTAAACTCCTCCATCAACTCTCCGACTGTAGTCTCTGAGGTCATCACTTTATTTAATATATGTGTGTTCCGTTGTTTCAGCAACCATTGCTTGGCCGTCATTCCGAATACTTCTTTAAATTTACAGTAAAAGCTGCTTTTACACATATTGGAGAGGGAGATGAGATCATTTACATTGCTTACTTTAAAATAATTGCCAATGACAAAATCTTTGAAAGTTAATTCTGCTGAGATGATCGGGTGGAACAATAAGGCTAATTCTTCTTTCAGATAAAAACCCCGGAGTAAAAAAAATAATTCCTGTTGCAACAAAGTGTGAAAATGTCCGCAATCCATCTTATTGGTCAGGCAATACGTAACAATCTCCAAATAAGGAGGAAGGGGATAACGGATAGCGAGTGACTGGAAATTATAATCCAGTTTCCTGCATAGTCCTGTTAACGATTGTAATATGAACTTATCACATACGTTTAAGGGAACATCAAAGGATAAGGAGAGTAACCGGGTACCGGCTATGACTTTAATTTCAACCATAGCCGTTTTGGGGAGTAGCACCATACAGTTAGCCTGAAACAAACGTTCTCTAAACTGATTACAATTGATGACACATTCTCCTTCGAGAACAAATAAAAGATAGTTCCATGAAATTTCTTTTTCCAGAATAACTTCTTCATGTGAGAATTCAATATATTTGAATCCGTTTTCTACCTTTTCCAGGTAATTTCTGCATGAACGATGCTCTTGTATATAGAGCAAATTGTTAAGTGAAGATTTCTTATTCATATCATATTGAGTTTGGTGGCTTATTCATTTTACTTCAGTATTATTTCAGCATCTTGTTCTGATAGCTTTTCGTATTGTACTAAAATACTGTGAATTAAACCTTAACTTATTATATTAATTGTTCTTTTCATAAGGTATTATGTCGGTTATGTGACATTAATTTATTGATAACTAGAATTTTATGATTTGTTTACTCTCCTTTCAATCTCTATTATAGAATAGAGATGCAGTAAAAAACAATATTTAAGCTTGAAACAAATAAACATTATCAATTTTATTCATTAAAAAAATCACAGAATGAAAGTTAAAAAAATCTTATTATCAATGTGTGCGATAGCGGCATTGGCAAGTTGTTCGCAGAATGATGACGTGGTTCCTGCTGGGGCGGGCGGTGAAGAAGCAAGGGTTGTCCTTAAGCTGGAGGGAGACGCTGTGGATACAAGAGCCGATGTGCCAGCTACTGAAGAAGGTGCCAAAATTAAGGATATTACTGTATTCTTTTTTAATACGACAGGGTTTATTGTGGGTACTCCCAAATACATAGGTGTCGCGGCGGATATTGCTAAACCGATTACGACCACTACGGATGCTTCTCAAGTGGTTGTAATAGCTAATCTAGGGAGTGACGAAACAACTACAGGTGAAAAATTAGCTGGTGTGAGCAGTATTGACCAGCTGAAAACAAAAGTATTTTCTTCTGTTACTACTACCACAAATCCCACAACCAAACATACAATTAATCAAACTAAGGATCGTCTGTATATGAGTGGAATGGGGAAAGTGACGATAGGTTCAGATGGTCTGACTGGTACTGCAACAGTAAATCTGCATTTCATATCGGCTAAAATTAATAAGGTAGCTATTTCATGGAAAGCTGATAATACAAACCAGAACTATTCAACTCTGTCTGTTTTTAAAACAGATAAGTCTAAATGGTTTGCCATCAAACAAGTCTACTTAATGATGTCTCAGACAAACTCACATCTTTTACCTGCAGATGCCGTAATCGTTCCGGCAGGGACGGTAACATGGGCTGGTGCGTTTGCTCCAGCTACGGGTTTGGCGTTTGCAGGGGGCTTGTCGTGGGGGAGTACTCCGTGGGTACCAGTTCCGACACCAACTCCTCTTCAAACAGATACTTACTTAGTAAAGACAGATCTGGCTGCTAGTTCTGCCGGAAATCAAGTGGCGAATGTCATTGCTGATAATCCTTGGTATTTGTTTGAAAATCCTGCTTCTTCTGATAAACCGACTGGGCTTGTAGTTGAAGTAGTATGGAGATCTAAAGACAATGCAGAGTACAACAGTGCTGATGTTTTAACCAAATATTTTACAATCTATTTTGGTGAAAAGAAAGCAGGATCATCTCCAGCTAATCAGCCGTATCTTGAGCCTGGAAAAACTTATGATATCAGTTTAAATCTGAACGGTGATTTTAAACCGGGCGGCAATGGTGGCGGTGGTAGTGACGATCCGTCTAAGCCGAGTGTAGATGCAAATATTACCGTTACGGTACATCCTGCAAAATGGACAACGACTGCTGAAATTACAAAAGAGTTTAACTAACTTCACAACTAGCTTTTTCCTTTAAAATGGGGAAAGAACATTCAATAAAATCGGTATGTGCCCGATTGTAAATCTGCATTCGGGCGCACTTCCGCTTTTAATCGGTAACAAGAAAGAATATCTATTATGATGATAGGCAACATTAAATTCCGGTTTCAACCGGGGATATTATCCTTTATGTTCGTACTGCTACTGTTGTCGGGATGCATAGCTGAGAATAATGACGATTGTTTCAGAGGTGTTCCTCTTCAAGTGAAATTACCGGCAGGTATTTTACCCGAAACAATGCAAGACATAAACATCTATGTATTTGATGGTAGCGACCGCTTGCTGGACATACTACCAATACGCAGTTTAGAGCCTGTCATTTTAAGCTATCCGGGCATACCCAGCCTTCATTGTATTGCTTGGGGCAACACACAGGATGGTACAATGTATGTCAGTCCCCTAAAAACGGGCGATCCGCTCTCTGCCGGTTTCATTTCTTTGAAACCCTCTGCCGTCACAAGGGTACAGAAGAGCATTTTCATCTCTCCCACGGATTTATTCTATGGAGAGCTTAATGTAGACAATACTTCGACGTCCAACCGCATTGAGGAAAAGGAAATGTCCGTTTCCCGTATGGTGGCGTCAATGAATATAACCATACGCGGTCTGGAGCTTCTCAGCCAGAGCAATGAAGGCGTTTACTCCATTGTGGTGCACGAAACTGCCAGCCGTGTAGATTTTGAAGGCCGTTACGGAGGAGATCCTGCTTCTTATGCGTTCTCACCCCGTTTTGAAGCCGGAAAAGATTACATCATACCTCCTTTCAACCTTTTTCCTACTACGGCCGGTAGCGGCATAGCCATCGATATTTATCGTAACGGCAGCCTGCTCAGAAGTGTAAGTACCGATAGCGGGAATCAACCCATCCTGCCAGTTGTGGGTAAAACGCTGAATGTTTTGTTGAACTTCAGACTCGATGTGGATGTGGAATTGGCACTCACCGGGTGGGGAGAGGAGTATATCTGGAAAGAATACAATTGATTTCCATAGAGTGTAAAACTATAGAATGATGATAAAGTAAAGAATATGAAGAATAAACCTATATTGAAGTTGAACCGGTTGGTAATGATTATTCCTGCGGTGTTGGTGTTGCTGTCCTTGTCTTCCTGCCAGCAGGAGGAGCTGTACAGTAACCGGACTCCTCCGGGCTCTACCCTCGTAAACCTTTCTGTTTCTGCTTCCAACAGCGATGTGACATTGGTTTCCGATGATCCCGCTTCGGCTATCAAGTCCCTTTGTATTCTTCAGTTTAATGCGAACGGAAATGATTTCGGAACCTTGCGGCATGTGGGTATCGGTACGGAGAATGTGGCAGGTGGTGGAAAATACAGTGCTACACTGCTTCAAAGCGTAGATACAAATGATAAATATAAATTTGTTGTGCTTGCCAACTTTCCTAATGGTTACGGTGTCTTCCAGGGTATGACAGGCAAAAGCTATGCTGCAGTGCAACAAGCATGCCTGAGCGAGGAAGTTTCCGGAAACCTCGGGTTTGATACAGATAATTGTTTTCCGATGTTCGGAATACCTAAAGACGGAACTCCTGAAGTTATCGACGAGACTTTGGATTTGGGGAGTGTCTCTTTGGTACGTGCCGTAGCACGCGTGGATATCGGTATCGGGAAAAAGGATGCCAATACCAATACCTGGAGCAAAAACGGGGTAAAATTTAACATGACCCAGATTCAAATCTGGAAATCGGGAAAACAGTATGCATACATGCCTTTGGAAGGTAGCTTTTCCTCTGCCGGAGGTGCACTGACCATAACCGCTCCTTCTCCTGTAGGTGCTGTGGCGACTAAAGCCTATGACAATACATATATAACAAGCGGCACTTACTGTGCGGAGAAGATTTATCTTCCCGAAGCTGATTTGCAATGGGGAAGTGTATATGATACCAAGCATACGAGCCGTCTGGCAATCATCGTGGGGGGTAAATATAACGGTTCGCAGAAAGAGACATTTTACCGGGTGGATTTAACCAACGACCAGACCTCTGAAACGATGAACATATTGCGTAACCATGTTTACCAGTTTACCATAAAGAGTGTAACGGACGACGGTTATGATACGGCTGAACTGGCCTATAAAAGTATGCCGAAGAATATAGGCTTTACAGCCGAGCTTACTCCATGGACATACTCCCCTGCGGTTTCCGTACCTTCGCCGGTCGGTTACCACATGGCATACGGAAAGTTAAATAGTGAGAATCTGTTATGGGATGCGAATCAAAAACTTAATGTTCCTAAAAAAAAGGATTACTGGGGAACTAATCGGTACCTTTCGTTTGACTACAACGGTTTTTATGCCGAGTCAAACAATTATTATGCCGACATGTATCCGATAGGAATTAAGAACGGCAGGCTGTATCCTACGGTAGAGAATGCTTTTTCCTATGAGGGGGCATATCCCTCCTTGATGATATCGGCCGATGATATCATTGACTTGCAAGGTAACGAGGCAGTTCCATGGAAAACGGGTAAGGCGACCCTTACAGCTTTTGACCTTTGCCGTAGCTATCAGGGAGATGGATATAGCGACTGGAGGCTTCCGCGGCTTTCCGAACTGGCTCTGATATATTTGAATAAGGATAAGCTGGAAAACATGAGAGGGTTTTCTCCACTGAGTGGAACTTATTGGAGCGGTTCGGAATACCAGGTAAGTACCTCGAAGGAGGATCTAAAACACTCCGAGCGGGCTTGGGCGATAAATTTTGATGTGGCAAATCCTAATAATGCAGCAAACCATGCAAAGACGGAAACCTTGAAAATCAGGTGTGTGCGGCAAGCGCAGTAAAATAAAAAATCATCATATAGAATCATAAATATGGATACTCGGAAAAAATATGGCTTATCAGGGGCAATCATTATTGTATCGTGCTTTTTATTATTGGCAGGAGCGTGTGAGGATAGCGACCGGATTGAAATGGAGACCCAAATAAAAAATGTGCTCTTGGATTTCAATGCATCGACAACCAATACCGTCACTGCCGGAACAAGAAGCCCTGATATGGTGGGAGGCTTTGGCGGAAATTCCTATAAATTTGGCTTGTCCGTTACCAAAAACGGCAATGCTACCATTCCCGGTTCCGACGATATGACGGCAATTATGAGCAGACTCAATGCAGACAGCCCGTGGATCTGGGAATTCAGAGATAACCTCAATAACCCGCTTATTCCCCGGGGACCTTCAGGGAAACCGCTGAAAATAAAGGCTTATTATTATGACGCTCCTTCCCCTGGCAGCGGACAGATTGTCGCTACAGCTTTCACAAATGGAATCCCGTTTGATTTCACACAAACCAATAACCCCAAACAGAAAGAAATACTCTACAATACCAACACCTCATATACGATACCTTCAACCGGCGCAGACAAGGTGGTAATTCCTTTGCAGTTTCAGCATGCTTACTCGTGGATAAGCATCCGTGTGACGAAATATGTTGATAAGGGAGATTTCAAACTGAGCGGTGTGTCCATCGACAACCTGTCGGGAGATTGGATTAAAAACAAGGGAAAGATCGATGTGGAGACAGGCCTGGCAATGCAGGGAGCCACCGTGGGGCCGATTGGGGAAACCAGATCTCCGGAAACGCTCCCGGTTAACCCGGACTTTGCCATAACATATGACTTTTTGGTTCCGTCATTCATGGATGCCGGAGTCAAGGACGAAGACATTGCCATTACATTGATGATTAACGGACACAAAGAAGTGTTTCCCCTTGACAGGGCGTACTTGAATCAGGACGGAGACAAATATGGTTTCAGGCAGGGCTATTATAATACTTATAACCTTGAATTCAATAATTCGTCTTTGAATATGCGTCTTATAAATTGGACATCGACAACTATCAATGGAAATTTTGGCGCAGCCCCATCAGTTCCTACAAATTATTCAAGGATAGACCTTCGTAATGGGTATTACTGGGGGAGTCTGAATAAGGGCACTTTATTAAATGCTGGAACCCATCTATATGACAACTACCTGACTACTGTAAGCTACGGTGGAAATGGAGAGTATGTACCTGCCAGACCGGAGCCGGTAACTCAGGGGGACGCTATATACGATGATGATGAAAATGTGGCCACCAAGGAAGGGGTTTATCCGTTCTTTGAGATGACTACACAAGATGTATCTGTTGAACCGGTACCGTGGGAAGATGAAAACGGGCAGTTGGTTGCAAAAGAGATTTGCAGAAAATATAACGGAGGTGGCAATCGCGACTGGAGACTTCCGAGAGCCTCCGAGCTCAGGACACTGTTTTTATGTTTTGTATTTAATGCCGGTCGTCAGGAAATACTGAATTTAAACTTCACTGAAAGTAGCGGAAACAGGGAAAAGCTTTATTGGACGGGAACCGAAGTAAATGAGAACGATGCTTGGGCTGTGTTTTATTATAATCAGGATGATTTGAAGCACAGAGGCCCTATGATATCTACGCAAGACAAGAGAATGAAGCTCTCCGTACGTTGTATTCGGGATGTTAGATAACAGTATTTAGATAAAGTGTAAATGAATAATAGGCTTATGATTAGAAAATTAATATTCTCGATATGCATGATGTGCTTGGTACTGGTAGGGTGCACGGATGACAACCTGATGCCTTCACCCCAAACGCCCTTACCCGCAAAGACTGTTCCGGTAAGGCTGAATCTCAGCACCGAGACTTATAATACCCCCCCCCCACAGGGTGAAACCCGTGCGGGAAGAAGAAATACCGTTTGGTCCGTTTCCAATAAGGATATGGATATAGAACTGCTGGAAACACCCGTTACAAGAGGCGCCGCAGCTGCCGTTGATAAAGAAAATGCCATTTATAATTATGCCGTATTACAATTCAAGGGAACGACAGAAAATGCATTACTATATGGTAAGGCGATATATCCTTGTCCGGATGGGGTAATCAAGACAGCGGATGTAGAGCTTAAACCAACTAATACAGGAACCGATGGGGCAGTTATCAAGCACCGGTTCGTGGTTATAACTAATGTTAATGATGCGGATTTGAGTTCTTTGGCTACAGGTAGTTCTACATATTCGGATTTGCAAAAACTGCATATCCTAAAAACCGGAAACCCTAAGTTTCCTTTACGTGACCTTACAGTGAGTGGAGCTTCAAAAGAGACAATGATCATGTGTGGCCTGGTTGATGCTTCCATACAGGTTGGTGAAGCCAAACAGCTATCCATTGCCTTGCGACGAACGGTGGCAAAAGTTACTTTTAATATTAAGACAGATAATCCGGCGTTTAATAAATTAGATAATTGGGATCTGATATTAATGAGCATTCCCAATAAAAGTTACTTTAATACATTAGGGCGTGTTGCTGTTTTTCCCGCTGCTACGGATGTAAAGGAATATGCTGCTTATGGGGCCAATGTGCTTACCTCCCCGGCGGGTGAGGCTCTTCCTCTAATCGGGAAGTCTGCATACATCCCTGTCAACCTCCAGCTATCGGTAGCGACTTCCACCCAGTTCACCCGCCGTGATAATGCGCCGATCGGGGGGACTTACCTTCAAATCATGGGTAGGGAAATGATGCCTCCGGGAACAGGTCCCCTTCCTGTAGTAAAAGATTTCGTCCTCTACCAGATTTATCTGGGGAGTAACTTGACCACCGATTTCAGTGTGTATCCCAATTATAACCTGACCTACAATATCATGCTGAAGGGAAAGTCGGACGAAGATACCAATGTAGTAAGGTTTATTCCCGGCTATTTCTCCGGAGGGCTTACAGCATATGATCGGAACGGTAACGTAGTTACAGACGGGAGTGCCGTTAAATGGAAATACTCCAAAAGGCTGGAGGCTTTTTTTCAGGATAGTAAGTATACCGGATATTCGAGCACACAGATTGAGGATCTTGGCAGACAGGATTTGAGATGGCAGGCAAATGGTATATTCAACAATCGTGGAGCCACCTCCCTGACAGACGGGTATGCCAATACCAAAAAACTACAAAAAGACAATGGTTTTTATCTGAATTATCCGGCAGCGCAGGCCTGTTATGGAGGACTGAACGGCTTGAATGGCGCAGGTAAAGATACGTTTAGTTGGTATCTTCCTTCTGTTTCAGAACTGATAGGGACATGGATTTCTTCTGCAAGTACGGCAAACCAGCTAAGTTCCGGCTACTGGTCGTCTACCGCCCTTAACGATAACAGCGAAAGGGCTTTTATAATCACGAATGAAGGAGAGGTGAAAACCGCACCTGCCGACAGTGATTCAGACCGTCATTATGTGAGAGGCTTCCGGGACCCCGATCTACTTAATGCCCATCAATAAATACAACCCGTTAAAAAGTGAAAATTATGAGTTTGAAATATTATATTATCCTGCCTGTTGTTTGGATCTGCCTCTGTTTCCCCTCGGGTGCTTTCGGGCAATATATCCAAAAAGAGGCTGTCAATGGCAAAGAGTATGCCGTTATTTATTCGGAAGGCTTGGCAGGATCGGCCCAATGGACTCCGGGATTTAGAATGATGAGAAACGGTGCCACTATCCGCCATCAGGTTTCCCATGGAAACGGCGGTAATCCGATTGTCAATGACAGGATTCCGATGCGCTTCATTGTCGCTCCTACTGATGTAGCCGGCGTCACCTGGATGCAGGCTGAAGGTGCAAGCGATGGAAATGGAAATCTGGATGCAGATTTTGGATCGACTGCTGCCACAGGATGCCGTAACTACGGCGGTACTTCCGACGGTGGAGGCCGTACATGGCGTGTCCCTACCCAGCGTGAGCTGCAATTAATGTGGTTGTTCCGTGAGCCTGTAGGAATCATCTATCCGGTAGCGAAGATGGAAAGTGAAAATGCATCAACATCAAAAACATACTGGGCTGCTACAGAGAAAGACGCTAATAATGCGTGGTTTTTCGATTTCAAACGGGGCACTCCCCACTGCTCCTGGCAATCTAAAGCGACTGCGGGGTATGTAAGATGTGTAAGTGATTATTAACCGATAATAGAGTGTAACATGGAAATTCCAGAATTAGCAATCGACAAGGAAAGTGAAAATCTGTATCATATCTACCTGTTTCTCATAGAAGAGAAGTGGTGGTGCTTCGGCCATTCCGCCCATTACCTGAGTATGATATATCCGCAGTTGGAGACCGTCAATGCAAAGAGTGAAGGCTCTGCCGAACCCATACCTTGTATATGCGTGCCCGAGTATTGTCTGTTAAATCTCTCCGATTGCTATGATACACTGGTTTCAGACGCGTGCATACAGGTGAGTCCTCCACCTGCCTTTTATAGTTACCGGAAAGAATATGACAATTGGTGTGCACAACTAACTGTCTGTTAATATAAACTCCTTATATTGAAATATCAATGAGACGAATCGTACGATATTGCTTATTGTCCTTTTTCCTGCTGCTTGCAGGCAGTCTGACAACCCATCTGCGGGCACAGTTCTATTCGGTACAGACCAATACGCTTAAATTGGCCACTACCACTTTCAATGCCGAGGGCAGCATGATGCTGAGTACCCACTGGACGCTGAACCTGGGTTTTTCCTATAATCCCTGGAATTTCAGCGATACGCGGAAAATCAAGCACTTTTTGCTGGAACCCGGCGCACGCTACTGGTTCTGGCAGACCTATGCGGGCAGCTTTATCAGCATGTATGCCATGGGTGCCCGTTACAATGTGGCTTGGGAGGGAGTTTCCAAATACCGCTACCAAGGCTGGGGCTACGGCGCGGGAATGACCTACGGGCGTTCGTGGCTGCTGGGCAAACGCTGGAATATGGAAGTCGAGGCAGGATTGGGGCTGTTGGTAACCCCCTATACGAAATACCGTTGCGAACATTGCGGTGACAAAGTGAAATCAGGAACCTATTTCCTTCCGACACCTAAACTGGCATTTAATCTTGTTTATTTATTCTAAGGTCGATCCTTCACTCAGCCCATGGGTATATGAGAAGTACTAAAAGTTTCTATATTCTGTTCCTGATCATGGTCATCACTGCATGCACTCCATTCGGCAGGCTCTACAAAGAGCAGCCGAGGGTGACGCTGGCATTGCCCACCTCGGGGCAGAGCACGCCTGTGGCGGCAGCAAAGCCCGATTCCGCCATCGCGGCTCCGCCCCTGAACTTTGTGTTTGTGAGCGACAAGGGCGACAGCATCCCCGTGGGTATGTCCGTGGAATGGGATAGTATCAATAAAGAAAACCTGACTACCATGGCTCTGGATGAAATAGTGGTGTCTGCCAGTTCCACCCGCAACACGGCGGAACGCAACGGACTGATTAATGTGGAGTTCGTAGTAACGGTCCCCCGTGCTTTGCAGCAGGATAACTGGATGGTGAATGTCCGTCCGGTGCTGATGCGGGGTGATATGCCCGATTCCTTGAAAGAACTGCGCTTCACGGGACAACGGTTCCGCGAATTACAGGAGCGTGACTATCGGCGTTATGACCGCTTTGTAGAAAAAATTATCCCGGATTCGGTCAATTTTTACCGGACCTATGTCGATTATCGCTCTTTCGAGCGTTATCTGGATCGTCTGAAATGGTACAAACGAGGATTAGAGAAACGCTGGGCGATACAGGATGCCAAGAAACGCCGTCCGGACCCGTTGTTGTTGCGCTTTGAGATGTTCAACCGTCACTCTGCCGAACGGGACAGCCTGCTGAAAGACCGCATGCTGGGGAACTCGTACCGGATGATAACACGTCGGTGGTGGCAGTATGACCGTGCCCTGGCACGGGTGAACGACACGCTGCACTATCAAAACAAATACCTGCTGGAACGCTTCCGCTTCTTCAACGACAAATGGGCGAATTATGCCAAAAGACAGGCTGGTGATTCCCTAACCCGGGCAGATAATGCCAAAGCCCGGGCAGAGGCATTGATTGCCCGTAAAAGCTATTTCCATGACCGGGCTTTGAGTGCCGCCGCATGGCAGGCGGAACGCGAATTCAACCTGGAGCGGGAAACAGGATCGGAACCTGGAGCACGGATATACTCTTCCCGCTTTGATTATTTCAATGAAAAGATGGAGCGGTTGGACGCCGGCCTCTACCGGTATTACCGCATCAAGGGGGCCCGCGCCGAGAAGAAGGAAAACCTGAAATTCCTGCGTGCTTTTCTGGCAGGGAATGACACGACACACCTGAACCGTGAACAACTCACGGAAAAATATATCCGTCGTTATGAGAAAGTAAAGAATTTCCTCCCGATGTTCCATTATCGTCGTCCGGACCTGGATACCCTGCCTCCTTCGTGGATAACGGAGACGCAGTATAAGGAGAGGACAGGGCGACCGGATACGTTACAGACACGGAAGGTCCTGCTGTCACAGTTCTCGAAAGAAGAGATATACGCATATTATGAACCGCACGGACCGGGTATGCCGGACAGGGGCCCTTCCGGATTTTTCCGTGGGTTGTTGCCTTTACCTACTTATCACCGCATTCTGCCGGACTCAGTGCAGCGACGTACTCCGGGACCTAAGGCATTCAGGGATTTAGAGCTCAGCCGGATAGACTCGGCAGCTACGCTCGACCGTTACATGCGTCGTTACGAGACCTTGCGGTCAGCTTATCCGCAGTACCACCTGATACGCGAATTGTATAACATACATCCGCCTGCCCTTCGTCATGCCGCGCTTCAGGCGGGTTATGGAGAACGGATAGCGCGCATCAATTCGCTCGACTCGACCGCTCTGGTAAAAATGTTCTATAAAACGCAGAAGATTGCCCGCAATGAGGCACGCAAAGCGATGAAAGATGAAAAGTTTCGTGACATCGTGCGTCATCCGTTCAACCCGGAAGCGAAACTCGACACCGTGATTTATGCTGCCGATCAGGTACGTTTTCTCTATTCTCAGAAAGTGCCCGCAGACGAAAATTCGGCGCGGATGAAAGTCTATGTGGTGGGCAATGTGCTGAATAGTAACGGTAGCGAATACCCGCTTCCTAAATCGGATACGCTGACTTTTCTGGTGAGTTCGATGACGAAGTTTATTGATAAGACCCCCCGTTTTGTGCGTAAAATTGTCACCCGCGATGCGGAGGCGAATACAAGTGTGAATTTTTATTTTCCCAAAAACCGTTTTAGTCTGGATGAATCCATCGATGTGAACCGGAAGGGAGTGAAACAGGTGCGTGACCTCACTCTGGCGCTGATGACCGATCCGGTGTATATCATAGACAGCCTGACACTCTTTGCTACCTCTTCTCCGGAGGGTAACTGGGGCGTCAACGGAGAGATAGCCCGGAAACGTGCTGAATCCATTCGTAACATTCTGGTGCGGGACTTCACGCAATTGTATGATTCCCTGGCTGTCGGAGTCTCTATGGAGATGGACGAAGCGGGTAATATCAGGCGCCGGGAGGTGAAAGACGAGATTCCGAACCTGCCACAACTGATAAAGATACGTACTATTCCTGAAGGGTGGGATAAACTTAGGCACCTGATCGTAGAAGACAAGCATTTTGTCGGTAACAGGGGCGCCATCTTGCGGATCATCGATGATGAGCCGGAACCAGACCGGCGTGAATGGCTGATTAAAAGCCGGTATAAGACAGAATATGCCTATATGCTCGACAAACTTTATCCGTCCGTCCGTGCGGTGGACTTCCGCTTTACCCTTTCCCGCAGGGGCATGCAGCAGGATACGGTGTATACCACTGAACCGGATACGGCGTATGCACGGGGAGTGGAGTGTCTGGAGAAACGCAAATATGCACAGGCGTTGGAAATTCTGCGTCCATACGAGGATATGAATACAGGTATTGCCTATATGTCTCTGGGATATGACAAGGCCGCTTTGCGGATCTTCGGGAATTTGCCTCAGACAGCCGACATCAAGTACATGCAGGCCATTCTTCAGGCACGCTTGGGAAATGAAGAACAGGCTGTACGGCTATTGCTCAGTGCGGTGGATATGAACGAAAAAATGAAATTCCGCGCGAACCTTGATCCCGAACTGTCTGCGTTGGTGAAGAAATACGGTCTTTTCAAGGAAGAGGATGATTGGTAATTAAATGGGAAACAGATGCAGCTTTATAAAAACAGTATTAATTAAAAAAAACGACAATGAATAAAAAAGAGTTGGTTCAGACAGCGGCAGAGTATAGCGGCATGTCACAAGGAGAAGTAGAGAAAGCTTTGAATGCTATTTTAGAGAGTATGAAGCAAAGTTTGAAGAAAGAAGAGCCTGTTACATTGGTGGGGTTTGGAACCTTGCAGGTGAAAAGTCATGCTGCACGGAAAGGGCATAACCCCTCTACAGGAGAGAGCATGCTGATTCCTGCCAAAAAAACAGTCAAATTCAAGGCGAGCAGCGTATTGGAGGTGGGTTCAAAATAATAGCAACATATGGGGCGGTTAATGAGTCGCAGGTTAATAATTCTGATTTTTTTCTCTTGACTTTACTCATTGATTCTGACCGGATGTTTGCAGGGCTGCCATCTTCCCCACTGTATCGGTATATGGAGTACTTTGTTGTCACAAGGGGGACTCTTGAACCGGTAATCGGTGGCAGCCCTTATAATTTTGTAAGATAGGCATTTTTCTTTTATATCGTAGCTCCTCTTGTTGATGGGCTATGGCATTGTATCAAAAGATATGAAGACCCGATTTTTCAGTTTAATTTTCCCACTGTTTATCCTTATGGGGGTAACAGACTGTGCGTTCGCTCAGACAAACAGCGGTTTAAGCGTACAACAGAAATATCAATCCTTTACCTTGCCGTCAATACCGGTTACGTTGATCGAACCGGCAGCTCGTATCGAATATCTCGTGCAGCATTATTGGGAGAATTTTGACTTTTCGGATACGGACTTGATTTCACATCCGGAGATAACGGAACAGGCATTTGTTGATTTTATCAGTATACTTCCATCGGTGTCGTCCAATGAAAAAATAGACAAGGGCATGGTGAATTTGATGGAATCGGCTTCCGCCAACAGACGTATGTTCACTTATTTTGTGGGACTTGCAGAGAAGTATCTATATGATCCGAACTCACCCTTGCGCAATGAAGAGTATTACATCCCTGTCCTTAAGTATATGGTCTCGTCTCCCCGGATGGACGAAGCGCACAAAATCCGTCCGCGGCATCAGCTACAGATGGTAATGAAGAACCGTCCGGGAAGCATTGCTATGGACTTTAAGTATACAACATCGTCCGGGACGGTTGCCAGAATGTCATCCATTCAAGCAGATTACACCATATTATTTTTTAATAACCCGGATTGCCTCAATTGTAAACAGGTGAAGGATTATATGAAAGACTCAGTACTGTTTAACCGGATGACACAGACGAATTCCAAACCTTTACTCCGTATTCTGGCAATATACCCGGATGCGGACTTGCCATCATGGAAACGTGCGGATTATCCCGATATAATGATTAACAGTTACGATGCCGGGCAAAGCATTGTGACCCGGGAACTCTATGACCTGAAAGCCAGCCCCACACTTTACCTGCTTGACAAGGATAAGCGGGTGATACTGAAAGATGTTACGGTTGAAGAAATAGGGAAGTGGCTGGATAAATTACTGTAAATACAATCAACCGGAAATGTCCCAGGGTAATATAGCGGGAACAATGACGAAGATGCGAATATATAATAAAACGGTTAAAAGAAAAATATATTGTTTGTTTTGTTTAGTAATGGGAAAACCCCATTTCCTCCTTTGTGAAAAAAACGGTTATTTTGTTCGTTCCATCCGGTGGGATGGAACGAATACTTTTTACCCGGTTTGGCTTATTTAAGGGAATACAAGCAGCTCAAACGGGCAGGTTTTGTCATCATAGAAATATAAGCCGATTCTATCGTCATTCCGACTGGTTTGCAGGACCAGGGAATGTCTTCTATATGCTGTCCGCTATTCCTTGGCATGATAAACGGCATGTCAAACTTAAGATAAAAAAAGAAAGAAGTTTTTCATGCAATCCGCTCTTTTTGTGTACTTTTGCATATAGATTTTTTTTATCAGGAGAAAAATGGACAAACTATATATCTGTCTGACGATGCTTCTGACCGTATTGCTGAATAGCTGCGTACAGAAGCCCTCTATCTCAGTGCCGGACAAGAGCAAAGACAGCATCTACCGATACGATCATATTTACCACATCAGCATCAGTGAACCACAGCGTGCACTGGCGCTGGCCGATACGGCAGAAATGCTTCATCTGCTGAGACCGGACCAAACCTGCCTCCATGCCGTGAAAGCAATGATATACCAAAACGGTCTGGGACAACTCAAACTCGCCAAGTTCCATTGCCAGAAGGCGTATGAGGATACAGAATTCAAAAAAGACACAACCGGCTATCTTAATAATCTGACCCAGCTCTCTGGCCTCTGTTACAAATCGAGTGATTATGCCGCCACCATTCGCTATGCTTCCCAAGGACTGCAAATGGCCCGGACACACGGATTGAAAAATCTGGAAGCCAAATTCTTGATGTACATCGCTATGAGCCAGATTTATACCGGAATTACCAAAGACGCGAAAGCCAACATGAACCGGAGCATTGCCCTCTATGAGGAAATTGTGGACAAAGACCATTCATGGAGCGATGTGAACGACCTTATCTATACGTTGGGTGAAACCATGGATGCGCTGTGCGTCATGGGCGACTATCGGCAGGCCGCCACGCTGATTCCCAACATTCTTAAAGCCAATAGCCAACATGAACAGCTGGAAAGTCAGGCACCGCCGGGTGCCATAGATATGTACAAGGCTTTCGTCCATGCCCAATGCATGGAAGTCTATCAGCAGATAGGCGACAAGGTTCAGGCTGCCGAGTGTTACCGGAAGTGCCTTTCCACAGACTACGCGAAGTCGCCTGAAGGAGTGGCGCTGCTCACCCATTACCAACTATTGACGGGAGACTACCAGCAGGCATTGCATAATATCCAAACCGCCAAGCGGATCTATCAACAGAAACGGAATACGGAGAGTGAATATTATGCAGACAGGCTTCTTGTCGATGAAATGGAAGCACTCACCTTGCTGGGGCGATACAAGGAAGCGGCCGGCGTAGGCCGCCAAATCATTGCGCTGAAAGACACCCTTTTCAAACGTAAGCAGCAGGACGACGCTCAGGAGTTGGCCGTTATCTATGAAACAGGCGAGAAAGAGGCGCAATTAGTGAAGCAGGCTGCCCAACTGCGGGAGAACCGGATGATTCTGTTTTTTGCCGTCTGCATCATCGGATTGCTCGGCATGCTGTTGTGGCGCATTGTCCGCCACTCGCGCATTATCAGGAAGAAGAACGAGGCAATGGCAGTCACCATCACCGGACTGCTGGAATATAAAGAGGAACTTTATCACTCCAAAGACGAGAACCTGCTGTTGCAAGAGCAACTACAGGCAGCGGAAGAAGCCTTACGGCAACAGAGCGCGGCAAGGACTTTGCCGCCAGACGTACCGGAAGAACTTCCGGCCGGGGCGGAACCCTCCGCAGGAATTCCACCGGCAGATGAAGCTCCCGAAGGTGACGTTGCGGACAGTGACATCGACCCGGGCCTGCGCCTGCTGTTCAAGCAGGTGGAACATGAAATCATCAGCAAACAACTCTTCCTGCGTCCGGACCTGTCTAGGGAGGAGCTGATGAAGCAGCTGCGTATCCCCAAGAACAAATTCGCACCGCTTTTCAAGCAGAACACGGGACTGAAATATCCCCAATATATAAACAAGCTGAAGCTGGAATATGCCGCCAAACTTTTGAAGGAACAGCCGGATTATTCGATGGATGCCATTGCCCAGAGTTGTGGAATCTTATCGGGAACCACCTTTTACCGGCTTTTCTATGAAAACTACGGCATGACTCCCCTTGATTTCCGTAGAAGTATAAAAGTATCTGATAATAAGCACGATACAAGTAGTGATGATGACTGAACGGGAATCCGTGAAACAACCCAAGTGACTAAATGGTATAACAAGGTGACTAAATGGTATAACCACCCCCTCTAAAAATTTGGGGTTGCAGTTTTACTGTTTTACTTTTGAGGCACATTTAAAAACGTGTGACTCAAATGAAAAAAAGGAGTATAGACACATTTGACCCTTGTGCTTTGGTTGTTAGAAATATTTTTCTAGCACGCACTCCAAGCAGATGTACTTATAATAGAAAATCTGCTGTGAAACAGGTTTTTCCACTTCCAAATAATAAAGGCCTTCTCTTATTTCCAATAATTTTTAACTGCCCCGCCATGTCAGCAGGAGCAGTGACAACAGCCACAGCGGGAACTTGCAATGCCATGTTCCTCTCTTTGTCGGTCATCCTCTTATTGGTTACCCTTATTTCTGCTATCATTATCCTTTCCTTTTTCCTTGTTCACTGTCGGCGCAAGCTCAACAGCACCCGTGAGTCTTTGGTGCGCTATATTAATATATACCTCAGTGTGAAGGATTTTGTGCCCTCCGACAAACGCCCCGTCGTGAACAAGATGAAGGACCCTGTCACTTCCGAAGAATTTATCCAAATCATAAATAGAATGTTGAAAAGAATGATGTTAGTGCCGCTTTTCATCCTGTCGGCGCTATCTGTGTCAGCACAAAGCGATATGCGAGAAGCGGCATCTCCGGACAGCCTCTACGAGTTTCGTTTCAAGCCCGGGAACGATATGTTCTTTGGGGTATTCAAGGAAAATGAGGCACAACTGAAAGCGCTTTCCGAACTTGTAGATTACTATCGTTCCTCCATTGAAGCCGGAACGATTCCGCTGCATGTTGACGGCTACTGCCGGTCAATGGGCACGGATGAAGAGAATCTGCGCACGGCGAGAATACGTGCCAGCCGTGTGAAGTCTGAATTGATTGTGCGCAAGCGGCTTACGGAGGATTGCTTTATCACCAAGCTCCATGCCTCCGACGGCGAGTTTGTGACCGTCAGGATCGTAGTCCCCGCGCATGATGCCTCGCCTGCCGAAAAAGTGGTGGCTGTGGAGACGGACGCGATGCCGATGACAGAGACAAATTCGGATAACGGAGAGATTGTGCTGCCGGAAAAAGCCGAAACCGACGTAGCGACTGCTACAGACGTAACCGCTGTTCCCGTATCCTGTGGCGGTAATGGTATTCCCAGACTTGCCCTGCGTGCCAACCTGCTGCGTTGGGCTACGCTTACCCCCGACCTCGGCGTGGAGTGGCGCATCAGCCGCAATGTGGGTATTTTAGTAAACGGAAGCTGGACATCGTGGAGCTGGAACAACAAAAACCGCCGCTATGCCCTTTGGAAAATATCACCCGAAGTGCGCTATTACATAGGTAAGGAAAAACGGGGTTACCTCGGAGCGATGTACCATATAGGAGAGTTCAACTACAAATTAGGCGACACCGGCAAGCAGGGCGACTATCAAGGTGGCGGCATCACGGGCGGATGGCAGTTGCCGCTGAACCGTTCGCTCTCACTGGATTTCCATGCGGCTCTGGGCTATACCCGTGCCGACTATGACAAATACAATGTGACGGAAGGTGTGCGTGTGCGCCAAGGCAGCGACAGCAAGAACTATTGGGGCATCAACCAATTCGGCGTCACGCTGGTGTGGAAATTTATAAAATGATTAAAAAGACCGTTTACATGGATAAGATGGACATTCATAAGAAATATGACGCCAACAAAAAAACGAAATGGGTTGGCAAAGGCAGATGGCTGATATTTGCATTGGCTATATTTCAACTGGCGGGTTGCGTGAAGGACGATCTTTACAACACTCCGCATCCCGACAAGGGGGCAGTGCAAGTAACCACCGACTGGACGGGACGCTCCTCGGATGCCGTCGTACCGGACAGTTATATCCTGCGTATGGATGGCAAAGAGCAGACGGTAAACGACGAAACGAACGCTTTCAAGTCGCTGTTCCTGCCGGGCACTCAAAATCTGCTGGCTTATCATCAGGCGGAAGGTATCACTATCAGCGGAACCACCGCCACGGTGAACATGCTGGAAGACGGGACACTGAACCCGATGCCCGGCTTTCTGTTCTCGGCTTCCAAAGAGCTGACCATACAGAAGGACGACACGCTGAAAGTGACCTTGCCCATGATGCAACGCATCCGTACACTGGTATTGACATTGAAGCTGAACCCCGGCGATGAACAGCGTATCGCAAGCACTGCCGCCACGCTGACGGGCATTGCCCCTGCGGTGGACCTGGCAACCGGAGCCATTATCTCCACCGGAGCAAAGACCATCCTTCCGGCATTCGCACCCGGAACGGACGACGGAAAGACCCGCGCCACCGGACAGCCGGTACTCTCCGCCACCATGCGACTATTAGGTATGGTAGCCGGAGCACAGCAAATGCTGACACTGGAAATCACCCTGACGAACGGTGACGTGCAAACCTTCACCACCGATCTGACCGAAGCGTTGAAAAACTTCGGCGGTGACAAGATGGAACCGCTGGAACTGGATGCCACGCTGGAACTGCCTGTGGATGGAAATTACAACGGGGAAATTTCCGGATGGGACGTAAAGGACGACATCACGATTGATGCAGATTGAGACAAGAAACAAAAATGATTGGTAATATAAAAAAAGCTATAATAATGAAAATCAAGTATCTATTGGCAGCAGCCATCGTGTCGGGTTTGACAGCGTGCAGCAACGACGAGACAGTGAACACCGGAACGGAAAAGGAGAACACCGCCCTTTTCACCGGAAGTATTGAAGGAACCCGTACCCGGGCATACGACCAGACATGGGAACCCACCGACCAAATCGGCATCACCGGCACATCCGGCAGTAAGACCTACACCAACATCCCCTACAAGTATGCGGGCAGCGGTGACGAGACCTTTACGGCAGCCGCAGACAAAATCTACTATCAGGATGACAGCCAGGTGCAGTTTACCGCCTATTATCCCTGGAGCGAAAGCCTGACCGCAGCCACCACCATCACCGCCGACACTTGGAGGCAAGTGGCCCAGAAAACGTTCGATTTCCTTCATGCCACAGCTACAGGCAGCAAGGGAATGGCGGTGAACTTCACCTTCAAGCATAAGATGGCGAAACTGGTGCTGACCGTGAAAGCCGGTGAAGACGTAGCTTACAGCGATGTGGAGAGTGCTGTATGCAGTTTGGAAAATTTTCTGCATGAGGGAACTTTCGACCGTATTACAGGCACAGCCACAGCCACCGGGAATCCGGGTGTGATGTGGGATTTTGCCAATGGCGGGGAGGCGAACCACAACACCCCCACTGTGGCTAAAGACGAAACGAACAAGTCCGTTGCCTATACCCTGATTCTTTTTCCGCAGCCCTTTCCCTCTACCGGAGGAAATCTGACCTTTACGGCAGCGACCGGCGGCAACGAATATTCCGCCGAAATAGACCTGAGTAAAGTGCCCGATAACGGAACAAACGAGCTGAAACCCGGTACGCAATACAATATCACCATCCGCCTGAACAAGACCGGCCTGACGGTGGGTACATCCTCTATTTCCGGCTGGAGGGAGAAGAGCCATACAATAGATGCCGGTATGTAGCCGGGCGAACCACAACAGTAACTTACAATAAAAAATAAATATGAAACGGATTAGAAATTACAGTCTTCTGGTAAGCGCGATGCTGACATTCGCGTTCACCTCCTGCAACAATAATGAAATTGAAACCATTCCCTACGAGGGACCGGTGCCTGTACAAGTTACTGCCGGTATCGACGGAGCCATGACCCGTGCCAGCGAAACTTCTTGGGAGCATGGCGATGCCATCGGCATCTCTTGCAGCGGTACGAATACCAATTATACGAACATGAAGTATGTCACTGCCATCGGCAATGGGACTTTCACTCATTATAATGGTAATGATCAAGAAGACTTTACTACCGGCATTTTCTTTCAGGGAACGGATCAAGTGACCTTCTCCGCCTATTATCCTTTTACCGGGACGGAGGGAAGCAAGCCGGGGACAGAGGGAAAAATCTCCGGCTCCACCAGTGCTCGAGGAGGCCAAATTGATTATCTGTATGCCGGTGGATTAACGGCCACTTATGCAAGGCCCAACATTAGTTTCAGCACTACTGAGACTAAATTCAAGCACAAGATGACCCGTCTGAAACTGGTTCTGGAAACTTCAGCTGATGCCGGATTTTCAGTCAATGATGTGACAACCGGCACTTACGTCCTGGGAGGATTGAAGCACGAAGGTACTTTCAATGTGATAACCGGAATAGCCGCAGCCACGGAGTCTGCCGACCCTGTTGCCAACTTCCACCTTGACAATTTCCCATCGGTAGACGCCAACAACCAGCGTACCTACACCCTGATTCTTTATCCGCAGACAGTGAGCGGAGCATTGCCTTTCACCGCTACCATCAGCAGTCAGAATTACAAAAACACAGCTGATATTACATTCACCGACAATAAGCTGCTGCCCGGAACCTCCTACACCTTCACCATCACCATCAAGAAGACCGGGCTGACGGTAAACAGCTGCACTATTGATGGATGGGGAACAGGGGCGATCGGAAGCGGTACTGCTGAAATGTGATAGCCATTAAAAAACTTCCGATGTTGTGCCGGAATTGCAAGCGGCGCGGCCCCGCTTTCCCGCGTCAGCGACAAAAGAAACGGATTTCGGGACATACTGTAATAACACTTAAAATAATTAGAATTATGCCATTTTGGGAAAAAATGTTCAATCAGAAACAAGCGGTTTACTATCCCCGCGCCCTCGTCGACAGCGACCGGTTGAAGTGGATAGAACTCTCGCCCGATACCGGGGACCAAGAGCCGGCAAGTAGTGATAGCGACGGCGACCAGAAGGAGCCCCCACTGGGATAAAGAAACAGGCAAAATTCTCTGTTGTCTTGCACTGCAATAACAGTTGAGGATGATGCAACAGTATATTTGGACCGTTACGGTTTTCGGAAGTCGAACCTTCCGGAAACTTTCTCTCAAGCAAAGCCGAGTGGTGAAAGCCCGGCCATTAGAACCTTACATATGTGAAATCTAAAAAAACATGTATTGTTATGATTAAAAAAACTTTTAAAGCTCTTGGAGCAGAAACAGGTAAGTATTTAAGCCATGCACTTGATAAAGTATGGCTTCAAAACGGTGTGCAGGGTGAGGGTGAAATCTTCAGTGTTGAGACCCTTCCGAATGGCAATGTCGCCTTGGCTTGTATTGGTGGAGAAAAAGGTAAATACCTTTCTCATGCTTTTGGTAAACTGTGGCTTCAGAACGGTAATCAGGGAGAAGGTGAAGAATGGACTTGTCATGATCGTGGCTGCGGTAAGATTGCTTTTGAATG
>CDZQ01017011.1_pt1 | contig 33681 bp, 27 predicted proteins | sample 554831 | NCBI WGS metagenome assembly CDZQ01 (sample SAMEA3182112, study PRJEB8094) | gut metagenome | biome: human; feature: gut; material: Stool; isolation source: human stools | place: Canada | collected 2013-05-06 | reverse complement strand
AGGGCGTGGGAGGACACCTCCATCACCACATGGGTACACCCGGCGTCCGCCATGCGGCGGAAGAGGCCCTGCAGTTCAAAGGACTCCGGCGTGGTGCGCTCCGTGGGCAGGATCTCACTGCCGATCATGTTCTGGTTGGTGCCAATGAGGCCCACCCTGGCCCCCGCCGCCTGCTCCAGAATATCCTTGAGCAGATAGGTGGTGGTGGTTTTGCCGTTGGTGCCGGTGACGCCCACCATGGTCATGCCGGCGGCGGGGTCCCCGTACCAGCTGCGGCCCACCCGGGCCAGGGCGGCACGGCTGTCCGCCGTGCGGACAAAGGGGATGCCGTCCCCCTCCGGCCTCTCCTGGCAGAGTACGCACACCGCCCCGCGCTCCAGAGCCATGGGGATAAACCGGTGGCCGTCGGTGGCAAAGCCAGCCATGGCCACAAAGAGATCTCCCGCCTTTGTCTCCCGGGAGTCGTAGCTGACGCCGGTAATCTCCTCCGCTAGGGTCATGTTGGTCTCTAAAACCGGCACATCCCGCAGCAGTTCGCTTAGCTTCATCTTATGCACCCCGTGCTTTCATCATGTTTCCGGCGGAAAAATTCGCCGCATGGACAGTATAGTACATCCCGTCCCGTTGTAAACCGCGCATTGTGTCGCAAACCCTGCAAAACATGGCCCCTAGTCGGCGGTGGTGCCGGTCTGGCCCATCTGCACCGTCACCACCGTGCCGGCGGAGACCTCCGCCCCGGCAGCCAGGGACTGGCTGATGGCCTTGATGCCGCTGCCCTCCCCAGAGGCGCCGGTGGCTTTCAAAATGAGGCCCGCGTCCGCCAGGGCCCTGTTGGCCTGGGCAGCGGTGAGTCCCACCACGTTGGGCACCGTGCAGGGGGCATCGGATTTCTCAGCGCCCATGTACAGGATGACCTCCGCGCTGGCGGGGACGATGGCCCCGCCCAGGGGCGTCTGGTCCGTTACCGTCTCCCCATCTCCCACGGTGCGGTAGCTGCCGAAGCCGTACTCCGCCAGCCGCGCGGCGGCCTCCGCCTCCGTCATGCCCACCACATAGGGCACCGTGGCGTCAGCGGTAGTCAGTTCCTCCTCGGTATACTGGGGAGAGATGCCCAGATAGGGCAGAATATCCGCCATTACGGCGGAGGCGGTGGGAGCCACCATGTTGCCGCCGGAGACATAGGTGCCCGTGTCCCGGGAGGGGGTATCCAGCGTCAGCAGCATAATGATCTGGGGGTCGTCGGCGGGGGCAAAACAGAGGAAGGACACCACCACGTCGCCCTGGGGATTATCCGGCGTTTTGGTGTTGGCCTTGTCAGCGGTACCGGTCTTGCCGCCGATGCGGTAGCCCGCCACCTGGCCGTTGCGGCCGGTGCCGTCGGAGACCACGTACTCCAGAATTTCCCGCACCGTGGCGGAGGTCTCCTCACTGATGACCTGCCGCACGGGGGTGGCGTCGTGCTGGCTGACCACGTTGCCGTCGCTGTCCAGGATCTTCTCCACCGCGTAGGGGGTGTAGAGGTAGCCGCCATTGATGCAGGCAGCCTGGGCGGTGATAATCTGCAGCGGGGTGACAGTAAAGTTCTGACCGAAGGCGTAGGAGGCCAGGTCAATGGTGTAGAACTCATCCGCCGACTTGGCCACGCCAACGGCCTCGCCCTGGAGATCCACGCCGGTCTTGGCAAAGAGGCCAAAATTCTCCATGTACTGGTAGTAGGTTTCCGTCCCCACGGAGAGGCCGATGTTGATAAAGGCCGGGTTACAGGAATTGGCCGTGGCCTGGGCAAGTGTCTGGTGGCCGTGGCCCCCCCGCTTAGAGCAATGCATGGTCCATCCGTCCACCACAATGGAGCCGGAGCAGTTGAAGGTGCTGTTGAGGTTCACCTTCCCCTCCTCCAGGGCGGCGGACAGGGTGAGGATCTTATAGGTGGAACCGGGCTCATAGGTGTCGTTGAGGGCCTTATTGCGCCACTGGCGCAGCTGCAGGGAGCCCAGAAGATCGTTATAGGCGCTCCGCTCCTCCTCTGTCAGTTCCGCCGGATCCTTCGTCTCCCCGCTGTCGGTCACAGGCAGTATTTCGTCCAGCTGGGACTGGAGCAGGGAGTCATAGATGGCCCGGGGCTCCTGCAGGTCGTAGCTGGGGCTGGAGGCCAGCGCCAGCAGGGCGCCGGAATTGACGTCCATTACAATGCCGGCGGCGCCGTTTTTGGCCCCATACTTGGCGATCATATCCTCCAGGCCCCGCTCCACATAGTACTGAATATTGCGGTCGATGGTCAGCTGGAGGCTGTGGCCGTCCTCGGCGTCATAGTACTGCTCATACTGGAACATGAGTTCCGCGCCGTTGGCGTCCTTGGCCGTGACCACCAGGCCCGTGGCCCCCTCCAGTTCCTCCTCGTAAATCGCCTCCAGGCCATAGGCCCCGTGGTTGTCGGCGTCCAGGAAGCCAATGACGTGGGCGGCCAGGGAACTGTAGGGGTAGTAGCGCTTGGCGTCACTGAGCAGATGGATGCCCTGGATGCTGCTGCCGGTGCTGTTGTCCGTAATGAAGGCCCGGACCTGATCTCCGATCTCCTTCTCCACCCGGCTCTTCAGCACCTCGTACTGGCTCCAGGTCTTTTCCATCTTGGCGTAAATGGTGTCCGCCTCCAGGCCCAGAATGGTGGAGAGGGTAGAGGCAATGAGATCCTTATACTCCTGTGCCGTGGGGGGAAGTGTCTCCCCCTCCTTCAGGCCCCGGGCCAGGACCTCCGCCCGCTTTTTTTCCAGTTCCTCCCCCCGGTTCTGGATGGCGTTGGGGTCGAGGAAGATGGTATCCGCCGTGGCGGAGATTGCCAGGATATTGCCCTCCCGGTCATAGATGGTGCCCCGGGAGGCGGAAATGGTTGTGCTCTGGGTCTGCTGGCTGGAGGCCTTCTCCTGCAGCATCTCATGCTGGTTGATGGTCAGATCGTAGGCCTTGGCAAAGAGGGCCATAAAGGAGACCACTCCGAAAATAATCAACAGGTACAGCGTACGGCGCTGGATTGTCAGTCTGGCCCGGCGGGCCGCGTCGGACTGCCGTTTGGGGTGATTTGCCATAGAGTTCCTCCTTATCACATCATTCCATCCCGTTTTACCGCGGCCCGCCGCCCTCCGGCAAGCCGCCCAACAGTAAGCAAGGAGTAAGAGGGGGCTGCCCCCTCTTACTCCCCGGATCATCCAGATACGCGCGCTGAGCCGCCCATCCGCCGCTCCAGGGTCCCGGCGGACAGCCCGGCGCGGGGGCCGGGCGGCCCCAGTCCGTTCTCCCTTTCGAGTATACGGTGCGTCAGCGGAAATATTCCACCGCGGCGTAAACAGTCCTGCCCAGGGAAGCAAACACGCGGCTGAGCATGCTGCTCTCCTCCCGGGCGTAGGACACGGCGCTGTCCTCCCCCGGCAGATCCACATGGTAAACCTGACTGTCGGCGGGCTGGACCATACCGGCGGCCTGGGCCGCCTCCTTCACCGTGGCCAGATCAAAGGCCTGCTCATAGCGGGTCAGCAGGGACACCTGCTCCACCTCCAGCTGGCTGATCTCGCTCTTCATCGCCACGATGTCCCGGGAGATCGCGTTGATCTGCACGTAGCACAGCAGTACCACCACCAGCATGGCCGCCACCGCCGCAAAGCCCAGCACCGCCAGCGGGGACACCTTCTGGGCAGGGCGAACGGCCGCCTTGGCCCTGGCCCGTTCCCGGGCAATGCGCTCCGCCTCGCTCTCCCGCCGACGCAGATAGTACTCGTCCGGCGCCAGCTGGCCGCTGCGCTCCAGGCGCCGCTCCAGTTCCCGGCGGTCCGGTTCCCGGTGCTCCGGCGGACGCCGGTCCAGTTCCCGGGCCAGGTTGCCGCTCACAACTCCCGGCGTATTGTATCGACGCTTTGTCATTTTGGCGCTGGCTGCCATAGCCCGGGCCTCCTTTGCTTGTATGTCCCCAGCGCCTCCGCCGGGCGGAGGCCTGTCTGATCTGATCCACGGCAGGCAGGGCCCGGCCGCACATCCGGCAATTTAGAATTCCGTCCGCTCCGCCACCCGCAGCTTGGCACTCCGGGCCCGGGGGTTGCGGGCCAGTTCCTCCGCTCCGGAGGTAATGGGCTTGCGGGCAATGAGCTGCAGCTTGGGCTTTTTCCCGCACACGCACACCGGAAACTCCGGCGGGCAGGTACAGCCCGTGGCCAGTTCCCGCATGGTCTGCTTGACAATCCGGTCCTCCAGGCTGTGGAAGGTGATGACCGCCAGACGGCCGCCGGGCAGCAGCCACCGGACTGCGGAGCGGAGCATGGGGGACAGGGCCCCCAATTCATCATTCACGGCGATGCGGATGGCCTGGAAGCTGCGCTTGGCGGGGTGCTGCTTCTCCCGCAGAGCCTGGGCCGGCATGGCGGAACGGATCACCTCCACCAGTTCGCCGGTAGACGCAAGAGGCCGTTCCTCCCGGCGGCGGCAGATGGCCCGGGCAATCTGGGGGGCGTAGCGCTCCTCGCCGTACTCGTAGAGGATGCGCCGCAGTTCCTCATAACTCCACTCATTGACCACCTGTCTGGCATCCAGCGCCGCCGTCTCATCCATGCGCATATCCAGCGGCGCGTCCTGCATGTAGCTGAAGCCCCTGCGGGCCTCATCCAGCTGGGGGGAGGAAACCCCCAGATCAAACAGCATCCCGTCCGCTCCGGCGATTCCCAGGGCGGAGAGGTGCTCTTCCAGATCACTGAAGTTCCCGTGGATCAATGTCACACGGTCCTCAAACACCGCCAGCCGCTCCCGGGCCGCGTCTATGGCGGCAAGATCCCGGTCAATACCGATGAGCCGGCCGCTGGTCAGGCGGCGGCAGATTTCCAGAGAGTGGCCGGCCCGGCCCAGGGTACCGTCCACATATACGCCCTCCGGGCGGATGGCCAGACCCTGGAGGCACTCCTCCAGCAGCACCGGCTGATGTCCGTAGTCCTTCTCCATATCAGAACCCCAGTTCCTCCATAGCGGCGGCCAAATTGTCCGGATCCAGCCCCTCGGCCTCGATGGGGGCCCACCGCGCCGGGTTCCACAGTTCCAGGCACTTGCTGGCACCGTTGATCACTACTTCCCGCTCCAGTCCGGCATACTGCCGCAGCTTCTGGGGAATCAGAATGCGGCCCTGGGCGTCCGGCTCGCATTTGGCGGCATTGGCAAAGAGCGTCCGCATCCGCCGGGCCTGGGAAATGGGCAGCGCGTCAAATTTGGCCGTGAGATCGGCCCACCTGGCGTCGGAGTACACAGACAGGCACCCGTCCAGGCCGATGGTGACATAAAAGGCCTCCCCCAGTTCCTCCCGGAACTTGGCGGGAATAAAGAGGCGGCCCTTGCCGTCGATATTGTGCTCAAACTGGCCGATCAACCGCCCCACCACCTTTCCGTCTCACGTTGGGCGCATGTTCCCCCGGCCGCTCCACCGCCAGTTTCAGCGCAGGGCGGTCCAGGTGTGGGAAATCGCTCTACTTTCCCCCACTTTGCACCACGTTAAGGTTAGTATACGGCATGGGCGTTGGAATTGCAAGCGTAAGTTTTTTATTTTTTTCCGGCAAAACAGACGGTTTTCCCAGAAAAACCCTCGGTTTTTTGAATTTAAAACAGATGTTCTATAACAAGTGCCTGCAAGAAAAGCCGCCCTGATACAAGATGTTGTACCAGGGCGGCCATATGGCACAATTTGTGGTTTCACGCTGTACAGGGAGGGGAAAAACTTGAGAAAATTTTGTCGTTTTCGACAAATTACTCCTCTATTTTTTGTCAGTTTCGCTACTCTGCTCCTCCAGCTTGGCCCGCTTGGCCTGCAGCTTCTCGTTGGAGACAGCCCGGAACTGGGCGCGGGACTCCCGAATCTCCCCAAGGGCGGCCTGAATGGCCTCCTCTGTGCGGCGCAGAGCGTCGTCGGTATACTCGTTGGTAACGTTCACCATGTTCTTGGAGCGCTCGTCGGCCCGGCGGAGGATTTCGTGGGCCTTCTCCCGGGCAGCCCGGGTAATCTCGCTCTCCTCCACGATGGTTTTCGCGTCCAGATCCGCCTGCCGGCGGATCTTCTCCGCCTCCTTCTTGGCGTTCTCCACAAACTCATCCCGGGCCCGGATCAGGTCCTGGGCTTTTTTTAACTCCAGAGGCAGCTGGCCCCTCAACTCATCCAGCAGGTCCAGCGCGTCCTCCCGCACAATGATGCACTTGTCCGGAGCCATCAACACGCCCTTGGCCCCGTCAATCATCTCATAGAGCATATCGATCAAATATTGTACATCGTTTGCCATCTCTTATTGTACCTTCCCTTCCCAGATCCTATGAAGGATGTCCGCCGCGCCGGCGGGCACATACTCGTCTAACCGCTGCTGATAGCGGATCATCTCCCGCACCATGGTGGAACTGATATGCAGGTGCCTGGTCTGCGCCGGCAGAATCACCGTGTCCAGTTCCGGGCAGAGGTCCCGGTTGATCTGGGCCAGCTGGTATTCCCAATCGAAGTCCACACAGTTGCGGGCGCCCTTCACCAAGGCCGCAGCCCCTTCCCGGCGGACAAACTCCACCAAAAGGCCGTCCCATGCAGCGGCGGATGCGTTGGGGATATGGGCCACGGCGGCCCGGGCCATCTCCAGCCGCTCCTGGGCGGTAAACATGGGATGCTTCTCCCCGTTGACCATGACGCACAGGATTACCCGGTCAAAGATCGCCGCGGCCCGCTCCACCAGGTCCATGTGGCCTACGGTGATGGGGTCAAAGCTGCCGGGGCAGACAGCGATTTTCATGCCTGGCCAGCCTCCTCCCGGTGGTACGCGGTCGTCTTGATCCTGCCATAGCGGTAGGTGCGGTGAATGAAATACGGCGGCGCCAGGGGCGGCAATTCCCGCTCCAGGGGCGCCTCACAGATGATTATACCATGGTTGCGCAAAATGTCAAACCGGGAAATGCTCTCCAGCGCGGTTTCCCAGAGGTTCGCGGCGTAGGGCGGGTCCAGGAAAATAAGGTCAAAGGTCTCCCGGCTGGAGGAGAGAAACGAGAAGGCGTCCCCTACCACCACCCTGGCCCGGCCGGCCAAATCCGTCAGCGCCAGATTCTCCCGAATCAGAGCCGCCGCGTCCCGCCGCTGCTCCACAAATACGGCGGAGGCCGCCCCCCGGCTGAGTGCCTCAATCCCCAGCTGGCCGGTACCGGCGAACAGATCCAGCACCCGCCGGCCCTCGATATCAAACTGGATGCTGCTGAAAATGCCCTCCTTCACCCGGTCGGTGGTGGGCCGGGTCTCCTGGCCGGCCAGTTCCTTCAGCCGACGTCCCCGGGCGGTGCCTGTGATCACTCGCATGCGTCTTTCTCCTTTTGCCTTTGCTCCCCGCTCCCGCCTCTCCGGCGGCCCGGTTTCGTCCTATTATCATATGTCAAAACCGCAGGTTTTTCAATAGCTTTCCCCCAGCTTTTTCGTCTAATGCCCAGTTTTCTCTTTTTCCGCTTGTTATCCGGGGAAGAATGGTATATAATAGTATACCGCATATGGATTTTCCCAGGTATTTCCGCTGAAAGGATGTTTTGCATGATTAAAATACAAACGCCGAAGGGTGAGATCAGCATCAGTGACGCCGTATTCACCAATATCACCGGCAACGCCGCCACCAACTGCTTTGGCGTCAAGGGCATGGCCTTTCGCTCCATGACCGACGGTCTGGTGCACCTGCTGCGCAAGGAGGCCATGAGCAAGGGCGTCCAGGTCCTTTACAACGAGGACGGCACTGTGTCCATCCGGCTGCACATTGTGGTGGAGCACGGTATCAACATTCCCGCCGCCTGCCGCTCTATTATGAACGAAGTCCAATACAAGGTCAGCAAGTACACCGGTATCCCCGTGAAAAGCGTGGACGTCTGTGTTGACTCTGTTGTGTCCAATTCCAAGGGGGTATAACGCACGATGATCCATACGATTGACGGAATACAGTTTAAGCGGATGGTGCTCCACGGCGCCGCCGCCATTACGCTGCAAAAGCAGCAGATCAACGACCTGAATGTATTTCCCGTCCCCGACGGGGACACGGGCACCAATATGAGCCTGACCATCGGCACCGCCGCCGGGGAGTTGAAGAAGAGCGAGCCCACCGCCATTGACCAGGCCGCCGCCACCACCGCCGCCGCCCTGCTGCGGGGGGCCCGCGGCAACTCCGGCGTTATATTGTCCCTGCTCTTCCGGGGCCTCAGCAAGGCCCTCAAGGGCCACGCCACTGCCGATGGCGTCCTGCTGGCGGCCGCCATGCAGGAGGGTGTGGCCGCCGCCTACGGCGCGGTGATGAAGCCCGCCGAGGGGACGGTGCTGACCGTATCCCGTCTGGCCTCCAAACGGGCGGCAGAGGCCGCCGGGGAGAATAACGACGCAGACTTTGTCCTGGCCGAGGCCATCCGGGTGGGCTATGAGGTGCTGGGCCAGACCACCGATATGAATCCGGTGCTGAAAAAGGCCGGTGTGGTAGACGCCGGGGGCAAGGGATATCTGGTGATCTTGGAGGGGATGCTGGCCGCCCTGCGGGGAGAAAGCATGCCCGAGGTGCCTGACGAGCCGGTGAAGGCGGAGAGCGAGAGTTCCGCCTTTGAGAAGTTCGATACCGCCGACATCAAGTTCACCTACTGCACGGAGTTTATCGTACAGCGCAAAAACAGCAAGAACCCCGGCAAGCTGCGGGCCTTTCTGGAGGGACTGGGGGACAGCCTGGTGGTAGTGGATGATGAGGAGATCATCAAGGTTCATGTCCACACCAACCATCCCGGCATGGCTCTGGAGGAGGCTCTGACCTACGGCAGCCTCATGACCACCAAGATTGAAAACATGAAAAACCAGCACAGTGAGATTCTCAGTGAGCTGGAGGAGCAGAGCGGGGAGCCGGACGGCGGCATCGCCGCCCCGGAGAAGCGCTACGGCTTCCTCTCCGTCTGCGCCGGGGAAGGCCTGGCCTCCGTGTTCCGGGATCTGGGCGTGGACGGCATCATCTCCGGCGGCCAGACCATGAACCCCTCCACGGAGAGCATCCTCACAGAGATCAACAAGGTGCCCGCCCAGGTGGTGTTCGTGCTGCCCAACAACAAGAACATCATCATGGCCGCCCAGCAGTGCGTGGGCCTGACGCCCAAGGAGGTGGTGGTGGTGCCCACCAACACCATTCCCCAGGGCATCACCGCCATGATGGCGGTGGACCCGGAACTGGAGCCGGCGGAGATCCTGGAGGCCATGACCGCCTCTGTGGCCAACGTATCCACCGCCCAGATCACCTATGCCGCCCGCAACAGCGACTTCGACGGCTTTGCCATCAACGAGGGTGATTACCTGGCCCTGCTGGAGGGCAAGCTTTTCGGCACCGACAAGGACATCGCCGTCCTGCTGGAGAAGCTGGCTGCCCAGGCCGCGGAGCAGAGCGCCGAATTTGTCACCGTGTTCTACGGTGAGGACGTCACCGAGGAGGAGGCCCAGCGGACGCAGGCAGTGTTCTCCCGTCTGTGCCCCGGCGCGGAACTGAGCGTGCTCCCCGGCGGGCAGCCGGTCTACTACTATATCATCAGCATTGAGTGACCCCTCTGCTAGAAGTGCCCCCGGCCTTAAGGCCGGGGGCACTTCTCTTGCTTTTTCCCCCATTTTCGCTATAATGGAGAAAAAGGCTGCAACACAGGAAAATGCCCCAAGGAGGCGTGTCACATGGATCTGCGGCAGGTAGAATACATCGTAAAGATTGCTGAGGAGAATAACATCACCCGTGCGGCGGAAAAGATTTTCATCACCCAGAGCGCCCTGAACCAGCAGCTGCTGAAGCTGGAAAAGGAACTGGGCACCGCCCTCTTTTACCGGGGCCGGGCCAACTGGCAACTGACCCCCGCAGGGGAGATCTACATCAGCAGCGCCCGGGAACTGCTCCGGATCAAAAAGGAGACCTATGCCCGCATCCACGATCTGGCGGAGGAGAAGCACGAACTGCTCTCCATCGGCTTTACCGCCACCCGGGGCATCGACATCTTCTCCTCTGTGTATCCCCTGTTCCACAAAAATTACCCCAACGTGGTGGTAACGCCTGTGGAGCGAACCTCCCGGGAACTGCAGACCCTTATCGCCAATCACACCCTGGACATCGCCTTTTTGACCCTGTCCGACTGTGACAAGACCAAGGACGAATATCTGACCCTGAAAACCGAGGAGCTGTTCCTGCTTCTCCCCGAGGGGCACCCCCTATACGGCAAGGCGGCCCCCGCCGCCCAGGGGGGAGACTATCCCACCATGGATCCCGTCCACCTGGACGGCTGCCCCTTTGCCATCGCAAACAAGGAGAGCACCATGCGCCCTCTGCTGGATCTCATCTTCCGGGATGCGGGGGTGACGCCGAAGATCCTCTTTGAAACAAAGTCCAATATCACCATTATCAAGATGGTGCAGGCCGTGGGCTGCGGCGCCATTCTGCCGGAGTACTATCTGACGCCCCCGCCGGCGGGTGTCCGGTGCTTCCACCTGCCCAGCCGTCCCAGCTGGCAGATGGTGGCCACCTGGCGGCGGGGCAGCTATCTCACCGAGGTGGCCCGCACCTTTATCCGTCTGGTTCAGGAACTGCTGGCGTAAATCAGCGCGCCAAGCAGGGCGTTTTGGAATCGTACTTCCAGCCGGGAATCAGGTACTGCATGGCCATGGCGTCATCCTGGTCGTGGCTGGGCAGGCGGCGGTAGAGTTCATTGGCCGCCATGACCCGCTCCATGTCGACGCTGACGCCCAGGCCAGGCTCTGTGGGCACCTGGAGATACCCGCCCTCGATCTTCGGCGTGTCCCGCAGCAGATTCTGCCCGTCCTGCCAGATCCAGTGGGTGTCCAGCGCTGTGGGCGTACCGGGGACCGCCGCGGCCACATGGGCGAAGGCGGTCAATGTGATGTCAAAGTGGTTGTTGGAGTGGCTGCCCCAGGTAAGGCCCCAGTCGTTCAGCAGCTGGGCCATGCGCACGGCGCCCTCAAAGCCCCAGAAATGGGGGTCCGCCAGCACAATATCCACCGACTTCAACCCCGATGCGTGGTAGAACTGCCGCCAGTTCGTGGCGATCATATTGGTAGCCACCGGCAGACGCACCGCGTTTTTGAATTCCGCCATAATCTCCCGGCTGGAGAAGCCCATTTCAGGCCCGCAGGGGTCCTCCACATAGGACAGGATCCCCTCCATGGGCCTGCACAGGTCAATGGCCTCCCGGAGGCTCCAGGCGCCGTTGGGGTCGATATTGATTCTGCCGCCGGGGAACTGCTTTTTCAGGGCGGCAACCGTCTCCATCTCATAGGCGCCGGGAAACACGCCGCCCTTCAGCTTGAAATTCTGGAAGCCGTATTTCTCCTGAAGCACGCAGGCCTGCTGGACCAGCTGCCCGCTGGTAAGCATCTCCTCCCGGCGCAGCCGGAACCAGGGGTCGGAACTGGCCCCCTCGTCCAGGTAGGGCTGGCCCACAGCCTTTCTCCTGTCGCTGACGTAGAAGAGGTAGCCCAGCGTCTCGATCCGGTCCCGCTGCCGGCCCTCCCCCAGCAGTTCACACATGGGCACTCCCATAAACTGGCCCAGCAGATCCAGCAGGGCGCACTCGATGGCCCACTCCGCCTTGACGACGAATTTCAGTTTGCTGATGTCCAGGGACTGGAGCCCCTCCCCGTCATCCCCGGCGGCGGCACTGCCGGCCCGGTGGATGTCCCCCAGGATGCGGCGGTACGCGCCGATCTCCCGGCCCGTCACCAGCGCTGTGCACGCCTGGAGGGACTGGCAGGTGTAGTCTCCGCCGTGAATTTCGCCCAGGCCGGTATGGCCCGCGCTGTCGGTCAGAATCACCAGGTTGCGGGTGAAAAAGGGCGCGTGGGCGCCGCTGAGCGTCATAAGCATACTGTCCCGGCCCGCCACCGGGATAACCTTCATGGATGTGATAACCGGAGTTTTGGAAGCCATCATCAATTCTCCTTTACAGCACGGCACGCACCATCAGATTGCGGAACCACCGCCGGAGTCAGCAGTGCACCGTCCCCGTTAAATTTCAGCGGTTCCGGGGCCGACAGCGCCTCCAGGCCGGGCCAGCGCCCCGCCCGTACATCCGTGTAATAGGCCTCGCTGAGCATAATATCCCCCACATGCAAACTGTTTGGGATGCGGATGACCCGGGCACGCCCGGTATCAATGCGGTTGCAGGTGCGAATGCACATCTGGATCGCCTCCCTGTCCGAATTGACCACGCAGGGAATCCGCGCGCTGGCCAGGCCCACCCCTAGGGCATTTCCATGGCTGGCCGCGCTGAGGTCCAGGAAGCAGGTCCGCTGGATCTGCACACCGCCGCGGGCATAGGGAGTGGAAAATGTTCCGGTAATATTGGGGTCCACGCCGGTGCCGGAGTAGTCCTTCCCAATCTCGTCCACAACGAACACATCGCCCTCACCCACCAGGAGGGAGGGCATGTGGGCAAAGGCGTACCGCAGAAGTTCCGGCTCCCGGTCCAGTATATCCCCGGCGTCAATGGCCTCTACACGGCAGGTTTCGTCATAGGCGTTCTCCACGCAGGGGATCGCAAAGAGAATGGGGGCCTTTGCCAGTATGACCTTTGCCACGGAGAGGATGTTCCCGGCGATATGATCCATGCCGGCGGCATGAACCGCCTCGGCTCCCCTCTGCTTCCCAAGCCCCACCGCCATCATTTTGCAGGGACCACTCTCATAGGCCCCCCGAAAGGCGTTGTGGGGCTTGATTCTGCAGGAGAGAATCACTCCGTCGCTCTCATAGGCGTTCTTATCCATGTAGACGGGCACGCCAGTGTCGCTGAACCCCAGAGAGACCACCTCCATGCTGGAGCGGATGGGACAGCCCATCGCCTCGGCGGTGATGCCGTATCCGGCCAGCACGTCCCGCTGGCCGGCGGCGGTAGCGCCGCCGTGGCTGCCCATGGCAGGAACCACAAAGGGCCGCGCCCCCCGGCGCTTCACCTCGTCCACCACCGCCCTGGTAATTGCGGCCGCGTTGGCGATCCCCCGGCTCCCCGCCGTGACGGCCACGGACATACCCGGACGGAGTTTGGAGTAAAAGGGCTCCCGGCCCATCTCCCGGGCCACCGCGTCAGGGATTTCCTCCGGGGAAATCCTATCCCGGGGGAAGTGCTGCCGGGCCCTGAACATAGGGGGAACAGGCACCGGCGCCAGAAGTTTTGATACCACGCCGTCCCGCCTGACATCCACAGAAATACGCCTCCTTTTCCATCAGGTAATGGGCGCCGGGTTAAAAATGCAGAGATCGTTGTGGAAGCCGTACTGATCGGAGTAGGGCTCCTTGACGCCGCTGGCCACGTCCAGGATATAGGAAAAGAGTTCCTCGCCCACCTCGCTGAGCGTCTTTTCCCCGGTGGCGATGGGGCCGGCGTTGACATCGATCATATCAAACCAGTGCTCCTTCATCTCGCTGCGGGAGCAAACCTTGATCACAGGGGCCACGGACAGGCCGTAGGGGGTGCCCCGGCCAGTCATAAACACCTGCAGGCCGATGCCGCTGGCCAGCTGGGAGGGCCCGCAGACAATATCGCTGGCCGGCGTGGCAGCATAGATGAGGCCGGTTTTCGTAGGCCGCTGGGCCGGGGAGAGCACCTCCACAATGGGGGAGGTACCGCTCTTGGCGATAGAGCCCATGGCCTTTTCCACAATATTGGCCAGGCCGCCCTTCTTGTTGCCCGGGGTGGGGTTGGCGTCCCGATCCACACCGCCGGCCTCCAGATACGCATCGTACCAGCGCATCTCCGCGGCCAGCCTGTCCCGGGTGGCCGCGTCCGTGCACCGGGCAGCCAGCAGCTGGATGCCGTCGCGCACCTCCGTCACCTCGCTGAACAGCACGGTGCCGCCCCCTTTGACCAGCATGTCGGCGGCGTAGCCGGCGGCCGGGTTGGCGGTAATGCCGGAGAAGGAGTCGCTGCCGCCGCACTGCATCCCAATGACCAGTTCACGCAGGGGCAGTTCCTGCCGTCTCCGCCGGTTCAGCCGCTCCAGCTTCCGCTCCGCCATGGACAATATGGCGTCCATCATGGCGTCGTGGCCGGGATAATCCTGCAGGGTCAGCACATTCTCCGGCGTAATGTCCTCGGGAGGGAGCACCATATCATAGGTAAGCTTCTCACAGCCCAGCCCCACCACCATGATCTCGCCGCCAAAATTGGGGTGGCGGATCAGGTTGGTCACAGCCCGGATGGGGATATGGGCCTCCCGGGCCTTGATGGCCACCCCGCAGCCGTAGGGGTGCGTCACCGCCACCACCCCGTCCACATGGGGGTACCGGGGCAGCAGTTCCCGCTTAATCCGCTCCACCGCCACATTCAGCACGCCCGCAACGCACTGCACGGTGGACACAATGCCCAGCAGGTTCCGGGTCCCGGCCCAGCCCCTTTCATTCGGGTAGCCCATCCAGGTCTTTCTCGGCGGGTCCGGCAGCTTGTCCATGGGCACGATGTTGGTCCCGTAGGGTAGGTCCTCCAGCCCGGGGGACTCCGGCAGATCCAGCATGTGCTCGTTGATCCAGCTTCCCCTGGGAATGGCCGCCTTGGCATACCCCAGCACCATGCCGTAGCGGACGACCTGGCCGCCCTGGGGAATCTCACACAGGGCGATTTTATGCGCCTGGGGAATGGGCTGCGCGGCGACGACGCCGGGCAGCACCTGCGTACCGGCGGCAATATCGTGGACAGCGATGGCAACATTATCTTCCTTGTGCATCTTAACATACAGTGGTTGACTCATACTAACTTCTCCTCAGGTACAAAACTTATCTATACTATACTCCACTGGTAAAGCAAAGTAAAATGAAAGCGCTTAGAGCCGTCTCAATTTTACTTCCCGTGTCGTCAGCGCCCCAAAAGCCGGGCCGGCGGGGCGTGGATGGCATGGGCAAAAATTTTTAATGGGAGAGAGCGGCGCCGCCGCTCTCTTTTTTACCACCGGAGGTCACAAGAAAACCGCTGCAAGTCCCCGCAAAAAGGCTTGCAGCGGTACTCGTGGCGGCCGGGGGCTGACCCGATCTGGCATATTTCGTTCCGGCGCCGCGCACGCCGGCCAGCTGGGGCCCCCGGCCGAGGGGAGGGAATGTATTGTCAGTCCAGAAGGCCCGCCGCTTTCATTGTGGACACAAAGCCCTGGCGGGCGGCGCCCTCCGGTGTGGGCAGGGTGGGCAGATAGGGGGCGCCCACGCCCCGCCCGCGCAGGTTGGCCATATCCTTGGCAGCCACGGGGAAGCTGGCCGCATCCATGGACAGGCGCACGGGATTGAGTGTATACTGGGCCTCCAGGCTGCCGGACAGATCGCCGGCCACAAACTTGCTATAGACGGCTGTAATCAGTTCCGGCATAAAGTTGGCCGCGGTGCACACGCCGCCCACCGCCCCGTGGCACAGGCTGGCGTAGAGCAGGGTATCCTTCCCGCCCAGAACCTTGAAGCCCAGATCCCTGGTCCGGCGGATGAATTCCGAGGTCTGGGTCATATCGCCGCTGGTGTCCTTCATGCCCACAATGTTGGGCACCTTCCGGGCCAACTCCTCCACCAGGGCGGCGGAGAGGGTATAGCCCACCCGGCCGGGGTTGTTGTAGAGCAGCACGGGAGTGTCCGGCATACTCTGGGCGATGGCCTGAAAGTGGCGGAAAAGTTCGTCATAGGTGGGCTTGAGGAACATGGGCTGGAGCACGCTGACACCCGCGGCCCCCTGGTCCGCGGCCATCCGGGCCAGCCGGCAGCACTTCTTGGTGCTGATGGCGCCGATGCCGAAGTAGACGGGGACGCGCCCGGCGGTCTGGTCCAGTATAATGCCCAGACCCCGCCGCATCTCGTCCTCCTCCACCATGTAAAATTCGCCGTTGCTGCCAAAGGCCAGAATGCCCAGCACGCCTCCCGCAATGACATAGTCTACCTGGGCGCGCAGCGCCGCCTCGTCAATGCGCTCCTCATCGTCAATAGGCGTCAGAATGGGGACAATTACGCCTCTGATAAAATCCGTATCCATCCGTTTCTGGTCCCCCGCCGCTTACAGGCTTTCAATACCGGTAAGTTTCTTATAGTACTTGATGATGGAACTGTGGTCGTCCTGGCCGCAGCCCTGGTTGTGCAGCCACTGGAGCACCTCCTGCACACCGGCGGTCATGGGCAGGGGGGAGCCCACCGTATGGGCACAGTCCAGGGCGTTGTTCAAATCCTTGATGTGCAGATCGATCTTGAAGCCGGGCTTGTCGTTGCCGGCCATCATCATGGGAGCCTTGGCCTCCATGACGGTGGAGCCCGCCAGGCCGCCCCGGATGGCCTGGAATACCAGTTCCGGGTCCACGCCCGCCATCTTGGCCAGGGTCAGGGCCTCAGCCAGAGCCTGGATATTGCAGGCCACGACAATCTGGTTGGCCAGCTTGGTGGTGTTGCCGGCGCCCACCTCGCCGCAGCGGACCACGCTGGCGCCCATGGCCTCCAGCATCGGCTTATAGGCGTCAAACACCTCCTGCTTGCCGCCCACCATGAAGCTGAGGGTACCGTCCACAGCCTTGGGCTCGCCGCCGGAAACCGGCGCGTCCAGCATCTCAATGTTTTTCTTGGCCAACTCGGCAGCAATTTCCTTGGAGGCCACCGGGTTGATGGAACTCATGTCGATGAACACGGTGCCGGGGCGCATATGGGCGGCCACGCCGTCCTCCCCCAGCATCACAGCCTTTACCTGGGGGGAGTTGGGCACCATGGTCAGCACCACGTCGCACTGCTCGCCAATTTCGGCGTTGGAGGCCGCCTTGGCTCCGCAGGCCACCACTTCGTCCACGCTGGCCCTGTTCAAATCATTGACCGTCAGGTCATAGCCCGCCTTCAGCAGATTCTTGGCCATGGGCTTGCCCATGATGCCAAGACCAATCAGTTCGATTTTCATAAAAAGTATCTCCTATCACATCAAATATTTTATTTCCACCGGGGTAAACCGCGGCCCGCCGCGACTACGCCCTAGCGCACCATACAGGGGCGCTTGTTGTCAAATTTCCAGCCGGGGATCAGGTACTGCATGCCCACGGCGTCGTTCCGGGCGCCGCCGCCGCTGCACTTGTCCAGATAGAGCTGGTGGGCCTTCTGAATCTGCTCCCGGTCCGCCTCGATTCCCAGTCCCCCCCTTTGGGGCAGTTCGATGCAGCCGCCCACAATCTCCATGGGCTTCCTGGTGAGCCGCTCCCGGCCCTCCTGCCAGATCCAGTGGGTGTCGATGCCGTTCATCTTTCCGGGAATGGCGGCAGCACACTGGACCATCATGGCCAGGGAGATATCAAAGTGGTTGTTGGAATGGCAGCCCCACATCAGGCCGAAGTCGTTGCACATCTGCCCAACCCGCACGGAGCCCCCCATCGTCCAGAAGTGGGGATCGGCCAGGGGGATGTCCACGCTCTGCAGGGTGATGGCGTGGCACATCTGCCGCCAGTCGGTGTTGACCATGTTGGTGGCGGTGGGCATCATGGTGGCCCGGCGGAACTCCGCCATGATCTCCCGGCCGGAAAAGCCGTTCTCGGCGCCGCAGGGGTCCTCACAGTAGGCCAGACACTTTTTCAGTTCCGGCGCCACCTCCAGCGCCTCCGCAAGGCTCCAGCAGCCGTTGGGGTCCAGGTTCACCCGGGCCTCGGGGAAGGCGGCCTTGATCGCCTGGACAGCCTCGGCCTCCTCCCAGGGGGAGAACACCCCGCCCTTCAGCTTGAAGTCCTCAAAGCCGTACTTGTCATGGGTTGCCTTTGCCAGGGCCACAATTTTCTCCGGCGTCAGGGCCTCCTCATGGCGCAGGCGGTACCAGTCGCAGGAGGCGTCCGGCTCCTCCTCATAGGGGAGATCCGTCTTTTTGCGATCCCCCACATAGAAGAGGTAGGAGAGAAACCGCACCTTCTCCCGCTGGATGCCGTCCCCCAGCAGCGCCGCCGCGGGCACCTCCAGGTACTTGCCCAGCAGATCCAGCAGCGGCGCCTCCACCGCCGTCACCACATGGACGCCAGTGCGCAGGTCGTAGGTCTGCAGGCCCCGGGCGTCGTCCTTCACATGCTGCTGCAGCCAGCGGCGAACCCGGTTGAGCGTCTGCTTATAGTCGGAGAGTTTGGTGCCCAGCATAAGGGGCTTTACCGCCTCCAGAGCGGCGGTGATTTTCTCGCCGCCCGGCACCTCCCCCACCCCCTCATTGCCGCTGCTGTCGGTGAGGATCACCACATTGCGGGTGAAGTAGGGGGCGTGGGCGCCGGACAGGTTCAGCTCCATACAGTCATGTCCCGCAACGGGGTACACGTCCATGTTTACAACTGTGGGAATCATAGCTTATTGCTCCTTTTTGAAAATACGGCGGAACCCCGCCGGCTGGGTGCCCGGGAAGGCCGGTTCTTTTCCGGGTCAGGCCCCGTACACCTCGGGATAGAATTTCTTGACAGCCTCCGCCCGGTTCACCAGCACATCGTGCCAGGCGTAGTCGGCCACAAACACGGTGTAGTCGTCGGGGTCCGCCGGAATATTGGGGAGGATGTTGTTCTGGTTGAGATGGCTGGCTAGGGCGATGTCCACCGGCAGCTGGGCCAGTTCAAAGCAATCCTTGACAAAGATGTGGGGCAGCTGGGGATCGACCCCCGCCTTAACCACGCCCTCCTTGCTCATCTGGCCCACACCCAGGCCGCCGTGGAGAGCCACTTTATAGGTCTTGCCGGTCTTCACGTCGGTATCCTCAAAGAAGAAGCTGGTGGCACCCACGGTGTGGCCCGGGCACAGGCGGGTGCGGATGGTGAAGCGGCCCATGTGGATGGGCGTGCTGTCGTCGTAGAGGTTGGTGACGGTGTAGGGGGTGACGCGCATGGGGAAGTCGTTGTCCGCATGCTTCTGGTGCTCCGCCTCATCCTCCCTGGACAGCCACACCTCGGCGCCGGTCATCTCCGTGAGGAACCGGACGCAGCAGCTGTGGTCGCCGTGCCAGTGGGTCAGGAAAATCTTCCTGATGTCCTTGGGATCAAAGCCGGCCCGCCAAATCCGGTCAATCACCAGATAGAAGGTCTCCGGGCAGAGGCCGGTATCGATGAGGATCAGGCCCTCGCCGGTATCCAGCAGGAAGGCGGCCACGTTGTCCTGGCCGCCCACGTTCCAGACGTGAGGGGCATTGCGGTAGACGGGAATGGCGTGGGTCCAATGGGTGGAGAGCGCCTCCCTGCCCATGCCAAGGCGTCCCTCCGTGGAGGCGTAGTAGAATTTCTTTTTCATATATACTCCTTTTTCCGTTTATGTCACATCAGTCACGAAAGCGGCAGCCATGCTCTTGTTGCTCAGGCGGTCACCAGTGGGAGCGTAATAAAAAATCTTTTCCATAAAACCGAAGCATCCTTTCTCAGTTTGTTTTCTGTGCAGAGCGGCTTACAGGCTGTGTAAGGCAGCCGTTAGCCGTAAATGGGGAAGAAGAAGTTGGCGGAGAGGGCAATAGAGACAATGGCAATGATGATATAGGGCACGGTAAACTTGGCCACCTTGGACACCTGGTAATTGCCGGCGGCGTAGATCAGAGCGGTCTCGGCAGCGCCGGAGGGGAAGCCCAGGGAGATCACGTTGGCGATGGCGATAATCAGCATAATGCCTCTGGGGTCCCAGCTGCCGGCTAGGCACACGGTGGCCGCCACGGTGTACAGGATATTGGCGGTGGCGGAGTTGGACATGACGGTGGTCATGACCACGGTGACGGCGGAGAACAGGAACATAACGGCCAGGGAACTGGGGTGGCCGCCCAGGACGTTCAGGATGGTGTTGCCGATGAGTTCACCGGCGCCGGACTTGGCCATAGCGGCAGCCACGCCCAGCACGCCGGCCATCAGGAAGATCATGTCGGCGGTCATGGCCTTGGTGACTTCCGGAATCGTCAGAGCCTTGCCGTAGATCAGGATCAGCACGCCGGCTGCGGGGGCCACATACATGAGGGCACCGGTCCACTTGTTGAGTACCAGAACCGCCATAACAGCCACAAACACCACATACACCAGAGTCTCCTGGGCCTTGGGCAGGGTGGGCGTTTCCTTCACTTCCTTAAAGCCGGTGGTCTTGATATTGCCCTCCCGGGGCAGCATCTTCCAGGCAAAGAGGCAGTAGATGGTCATGAAAATGCAGGGAAGCAGCATGACCTTGAACTTATCCAGCATCTGCAGCAGGTAGCGCTCCTCTGTAATGATGTTGGAGTAGCGGGCGTTGATTGTGGCAAAGGCGGTGGCGCCCATGCCGATGGGGAGCATCCCCTTCCATGCGCAGCTGATTCCCAGCATCGGCATCAGCAGACGGGTGGGCGTAACCTCGCCCTCGCTGCCCAGAGTGGCCAGGAACACCACCATGATGGAGAAGGTGGCGGTGGCAGGGATAAACTGAACAAACGCGATGACAATGATATAGAAGAACAGCACCAGGGCCATACCCTTTTTGCCGCCTAGGTTATCCACCATTTTCCGGATCCGGGGCACAATACTGGTCTTTGTGATGGCGGAACTCAGCGCCATCATGGGCGCCACCAGAATGATACTGTTGTTGGTAAACCCGGAAAAGGCCTCCTGGGGCGTCAGGATTCCGGTAATTGCCAGCAGAGCGCAGCAGGTCATGGTGGTTACGCCCATAGGCACCTTCTGGAGCAGGAACATGACGATCATAAACGCCAGAATTGCCAAAGTAATGTAAAGCTGCATAAACGGGGTTCCTCCTATATGTCTTTTTATTAGGGTTTGCTCGGAGCTCCACTGTTAAATCCGTGTTAAAACCATCTTGTACAGATTTAACAAAACCGATCATACACGAACCGCAGCTTTTAATCAAATCAGCGAATTGTGTGTGCTCTCAATTTTTTTAAGACTCCACCGGCCACCGGGAACTGTGCTCCAGCCGGGCCTCCGGCACCAGAACCAGCCCGCCCGCCGCGGCCTGAAGGCCCAGTGGTTCACGCCGCCCCCGCCGCCGGAAGCGGTGCCGCTCCCAGGAGTTTCCCGGTAAATGTGGGAAAAAATCTCTCGTTGTTTTTTTGTCGAATCTGTGGTAAACTATTGAAAGGTGTGAGGTTTCCGCAAGCGCCCCATGCCACGACCCAATATTGTTAAGTTTACAGATGGGGGATTTTTTATGTTAACTGCAATCGTAGGCATCAACTGGGGCGACGAGGGAAAGGGCCGCATGGTGGACTTGCTCACCAGCAAGTACGACGTCGTGGTGCGCTACCAGGGCGGCGGCAACGCCGGCCACACTGTTGTCAACGAACAGGGCAAGTTTGCCCTGCACCTGCTGCCCTCCGGCATCTTCCGTCAGGGCGTGGTAAACATTCTGGGCAACGGCGTAGCCCTGGACTGCGAAAGCCTGTACAACGAGATGCAGGATGTGATGGGCAAGGGAGTGGCCATCACCCCCGACAATCTGAAGATCAGCGACCGGGCCTCCCTGCTGCTGCCCTGGCACCGGGATCTGGACGGCCTGGAGGAACAGCGCCTGGCCGACAAAAAATACGGCTCCACCAAGCAGGGCATCGCCCCCTTCTACTCCGATAAGTATCAGAAAAAGACGGTCATGGCCGGGGAACTGCTCTACCCCGACAAACTCTGGGAGCACCTGGAGGGCATCCTGGCGTGGAAGAACCTGACGCTGGAAAAGGTATACGGCGCCAGGGGCTACACCATGGAGGACCTGCGGGCCTGGGTAGCGGAGTACGGCGAGAAGATCAAGCCCTACGTCTGCGACACCGGCGCCTTTTTACGCAAGGCCCAGGCGGAGGGAAAGCACGTCCTTTTTGAGGCCCAACTGGGCTCCCTGCGGGACCTGGACTACGGTATCTACCCCTACACCACCTCCTCCAACGCCATTGCCGCATACGCGCCCGTGGGCTCCGGCCTGCCCAGCGCCAGGCTGGACAAGGTGGTTGGCGTGGTGAAAGCCTACTCCTCCTGCGTGGGCGAGGGCCCCTTCACCTGCGAGTGGTTTGGCGAGGAGGCGGAAAAACTCCGGGAGGCGGGAGCGGAATACGGCGCCAAAACCGGCCGTGCCCGCCGGGTAGGCCCCATTGACCTGGTGGCCACCCGCTACGGCGTCCAGTGCCAGGGCGCCACGGAGATCGCCCTGACCAAGCTGGATGTGCTCAGCTACATGGACGAGATTCCCATCTGCGCCCACTACACCCTGGGCGGCGTGCAGACGGATGAGTTCCCCTTCCCCGCCGTGCTGGAGGATGCCAAGCCGGTAGTGGAATATATGCCCGGCTGGAAGCGGGACATCAGTTCCTGCCGAAGCCGGGAGGAACTGCCCCAGGCGGCCCTGGACTATGTGGCCTATGTGGAAAAGGCCATCGGCTGCCCCATCAAGTATGTCTCCGTGGGCCCGGAGCGGGACGCCTACGTGGAGATGTTCTAAGTAAGCTGTCTTTATATTTCGCGTGCTGCGGGGCGCTGCCCCGCGGCACGCTTTTTATTGGGAAGCCCGGGCAAGCGCCCCGGATTCTCCTCTCTTGCAGAATAATCCACAATCTGGTACACTATAGTATATCATTTTTCCCATTCACAGCCCTACACGGCCGATCTCTACAGGAGGTTTCCTCATGAAACAACTTGCTTTTCTGCTGCCGGCCCTGGCCCTGTGTCTGCTGCTGGCAGCCTGCGCATCCACCCCGCCCGATCCTGTCAGTGAGGGACAGATGCCCCCCTCCCGGGAGGAAGAAAACAGCCCGCCGGAGCAGGAGCCGGCAGACCCCGCCGCGGCGGAGGCCCTGTCCCTGGAACGGCTCACGGTCGAACTGGTGGTGGACTGGAAGGAGACGGATCTCCTTCTGGCGAAGCTGGATACGCTCTCCCAGCTGCTGCGGGAGGCCCTGGCCGCCGAGGGCTGCCTGGCGGATGAAGTCACCGTCACCGTCAGCACCGCCGGAGGCTTTACCGGGCAGGCCCTGGCCGCCGGAGGCGTGGATATTGCCTGGCTGCCGGGAATCGACTTTTTGTCCTGCGAGGACGACGCCGTCCCCCTGCTTACCGCGGGTCAGGAGGAAACCACCTGCGTGGCGGCGGTGACGCTGGCCAGGGAGGAACTGGGGGATGACTTCCGGCAGCTTCTCTCCCGCGCCCTGCTGGAAACGGAGCAGGGCGGGGAATTCCTGTCCCTCTGCCCAGCGGCGGACGAGGGCTATCGCCCCTTCACCCAGGATGCCATGGAGGCCCTGTGGGACTGGGCGGACAGTCTGGAGGAGGCCCAGGGATGAGCGGGCCGGGAAAGGCCTCTTTCGCCGTCCTGGCCGCGGCTGCGGCGGCGGCAGCGGGGCTGGCCGGCGCCTTTAACTTCACCCACAAGCGGCGCCCCCCCTCCCCCCGGAGCCGACCCTCCATGGACAGCGAGCAGGACCGGGCCTGCACGGCCAGGATCCATAGCGGCATGGAGTGGATCGCCGCCCAGCACGCGGAGCCCGTCTCCATCCAGAGTTTCGATGGCCTGACCCTCCGGGGCCTGTACCTCCCCGCTCAAAACCCACGCTGCTGTGCCCTTCTCTTCCACGGCTACCGTTCCCGGGGCCTGCGGGAGTTCTCCCTCCTGGCCCCCTTCTACCACAGCCAGGGGATCAGCATGCTGATCCCGGATCAGAGAGCCTGCGGTGAAAGCGACGGGACCTATATTACCTTCGGGGTCCTGGAGCGGCGGGACGCGGCGGACTGGGCGGCCTATATGGACCGGCGGCTGGGCGGGAAGACGCCGATGATTTTGCAGGGCGTCAGCCTGGGGGCATCCACAGTGATGATGGCGGCAGATCTGCCCCTGCCCCCCTCCGTGGGGGGCATCGTGGCCGACTGCGGCTTTACCTCGCCCTGGGACATTATCGCCCACTGCGCCAAGCAGTGGTACCACCTGCCCCCCTTTCCAATTCTGCCCCTCCTCTCCCAGCTGGCCCGGCACAGGCTGGGTTTCAGCTACCGGGACTGCTCCACCCTGGACAGCCTCGCCCACTCTCAGCTGCCGCTGCTGCTGATCCACGGCGGCAAGGACAACTTTGTGCCCACCCACATGACGGAGGAGAACTTTCTGGCCGCCGCCGGCTGGAAGCGGAAGCTTATCGTCCCGGAGGCGGGCCACGCCGCCAGCTATCTGGTGGACGAGGCGGCCTGTCAGCGGGAACTGCTGGCCTTTCTCAACCACATCCTGCAGGAGGAGCCACCATGGCAAAAAAACGTTTAAAGCTACTGTATCTGGCCCAATTGTTTCAGGAACAGACCGACGAGGCCCATACAGTCACTGTGGCGGACATGATTGCCTACCTGGCGGAGCGCGGCGTCAGCGCTGAGCGGAAGGCTATCTATGAGGATCTGGAACTGCTGCGCCTGGCGGGGCTGGACATTGTCCACACCAAGACCAAGACCCACAACTACTATCTGGGCCAGCGCCGATTTGAACTGCCGGAGCTGAAGCTGCTGATCGACGTAGTCCAGGCCTCCCCGTTCCTTACGGCAAAAAAGAGCATGGAACTGATCGGCAAGCTGGAGGGCCTGGCCAGCGCCGCCCAGGCGGGGAGCCTGCGCCGCCAGGTATATGTGCTCAACCGGGTCAAGACCCACAACGAGCAGCTCTACTACCACATCGACGGCATCAACGATGCCATCAACCGCGACCGCCGCATCCGCTTTCGTTACTTTGACTGGTCCGTCCAGGGCCAGCGAATATACCGCCACGGCGGAGCCTGGTACGATGAGTGCCCGATAGCCCTCTGTGTGGACCGAAACTACTATCTCATCACCTACCGCCCCCAACAGGAAAAATACATCCACTTCCGGGTGGATCGGATCAGTGATCTGACGGTGACGGAGGAACGGCGGCCCCCTCTGCCTCCCCATTTTGATCTGGCCAGCTATGTCCGCTCCATCTTTGATATGCACAGCGGGGAGAGCCGGCTGGTGACGCTGGAACTGGACCGGCAGCTGCTGAACGTAGCCATGGACCGCTTTGGCCGGGACGCCCATTACCGAACCGGGGAGGGGGACCGGATTCTTGTCACCGCACAGGTGGAGGTGAGCCCCACATTTCTCAGCTGGGTGCTGTGCTTCGGCGGCCAAGCCAGGATTCTGGAGCCGCCGGAGGTCCGGCAGGCCCTGCTGGACCTTGCCGGAGCGGCTATAGAGCGAAATGCAGGAACCGCACTATAAAAAACAACATGTCCTCTATACGATTGCTGCCGCTCCCCCTTCATTGCCAATTGATCGTCCGGGGACGACTGGAAAAAACCAAAGGGGCGCCCAGGCGGTCTTGAGACCTGGGCGCCCCTTTGGTTTTTTCATACAGACCCGATAGAAGAGAGTATATTGTTTCCCATGGCCGCCCCATCGGCCACAGTGGAAACACAAATTCCGGACGCAAAAAAGCGCCCCATGCCATCACACGGAACGCAACAGACCCCGCCGCCATGCGGTGAGGCCAAACAGAAAGCGCACTTCCGGTTTCGGCAGAATGCCGCCAAGCTGTCATGTATCTGACTTATCCTCCCAGGGAGGCATCACAGTGACCGACTCGCGGGGCGTCTCACCCCATTCCACGTGCCGCGGTCGCGGCTACAGCTGGCGCAACTATTTACTTACTGGCTACAGTATAGCACGGGCGATAGAATTTGTAAAGAGGAAAAATCAGGGAAGGCGGTATTCCGTGTCCCGGCCCGGTTCCTTTCCATGGGAAAAAGATGCGGCCACGGCCGGTACCATCTGGGGCGGGAAAATAAAAGGCTTCCTGACAGCGCTACGCACCGTCAGAAAGCCTTATTTATTCCACGCTGACAGGCTCTGTGGAAACCCCTCCGATCTCCCGGTCGGGAAGCCGCAGTTCCACCGTGCCGCCCCGGACCAGGTCCACAAACACAGGCACCAGATGGGGGTCAAACTGCCGGCCCGCCTCCTGCTGCAAAATCTCCAGCGCCCGCTCCACCGGCATAGGCCGCTTATAGCTGCGCTCGGAGATCATCGCGTCAAAAGAGTCAGCGATCCCCAGCATCCGCCCCATGAGCGGGATGTCCTCCCCGCCCAGCTTCCGGGGATAGCCCCTGCCGTCCCAGCGCTCATGGTGCGCCAGCACGGCGGGGATCACATAGTCCAGACTGGGCAGATAGCGGATGATGCCGACGGCGTTCTCCACGTGGCCCTTCATAACCTCATATTCCTCCGGAGTCAGCCGCCCCGGCTTATTGAGGATGTCCTCCCGCACACCGATCTTGCCGATATCGTGGAGGAGTCCCGCCTCTTTTACGATCTCCACGTAGTCCTGGTCCATGCCGTAGGCCCGGGCCAGCTGGGAGGCGTAATAGGCCACGTTTTGGGAGTGGTTGAAGGTGTAGTGGTCCTTGGTGTCGATGGCCGCGGTCAGGGCGTAAATCGTGGAGGCATACTCGCTGTAGCCGCTGCGGTGCCGCTCCGCGCCCGCCTGCTCTGTCTTTTCGATCTCCTCCGAATACATGAGTACCGCGTTCTTTCCCGTGCGCTTTACCCGGTACACCGCCATGTCCGCGTTCTCCACCAGTTCCTTGGAGGAGGAGGCCAGGTATGGCGCGGCGCAGACTCCTCCGCTCATCGTGACCATCTTCATGGCGAACAACTCTTCCCGGCGGTTCAGCTCCCGCACCTGGCTGAGGATGCTCTCCGTAAGCACCTTGGCGGAGTAGATATCGTACCCCGGAAGAATCACACCGAACTCCTTACCGCTGATTCTTGCCCCGTAGCCCCGGCCCGCCACCGTGGCTTGGATGATCTCCGCGATGCGCTGGAGCACCGCGTCCCCCTCCCGGTAGCCGTAAAGCTGATTGTAGAGTTTAAAATCATCCACATTCAAAATGGCCAGGGCCAGGGACGCCCCGGAGGAGCGGTCAAACTCCCGCTGGAGGACCTCATAGAAATGCTTGCGGTTAATCAGCCCTGTCAGTTCGTCCTTCCGGGCCTCCTCGTAGGCCTGCTCATAGAGCCGGGCGTTTTTCACCGCCATGGCGCACACGGAACTGACAGACTGGATAAAGCTGATATCCTCCCCGGAAAAGGGCCGGCGCCGCTCCTTGCCGGAGAACATGGCAAAGCCAATGAGCTCATCCTCCGCCCGGAAAGCGGACATGCACTCCACATCCCATGTGCGCAGCCGCTGCTTCTCCTCCTCCCACATGGCCTTATAGGCGGTGGTGCGCTGGAAGTCGGCCATCATCAGGCACCCCTCGGCAGCGCGGACACTTCCCACCAGGGGGTGGGATGCATCCAGCGTGAATGCCTTCTCCTCCAGGGGACTGCCGGTGTGTTCAATGCGGTAGACCCCCTTCTGGTCCCGGATGAAGAAAAACATCCGCTGCACGCCCACGCTCTCCCGGATCACCTCCGACATCTCCCGGAGGATGCAGTCCAGTTCCAGCGTCTTGGACACCGCCTGGCTGAACTGGCGCAGGCTGTCGTCCTTCCGGGCCTCCTCCCTGATAAACAGGGCGTCCATAAACTTTTTCATGCCCATGTACAAAATGTAGGTGGCCAGCATCAAGAGCAGGGAGATCAGCAGTACCGCCGCAGAATCCCCCAGCCCGATGACCTCGGACAGAAACATTTGAAACGGCACAATGAATCTGAAAAAGGCCAAGGCGCAGACCAGAAGAGCAACCGCATAGCAGTTCCACCGGGACACCAGCAGCGTCATGCGGAACAGCCGCTTCTTATAGAGGGCGTAGAACAGGATACAGGCGTTGACCACACCGGAGATAATGTCCAGGGGGAAGCCCTGAAACACAGGGAAGGCGGAGAGCACATGGCCCAGCACCATGATCGCCGCTCCCAGAATAACAGGCAGCAGCTGCTGACGGGTACCGCCGTCTCCCCGGCAGTACCGGCCAAAGAGGAGGATACTCTGCAGCAGCACCAGTGCGCCCAGGGCCAGCGGAATGGCCACCGGCCAGCTGTATGCGTAAACAAAACGGACCGTCTCCCCCGTTACTACCACCTGGGGGTCCGGGATAAATACACCGGTGCACAGGTTTACCAGGTAGAACACCGCAAACACCACCAGCCACAGTTCCCGGCCGTAGTGCTTTTTTTCCTCCAAGAAGTCAATAATAAAGCGGAAATATCCATAGGGCAGCAAAAAAATGCCCAGCAGGGACACCTGGTTCCACAGGCGCACCGAGGGCCAGGCCTGGCTGCGCATGGCAAAGGAGCCCCCCACCCACAGCACCATAATCACCAGCAGGAACATAAAGGAGTTTATGACCTTTTTTGTCCGTTTAGCCGCCAGAAAGGTGAGAAACAGCAGCAGGTAGCAGGCCAGGGCTGTGACGGAAATCCAGCTGTGACCGCTCATGGCGCACGCCTCCCCTCTCCCAAGGGCCGTCCGCTGCGGCGCAGCAGATCCGCCAGATCCTCCTGATCCGGGTTCATCCGGCGGATGGGCCGCCCCCACGCCTCCTCATAGGCGGCAAAGGAACCGCAGCGTAGGATCGTGATCTGCAGCGGGTCCATGCCCAGAATTTTTTTCAGATCCTGATAGTCCTGGTCCAGATATTTGAAATACACGCTGAGGCTGTCCCGCAGCACAGTTTCCCCCACCCCACGGGTGGTCAGGGAACTGCGCTCCAATTCCACATAGAGGTGGAACAGGGGCCGCTTCTGGGCGTTGTACTCCTTTTTTGCCGTCCAGCCGGAGATGGCCAGGCCGGACAACTCCACCGCGTGGCGAACGGAGTTCTCCGTAATGCGGGTAAAACCCGCAATATCAATCACCGAGGGCACCCGGTCCACATAGGCAAACCGGGGCAGCCGGGTCTGATCCTGCTGATTCTCCAGACCCTCGCAGCGGTACACATCCCCCACCCGGTAGCGGGCAAAGGCGCCCCCCTTGAGCACGGTGATGACAATCTCATACTTCTCCCCCGGCTGCACCTCATCCATGAGGATCGTGCGGGGAACGTAGTCCGGGTCCTCCAGATTCTTCTCCATCTCCCGCTGGGGAATAAACTCATAAAAGCAGGCGTCGGGAAAAAAGTACATGCCGTCCCGGTTCCAGGTCTCCGTGCCGATGCAGGTAGGCTCGGTGCCGGCAAAAATCTCCATGGGCCGGATGCCCCACAGCCGCTCCAGGTCGTCCTTGTAGCACCAGTTGTCCGTACCGGCACACATAAAGCCCTTCAGCTGAAACAGGTCCTTGGGGTACAGCTCCCGGTTTTCCCTGCGGCAGCGCTGCTGGGCCCGCACCAGCCGCAGCAGCATGGCCGGAGACACCCCCTCCAGCTTCTCTCGCAGCCCGCTGGAGCCGCTGTGCATGGAGGCCACGCTCTTGCTGACATAGTATGTGACGCTGCCCAGGCCGAAAAAGTATTCAATTCCCTTGCGCAGGCCCAGCTTGAACCCCCGCGTGTTGCGCTCCTTAAAACTCATGGCCTCCGCCTCCCGCACAGGGGGCAGAAAGGCGATGTCAATTTCGTCGTGGAGCAGCAGGGGCAGGATGCCCGTCGCATAGGGCAGCGGCGCCAGGGCGTAGAGCATATGGTCGGTGACGGAGATGTCAAAATCCCCCCGGCAGCGGCTGGTAGCCAGCATAAAGCAGGCCATCATATTGTGCTTGTAGGTATCCAGCATGCTCTTTGTATAGGGGGCCACCTTCAGGGGGTGCAGACCACCCTCCCAGGTGGTCTGAATCCAGAGCACCGGCTCCGCAGGCAGATTCTCCTTGTGCTTGCCCAGGAGCATAGGGGCGTAGTCCTCATAGGTGGTCAGCGGCACCATCCGGCGGAACTCCTCCACCGTGGTGGGGTGCTGACCCTTCATAATCTGCTGCCCCAGGGGGCATTTTGCCAACAGTTCCACCTGCTCCAGCAGCAGACGCCGCTGGATATACATAAACTCCTCCAGGGAGATATCCAGAAAGCCACAGTACTCGCTCCAGATTTCTTCCTTACTGTATTCTCTTATCTTCTCCTGAAATCTCATCAGTTCCTCCGCACGCCGCCGCCCAGCGCCCGCCGCACACTGGCGGGGGTGGGGAGCAGAAAGGGCGTCATCTTTTGATAAGAGCCGTAGTCCGAAAAGGTTCTGGGAAATGTCCACAGATCCTGAACGATCACATAGACCAGGTCACAAATGGAATAGACCATCCCGTGCCGCAGGAGCGGAGAGGGGGTCAGCGCCAGCCCCAGAAACAGATACAGCGTAAACAGCCACCAAACCCCGGGATGCCGGCACAGGGCGTACATCCCCTGGTCACACACCCGCCGTTCCTCCGTCTCCTGTCGGTAGGTCTCCTGAAAGGGGAGGGCAAAAAAGAGGGTATAGACCAGCAAAATCAGGGACGCCGCCGCCATAACCAGGCACATCAGCGGGCCGGGGCGCAGCAGATTCACCGCCGGCAGCGCCCGATACACATCCAGCCCCGTGGCCGCCAGCAGCAGAGCGCACCCCGCCGCAAAACACCCCCTCAGCAGAGGCCACCGCCAGAGGACACTGTTCACATCATAGAGAATATACAGCAAAAAGGCGCACACGCCCACACACAAAGCATCCATGGCACCTCACCGCGGCATCCAGGCCGTCAACGGCGGCAGACACCCAATATAAGGGCATCCTACCACAGGATCAGAAAATAATCAACTGGATTTACATAAAAATCCATTAATTCGTCTGTTTTTGCCTCCACGCAGGGAAGCAGCCAACCCTCAGGGGCGGCACACCCTTTCCGAAAACCGGTTTTGGAAGAACTGCGGCAGAAAAATTTTGTTTTTGGCCAAATACACAGTTGCAAGCCGAAGCGTTTCTTGGCATAATAGGAACAAGTGACGCTGTCCGCGCCAAAGGGACAGAATTTTCCAAATAACGAGAGGATGTGACGATACAATGCAGCTGCTCAAGGAGCGGATCCGCAAGGAGGGCAAGGTGCTGCCCGGCAACATCATCAAGGTTGACGGGTTCCTCAACCACCGGGTGGACACCCGGCTGATGGGCGATATCGCCGATGAGTTTGCCAAATTTTTTGACGTGTCCAACATCACCATGGTCCTTACCGCCGAGGCCAGTGGAATCGCCCTGGCCACCATCTGCGCCGCAAAGTACAATGTACCCATGGTATTTGCCAAAAAGGCCAAGAGCGACAACATCGAAGGTGGCCTGTACCAGAGTGAGATCTTCTCCTATACCTATAAAAAGAAAGTGACCCAGATTCTCAGCAAGGAGTGGATCACCGCCAGCGACCGGGTGCTGATTGTGGATGACTTTATGGCCAATGGAGAAGCCGTGCGGGGCCTGTGCGATCTGGTGAGCCAGGCGGGCGCGGAACTGGTGGGCATCGGCATCGCAGTGGAAAAGGGCTTCCAGGGCGGTGGCGACCGGCTGCGGGAGATGGGCGTCAACTACCATGCTCTGGCGGTTATTGACAGTGCAGACGAAAACGGCATCGTATTCCGGGACGACGAGTAGACGCCCGGGTACGGAAGAAAGTAAGGGAGGAATAAACCTTGTCCCATCAACTTGTGATCGTACTGGACTTCGGCGGCCAGTATAACCAGCTGATTGCCCGCCGGGTCCGGGAGTGCGGCGTGTACTGCGAGGTCAGGCCCTGCACCACGCCGCTGGAGGAACTGCGGCAGTTGTCCCCCATCGGCTTTATTTTTACCGGCGGTCCTAACTCCGTCTATCTGGACAGCGCCCCCAAGGTGGATCCCGCCCTCTTTGATCTGGGCGTGCCCGTGCTGGGCATCTGCTATGGCTGTCAGCTGATGGCCCACACCCTGGGCGGGCGCGTCACCGCCGCCCAGGACGACAGCGCCCGAGAATATGGCAAGACGGAGACATTTTACAACACCTCCTGCAAACTCTTCCAGGGCCTGCCGGAACGCGGCATTAGCTGGATGAGCCACGGGGACTATATGGAAAAGGTGCCCGCGGGGTTCTCCCTGGCGGCCCACTCCAGGGCCTGCCCCAATGTGGCCATTGCCGATGAGAAGCGGGGCTTTTACGGCGTGCAGTACCACCCGGAGGTCAACCATACGGAAAACGGCCTGCGGATGATCCGCAACTTCCTCTATGAGGTCTGCGGCGCTGTCGGCGACTGGACCATGGAGGACTATAAGCGCACCGCCATTGCGGCCATCCGGAGCAAGGTGGGACACGGCAAGGTCCTGCTGGCCCTTTCCGGCGGTGTGGACAGCAGCGTGTGCGCCGCCCTTCTGGCGGAGGCGGTGGGCCAGCAGCTGACCTGCGTGTTTGTGGACCACGGCCTTATGCGGAAAAATGAGGGGGACGAGGTGGAGGCCGCCTTCGGCCAGCGGGCGCTGCACTTTATCCGGGTGGACGCCGAGGGCCGGTTCCTGAGCAAGCTGGCCGGCATCTTCGAGCCGGAGCGGAAACGGAAGATCATCGGGGAGGAGTTCATCCGTGTCTTCGAGGAGGAGGCGAAGAAGATCGGCGCCGTGGACTTTTTGGCCCAGGGCACCATCTATCCCGACGTAATCGAGTCCGGCACCGGCAGCGCCGCCGTCATCAAAAGTCACCACAACGTGGGTGGGCTGCCGGACTATGTGGACTTCAAAGAAATTATTGAACCCCTGCGCCTGCTGTTCAAGGACGAGGTGCGCCAGCTGGGCCGTGAACTGGGGCTGCCGGAATATCTGGTGAGCCGCCAGCCCTTCCCCGGGCCGGGCCTGGCCATCCGGGTAATTGGGGATCTGACCAAGGCCAAACTGGACACCCTCCGGGACGCCGACGCCATCTATCGGGAGGAAATTGCTCGGGCAGGGCTGGATCAGTCGATTAACCAGTATTTCGCCGTGCTGACCAACACCCGCAGCGTGGGCGTCATGGGCGACGGGCGGACCTACGACTATACGCTGGCCCTGCGGGGCGTTACCACCAGCGACTTTATGACCGCCGACTGGGCCCGGATCCCCTACGATGTGCTGGACACCATCAGCGTGCGCATTGTCAACGAGGTCCCCGGCATCAACCGCATTGTCTACGACATCACCAGCAAGCCCCCGGCAACTATTGAGTGGGAATAAGAACCATTTTTCTGAACTCTCTGAATTAGTTTAGAAATCAAAAGAATACAAAAGGAAAACCACGAAACACAGCGAAAAATGTTCTGTGTTTCGTGGTTCTTTTTTGCCGCCGTACTATAATAGTACTATTTGCGAAAAAGTACGCTGAATTTTTAGACCTGTTAAGGTTCTCTGAAATCTGCATGAGCTTTTTCAATTAAGGCGGCAACTTCTGAATGCTTGTTCGGGTAAAGGTGGCTATATGTCTGAAGTGTGGTTTCTATGTTCTCATGGCCCAGCCGGTCAGCAATCAGCAAAGGTGAAAAACCTTTTTCAATTAAGAAGGAAGCGTGAGAGTGCCGTTACGGTATAATAACGACAAACAGAAAAAGCCTTTATTTTCAAGGGGTTTGAGCGTTTGTCGTCTTTTATTCAATTCCTTTTCCAAGTTGAAAATTGACGAAAACTATAAAGAAAAAAGGAGGCTGTTTTATTAACGACAAAATTTAATAGTGCCAGCGGTCCGGCTTTTGATATGCTCCCTTTAAAGTAGACAGCGGAAAAACAAAACGGTCGAAGCGGAGGGAGCAATTATCATGAGTTTAAAAGGCAAAATACCGCCGGAGGTAAAGATTCAGGCTGTGGAGGACTACCTAGCGATCCGTAAGGGTTCCACAC
>CDZQ01045279.1_pt1 | contig 33786 bp, 36 predicted proteins | sample 554831 | NCBI WGS metagenome assembly CDZQ01 (sample SAMEA3182112, study PRJEB8094) | gut metagenome | biome: human; feature: gut; material: Stool; isolation source: human stools | place: Canada | collected 2013-05-06 | reverse complement strand
ACATTATTGACATTTAAATAAATACATATTATAATATAGAAAAGAATTATTTTATTGATTGAATTGCGTGGTGGAAAAATGAAACAAGGTCAAATCTGGGCACTAACCTTCTCGTTAGTTGTCTTTATTATTTTAAGTTTATTCTCTTTCGTTTTTATTCAAGGTGGACACATTCAGTGGACTCCGTTTTTTGTCGGTCTGGGCTTTTTAGCATTCGGCGTCGGCATTTGTTTGCCGGGCTTAATTCCTATTTTCAAAGGCTGGAAGCGGGCACATGATTTAAAAACCGGCAAAATTAAACCGTACCAACTCAGACGGAACCGGGTAAAAAGACGTTCTTCCTTTTACGATGCCAGCTATGCGGCTCGTATGGACGACGACGATTTTGATCCGGACAGCGGAGAATTTGAATAAAGCATTTTTTGCAAGTGGTGCAGTCGCGAAAACAGGTTCGAAAGATCGTTTTTGAGGAAAGTCCGAGCTCCCATGGGCAAGAATAGCGGATAACGTCCGCCGGAGGCAACTCTAGGGAAAGTGCAACAGAAAAGAACAGCAGCAATGCAAAGGTGAAAAGGCGGGGTAAGAGCCCACCGGGGTTATGGAGACATAACCCGTCCGTGTAAACCCTATTCGGAGCAATACCGCAAAAAAGACATCAGTGCGCCCATCACGTCTTATAGGTAGCTGGAGGTATATGGCAACATATATTCGAGATAGATGACTGCAACGGGATTTTCCCGGACAGAACTCGGCTTATAAGCTTGCAATTTTTGTAAATAAAAAAATCATCTTGTAAGAGTTTTCTTACAAGATGATTTTTCTTTTTTCAACAAAGAAAATCAATAGCACTTACGATCATTTACTTATTGTATTAAAGTATAAAGCAAAAAAAATCACAAATATTAAATCATAGTATAATACACATCGACTATAGAAACTTCCAATTTCATCCTATAGCAAATATAATATAAACCATAAGACATTTATTTGTATTCCGGATTAAAACCATCGCCCGTTCAAAGCATTCCGGATAAGACAGACGCATTTGCAAAAGGAGGAAAATTCTTATGGATTCCGAAAAGACAAAGGCAGATTTTTTAATCAGTATGGGCAAAAGAATGAAACAACAGCGAAAAGCTAAAAAGATCACACAATACCAACTGGCAGAACTGATGGATGTCACTCCTCAGATGATTTCTTCGGCCGAACTCGGTCAAAAAGCGATTCGACCCGAAAACCTGGCCAAGATGGCAAAAATTCTGGGTGTTAGCGCGGATTATCTTCTGACCGGAGAATTTTCGGATACAGATATTCGCCGTCTTCGGGACAAATTGAGCGTCTTCGGTTACGAACAGCTTCAACCAGTCGAACAAATTCTCGACGCCTGCATCCAGCTATGCACCAAAACAGATGCCACTTCACAAATAACACAAAAATAAGAGCTGCACTTGCAGCTCTTATTTTTTTCATTTTTGTATCGGCTCAGACTTCACCAAAATCGCATGCACCGCAACACGACCGTTCCCGGTCCCTTTGCAAGTGGACAAGGTCAAAATTCGACTGTCTGCATTAAACTCAAACTGCTTCAATTCGGGGATCTGGTTACGCGATTGCAATTCATAAGCGTACGAAATAAAATCTTCGTCGCTTTCATATTTTATTCTCGTATAATTCCCTGTACTGATCGTATCATACCACGAAAACACCTGCCACAGCGTCGTCACTTCATCGGTCTGGATTTTAATAAAGTGATTATTGGCATCCTGCTTCCAGCGCTCCGCATTATTTAACCATTTTAAACCAAAAAATGCCCGACGACTGCGTGCATGACCGTAAACAACAGTATTCCGATTCTCTAAAATATTATTAGAACACCGGTAATCCATGTATACCGATCCGTTAATATCCCATTCGTTATAAAGATTACGGTCCAAATAATAATAATTGTCCGTTCCTTTTACCATCGCATTATTAACCGGTAAACCGTAAATCGAAGAAGGGCCCTCAAAATAAAACCATCCTACCGTGTCTGGGTTGATTTCTTTGACCAGATCCAATTCCACATGCAACAGCGGAATCTGCTCAATATCCACCTCATCAACACCTACTGATGTGATCGGCGTGGTCAAATCGGTATCGTTTCCGTTTTGTTTGGTCGCCCACGTCTCTCTGAATCCGCCGGAGTCCTCCGGCAGAGCTAGGTCTGCAAGCAATTGTTTAAAAGCAGCCAATTCCTCTTCTGACATCCCCTGCGGAGGGATATACTCTGGATAAACCGCTGCTTCCAAAGCATCAGGTTCGGACACAGAATTCTCCTTAGCCTGACATGCGGAAAAACTAAAAGTTGTCAAACAAATCAATAAGCATAAAAAGATTTTTCGCACGATAATGCTCCTCTGTACTAAATATAGATACATTATAATATAATAATCCGCTGTTTGTCAATATCCTCATGAATAAACCTTTTGCAAACCGCATCACGGTTCTTCTGCGCTCGGTAAATTAAACTCACACAAAAAACAAAGACGGTGGCATCGCCACCGTCTTATCATCAGCCTTATCTGTTGCTGAGTACTTCTTTTTCGTATTTTTTCACTTCGCCAAGCCAACGGTCTGCCTCCGGTACGTTTTCACGCCGACAGAATTCATCCCACACCAAGCCAAACGGCAGCGCCTTATATTCTTCCATCAAAGCCAGACGAGACGTATAATCGCCCTCTGCCTCTGCCTGTTTTAACTTGTCGTTGGGTGTCAGCAACGCATTCAGCAATGCTTTTTGAGTTGCACGAACGCCGATCACCCAAGCCGCAATACGATTGATCGAAGCATCAAAGAAGTCCAATGCAATATTGACGCGGTTCAACAAATCAGAACGAATAATTTCATTGGCAATCGCCCGCAATTCATCGTCCAAAATAACAACATGGTCGCTGTCCCAACGAACCGGACGGCTTACATGCAGCAACATCTCATCCTGGAACACAGCTACCGCAGAAATCTTATCCGAAATCACTTCCGTCGGATGATAGTGTCCGGCATCCATACAAACCATAACATCCGGGTTGGCCATCGAATAGCTGTTTGCAAACTCATTCGAAACAACGGTGTAGCTTTCCAAACCGATTCCGAACACTTTGCTTTCCAACGCGTTGCGGTTATAATTCAAATTCTCAGAAACAGCAAAGATCTGATCCAAAGAATCTTTCATCAGTTGTCTGGGCAGCAATTTGTCCGCCGGAATATCTTTCGAGCCATCCGGCATCCAGAAATTCGTCACACAACGCTGGCCCAACTCTTTACCAAAATATTCTGCAATTTTAATACTGCGCTTACCGTGCTCAATCCAGAAATCGCGAATTCCTTTGTCCCGGTTGGACAAAGTTCCCATCTCCGACTTCGGATGGCTGAAGAAAGAAGGATTAAAATCTAATCCGATTCCGTTTTTCTTTGCAAAATCAACCCAAGCCTTAAAATGCTCCGGTTCGATTTGATCGCGGTCAACAAATTTTCCGCCATTGTCCAAATACAAAGCATGCACATTAACCTTGTGCTTGCCCGGCAACAACGAAAATACATATTCGAGGTCGCTGTGCAGTTCTTCTAAAGTGCGTGCCTTACCGGGATAATTTCCGGTCGTCTGGATTCCGCCGCTCAGCGAACCTTCCGAGGATTCAAACCCGATGACGTCGTCGCCCTGCCAGCAGTGCAACGAAATAGAAATTTTCTTTAATGCCTCAAGTGCCTTTTCGGTATCGATACCTTGTTCGGCATAAATTTCTTTTGCGATTTGATATCTGTCTGCCATATCAAAAACTCCTTTATATTCACAACATATTTTATATCATTTTGAACATAATAATAACAAACGCGGAAAGGAGATGCAAAAATTGTTCTTTCAAAAAAAATCAAGATTCCTCCCCGGAATGATTGCAGGAACAGTGCTCGGCACAGCTGTCGGCGCAGCTTGTCTGATCGCCACAGACAAGAAAAAGCGCAATAAAATGATGAAAACCGTTGGCAGCTTTGGTAAAAAAATGGCCAATCAAATGCACATGTCCATGTAATTACTATAACAAATCTACCTGAAAAAGTCAAGTGCTTTTTGCAAAAACTTGACTTTTCTTTTTTTTAATGTTATACTTATATTTACAGTAGACACGATAAAGAAAGGATCGGTTCTGATGGCAGAAAATTTCATCACATATAAGGGCAGACCGTTGGTACGTACCGGCCCCATTATTTTTTACGGCGATCAAAACGAAAAATGTTATACCATGTTAACCATTCTCGATTCCAAACAGCAAAAAGATCTGATGGTTTCCGGGAAAGTGGAAATCCAGCTTTTATTAACCGATAAAAGTGTCCCGCCCGCCGAGGCCTTGATTAAAAAGACCGAAAAAGAAGGCCTCTATAAAGCCATGGACGTCGCTTCCATCTGGTTAGATATGGCCAATGCCGAAAAATAAAAAGACGGACAGAATTTTCTGTCCGTCTTTTTATTTTATAAAACTGATCAATTGCGGAACCAAATCTTCGTTAGCAGGATTTGTCGTTAGCACTTCACGCGTTTCCAAAACTTTTGCAGAGACTTCTGCCACAGCACTAGCCTCTTTTTTCGTTTTTACTTCTTTGCTGTCTACCGAAACATCCGCCACGTCGTGATCGCTGATAATCATCGGGATCGCAGAAGAACTGATTGCACTCGACACCTCATTGTAACTCGAACCTGCTACAATAGAAGTAATCCATTCCTGGTGACTCATGTTGCTTTCTTGCCAACTCCAAACGACCTTTTGCACTTCCGGCAAAGCCGCTTGTTCTTCAAGAACCGCCGCTCTTGCGATTTCGGCTTGCGGCGGATTGCAAACGGAACAGTCCGAATGGAACGCCGTTTCCTCTGTCGCATACCAATCCCCGCAGGCACACTGCATAATAATCTGATGCGGATGCTCGTCTTGCTCTACGGCTACATATTCATGAACATGAACATTGCCGGATGCCGGGGATGCCGTTGACTTATACAAGAAATAATAACAACCGCTGACACCGAAATGGTTGGCTAAATAAGAATACGAATAAGACTCTCTCACCGGTCCGTCCGAAAAATAATGACGCGGGCCACCGAATTCATAGGAAACAATGCCTGTTTCTGTAATTTCGCGAATCACCATAGAATGCGTATAGGTCCGATTCCCGGAACGAGATTCAAATCTTAAAATATCTCCTACGCTTGCATTATTGCGAATATACGAAGCAATGTTCGAAAAATTACTGCTTGCCGAAGTGGTATAACAAACCGAGTCATACGTATCATACCCAAATGCGTTATGCCAAATCGCATTTACAAACGCATGGCACCCCGACGCATAAGCGCGTCCATTTTTATAATACGTATATCCAGCTCCGCCGATACTACGACCCAGCATTTTAGACATATACGTATCCAGCCTTTGCCCGGCGGAAGCATTGTCTGCCACCGTGATCATCTGGAACATACCGACGACCAAACAAAGCATCAGCAAAAATGCCGCACCTTTCTTCATTTTGCTTCTTATACGTTCTATCAAAACAAAACCACCCTTGTTTGTATATTTGGTATAAGACCACTTAGTTATGGATTATAGCACAAATCCCATAAAATGTCAACCCCTCCCCATAATTGCCCCCAAAACCACTGAAAAATACGCGTTTTTATGGGATAGGCACCCCAAAACCAAGCTGTTTTTTAACATTCCTTATACAAACATTATAAGAAAATTTTTCATAATTGGTGCATAAATATGCCCCTTGTGCCCTATCTGTCCTACACAGATAAACATTTTGAGACAGCAAAACGGTTCTATTTTTTGCATGGTCCATTTCAGATAAAAGCGGTTAATAAAAATATCTTCACGTCTATTTTCTCGGCTACAAAAACTGCGTAAAGACACGTTTTCAGTTTGATTTTCTACTCATAAGCAACATAAAAAAAGGATATCGTTGCCCCCTACCCACAAGACACGTTTACGGTTCGTTCTTCTTCCCCAACAGAGCAAAAATCGGTTGCTGCTTGCTGCCCACTCCCTAAACAGAAACAGAAGCTGCGTTGCTATTTATTGACCTCAAAGCAAATTTACTACCCCAAATGTAAAAAAGATTTACGTACAATCTGTTTACCAAAACAAAAAGCAGAGCGGGAAACTCCCCGCTCTGCCTATCAAACAAAAAACGCTTTTTATAGCCTGCTTTTCAGCAATTTTATAAATATTTCTGCTTCAGATCCTGTCCTAGAAGATTCACTTTTTGCTGCGCCGCCTGCTCATCTTTGGCACTGACCATGATATAAATCTTCACCTTGGGCTCCGTTCCGGACGGCCGGACCACCACCACAGACTGATCCTGCAACACATAATACAGCACATCCGATTTCGGCAATCCCAAAATGCCCTTACTGTAATCGCGCACCTCTTTGACCGCAATCCCGCCCAGTTCTGCCGGAGCATGGTCCCGCAGCTGCGCCATGAGTTTTTTCATTTTTTCTTTTCCGTCCAGCCCCTCCATATAAAGGTTGACGGTCTGCTCCATATGATATCCGTACTCTGCATAAATCTCACACAAGGCATCCCATAACGTCATACCGCGGCTGCGATAATACGCCGCCGCCTCTGCAATCAGTAAAGATGCCACAACGCCGTCTTTATCGCGCGCATAGGTTCCCACTAAATATCCATAACTTTCCTCATACCCCATAACAAAGGTATTCTTTTGGGTATCCACACACTGTTCAATCTGTTCGCCGATAAACTTAAATCCGGTCAACACATTCACAATCTGTGCCCCGTACCGTTCACAAATACGGCTCGCCAACTCGGAGGTCACGATCGTCTTAACCACCAGCGGATTTTTCGGCATCGAGCCCAACTGTGCATAAGAAGACAAAATATACTGCAACAAAATCACACCGGTTTGATTTCCGGTCACCGCAACATATTCGCCGTCAGATTTACGCACAACAATACCCATGCGGTCCGAATCGGGGTCTGTACCGATAATCAAATCGGAGCCCAATTTTTCCGCCAACTCGATCGCAAGCTGAAAACCCTCTTTATTCTCCGGATTGGGAGATTTTACGGTCGGAAACGTCCCATCCGGGACCATCTGCTGTTCTACCGGATGTACGTTTTCAAACCCTGCACGGGCCAAAACTTCCGGCACCAACCGCAGTCCTGCGCCGTGAAACGGCGTGTACACAATACTCAAATCGCACTGCTGCCGAATCACATCCGGACGGATGGTCTGAGCCAAAACCTGCTGCATATAAAACTCATCAAAATCTTCGTCCAGAACCGTGATCCACTCCTGTGCCTGGTCAAACGAAACCACTTTCACGTCTTCAAAAACATCCATCTTGGACATCGTATCAAAAACGACCTTTGCCTGTTCGGGGCTCAATTGAATCCCGTCAGACCAATACGCCTTATAACCGTTATACTCTTTGGGGTTATGAGAAGCGGTGATATTGATTCCCGCAATACAATTCAATTTTCGGATCGCGTAAGAAAGTTCGGGCGTCGGGCGCAGGCTGTCAAACAACCAGCATTTAATCCCGTTGGCCGCTAAAACACAACAAACTTCCTGTGAAAATTCCCGGCTCATGATCCGGCTGTCATACGCCACCGCCACGCCGCGGGCACACGCCTGCGGGCCTTCTCTTTTAATCAGTTCTGCCATCCCCTGCGTAGCGTGCCGAACCGTATACACATTCATCCGGTTTAATCCGGCGCCGAGAATGCCGCGAAGTCCGGCCGTACCAAAGGTCAACAGCCCGATAAAGCGGCTTTCGATCTGCTCTTCATCGCCCGCGATCTGTTTTAATTCCTCTTTGGTCTGCGCATCCACCACAGGGCTTTCGAGCCATTTTTTATAATTTTCCAGATACGTCATCGTCGCGTCCCCCTTATAAATTTTTTTCCAGTGCGGCGGCCAACTGATCCGGACAGGAAGTCCCACGCAATCCGCAGGGGATTCCTTTTAACCGCGCAATCACTTCCCGCGCGGGCATACCCTCCACCAGTTTAGACAATCCGGCCGTATTGCCGGCACAACCGCCGATAAACGAACAAGACACAATCCGATCTTCGTCATCTAATGTAACATGAATTTCCCGGGAGCACGTCCCCCGTGTACGGTACTCGATCTTCTTCATAGAAATCTCCTCATTTATGATATTTAATGTGATGATTGATAGTAAAAGCGCGATAAATCTGTTCCATTAAGATCACACGCATCAACTGGTGCGGAAACGTCATCGGTGAAAATGACAACTGCATATCCGCCGCTTTTTTTACCGAGTCGTCCAACCCGGTAGAACTGCCTATAATAAACGTCAAAGACGAATGCTGCATACTGACATCTGCGATTTTTTGAGCCAGTTGTTCCGACGAAATTTGCTTTCCCTCCACGCACAGCGCAATTTTATACCCGCGGCACTGCTTTAACAGATCGTCTTTTTCTTTTTCCGGAGTGCTTTCCGCCACCTCGACAACCTGTATTTTACAAAAGCGACAAAGACGCTTTGCATACTCATGCACAGCGTCCTTTAAATACGATTCTTTCAAGGTTCCCACACAAACAACAAAAACACTCAGCATTTTAAAACTCCAACATTTCCGAAACATGATCACGGGGAGCCACCCGTACCTGCACATCGGTATCCACTTTGACCCCGTGTTCCGACAAAACACGGCAAACCGTTTCCAGCGCAAGCTGAGGCGTATTATTTTCTTTGCTCAAGTGCGCCAAAAACACTTGTTTTACTCCCGTATGTACCAGTTGACACAGCCCTTGCGCACATTGATCGTTGGATAAATGTCCGCCGGTTCCTGCCACGCGCTTCTTTAACGGATACGGATAACTGCCGTTCATTAACATATCAACATCGTGGTTGGACTCCAACACCACGGCCTCACATCCGGCAAGCGCATTCATCATCCCGTCACTGAGTTGCCCGCAGTCGGTTAAAATGCCCAGTTTGTTTTTTCCGGTTTCAATCACATATCCAACGCATTCTGCACTGTCATGGCTGCTGGAAAAAGAAGTGATCCGAAAATCTCCGTTTTCGGCACAGGATCCTGTCGGCATCGAACAAAAGCATTTTTCAAATTCCGAAAGTCCGTAAAATCCGGAAATCGTGGCCGGATTGGCAATCACCGGGATGGTATGGTACTTCAAAATAGTCTTCAACCCACTGATATGATCGCTGTGTTCATGCGTCACAAAAACGCCGCGGATTTTATCATACCCGCTGCCGATTTGCCGTAACGCCTGCTCTGTTTTTTTGACACCGGCGCCGGCATCGATCAACACCGCGTTCCCGTTTACTTCAACATACGTACAATTGGCGCTGCTGCCGCTGAAGAGCGTACAAAATCGAATCTTTGCCATTTCAGCAACACGGCTCCTTATCCTTATCATCTACAGACACTTTTGAAATATCGGCGCCCAAACTCTGAAACTTTTCAATCAAATTTTCATATCCTCTTGCAATATAACAACCGTCATCCAAAATCTGCGTGGTTCCTTCCGCCATCAGCCCGGCAATAATCATGGCCGCGCCGGCGCGCAAATCGCAAGAGTGCACCACACCTCCATGAAGACGCTGCACACCGTTTATGTAGCACGTCTTTCCGGAAACAGAAACCTCCGCGCCCAGTTTTTCCAGTTCCGTTACATACCGGAACCGGTGGTCAAAAATCCCTTCCGTTACCGTGGACGCGCCCTGCGCCGTACATAACATCGTCGAAATCTGCGGCTGCATATCCGTCGGAAATCCCGGATGCGGCATGGTTTTCACACTGATCCGATTCAATGGTCCGCTGCGGCTCACCAATACCGAATCATCCTCTTCTGTTACGGTAACCCCCGCTTCGCGCAATTTTGCCGAGATGGACTCCAAATGTTTGGGAATTACATTCTGAACCCGGACCTCACCGCCAACGGCCGCCGCGGCAACCATATACGTGCCGGCCTCGATCTGATCCGGAATAATCGCATACGTTCCGCCCGTCAACGGTTTCCCGCCACGGATTTTAATGACATCCGTTCCGGCGCCGCGAATATCGGCCCCCATCGTATTCAAAAAATTAGCAACATCTACAACATGCGGCTCTTTTGCCGCATTTTCAATCACGGTCAGCCCCTCGGCACCCGTTGCGGCCAGCATAATATTGATTGTTGCCCCAACGCTGACAATATCTAAATACACACTGGTTCCTACCAGATGGTCCGCATACGCCGTGATCATTTCTTTGGATAAATCCATATCCACATTTGCGCCCAAACTTTCAAAACCCTTAATATGCTGATCAATCGGTCTAGCGCCCAAATCACAGCCGCCGGGCATACAAACAATCGCACGGGAAAATCGACCCAACAACGCGCCCAATAAATAATAGGAAGCCCGAATTTTTCGAAGACTGTCAAAATCGGCAACCACATTGCGCCCCATCGCCGTACAGTCAATCGTCAGCGTTGACGTGCCCTGGCCCTCCACCGTTGCGCCAAACGATTTGAGCACATCCACCAAAACATTGACATCACTGATATCCGGCACATTTTCTATCACACATTTTCCGCGAACCAAAACCGTAGCCGGAATAATCGCACCGGCTGCATTTTTTGCCCCGCTGATCGAAACACTTCCATTCAGTTTGTGCCCGCCGTTGATTAAATACTTCTCCATATTTTGCGTTAGCTCCTATATTTCATACATTCCCGTGTCTGAACAAAACATTATCACAATTAGTTTAAAACAGATTTTTGGTTTTATTCCCTACGGCATCTGTCTTAAAACATCCTTTAATATCACTTTATTATACTACATATTTCAGATTTTTGCAAGACAATCCGCCCACATTCTTCTATGCTTTTACGTACTCCAGATCCTGCGGAGTCCAAGAAGCGATCTTTTGCGCATATTCCGCGCAAGCCTGCTTGGCCGCCGCCAAATCATGCTCCAAATAATTACCGCACTCACGCAAGCTGCAGCCGGGAATCTGCCCGTCAAACCCAATCACAAAATCGGCGCAATCCCGGATCAGATCCAACACTTTTGTATGATCAGCATCCCGAACCAACAAATAAAACCCAGTCCGGCACCCCATGGGGCCAAAATAAATAATATGAGCCCCATACGCACTATTGCGCGCATATACGGCAAACAAATGCTCGATAGTATGCATCGCCGCAACCGGCAGATATGCCCCGCCGTTAGGAACGACAAAACGTAAATCATACGTGGTGATATCCCCGTCTATCCGAGAAATATAAATACCGGGTACCAATTTGGTATGATCCACCTCAAAACTGGCAATGGTTTTCATCTGTAACCTCTCCCTCTCCTTTAAACATATCATAAACTTCCCGTTTAGATAATCCGCACTGCTCCGCCACCTGCTTGGCCGCAGCCGTTTTTTTCATTCCCTGCGCCAGACACTCCTCAAACATCTGACGAATAGTATCCGGACTATATGCAGGCAGTTGTTCTTCCGATTCGCCTTCTACAATCACAACAAATTCACCCCGCGGGGGATTCTCCTGATAAAAAGCAATTGCCTGCGACAGCGTGGTCAGGAGGGTTTGTTCATAAATTTTAGTGATTTCCCGAACAAAAGAAACACGGCGATCGCCAAAAACTTCATATAAATCGGCGATCGTGCCGCACAACTTATGCGGCGCCTCATAAAAAATCATCGTTCGCGACTCATGCTTTAACGATTGCAGATGTTTCATTCTGGAATTTCGTGCCGTGCTTAAAAATCCCTCAAAACAAAAACGCTTAGTCGACAAGCCCGACATCGCCAGCGCCGTCACCGCCGCACACGGTCCCGGGATCGCACTGACAACCAGCCCCTGCTCCATACACTGCCGCACCAGCACTTCTCCGGGGTCTGAAATCGCCGGCATACCCGCATCCGACACCAGCGCGCAGGTTTGTCCCTGCAACAGCCGCGCCACAATCACTTCGCCCCGTTCGGCGATATTATGTTCAAAATAACTAATCAACGGCTTTTTAATTCCAAAATGCTTCAGCAAGATCCCGGTCTTTCGCGTATCTTCTGCCGCAACAAAATCCACTTCGGATAAAATCTGCCGTGCACGGTCCGAAAAATCCGAAAGATTCCCAATCGGCGTAGCGACTAAATATAACGAAGGTTTCATTCCGATTCCACCGGCTCCTTTCCGTAAATTTGGCGCAACTGCGCGGATTCTGTCCCGTCATCATCATATAAAACAAGATTCGGAACTATTTTCAGCCCGGCGGCACCACCCTTTTTCCCCTCGCATAAAAACAATTTGGGGGCTGCTCCCTGTTTGGGCACAATCATACAAAGCTCCTTGGGCTCCAAGCCAAATCGGCGCATGCAAGCCAGCACATCCACCATTCGTTCCGCGCGATGAATTAAACAAAATCGGCCGCCCTGTTTCAGCAAAAACGCCGCGGCTGCCGCTACATCGTCAAACGTGCACGAAAATTCCATCCGCGCCGCTTTTTGATCTTCTGCACGGGCCGCCGCGCCGCTCCCCACCGACCAATACGGCGGATTGACACAAACCAAATCGCACCGGCCCGCATCCAGTACCGTCCGAATTTCTTTTACGTCCGCCTGTAAGAACGTCACCCGCTGCGACAACCCGTTCAACCGGGCCGCCTCTTGCGCCAACTGAACACTCTGCGGCAAAATGTCCACGCCGCAAATTTCGGCTCCGGGCAGTTTGTGTGAAAGCAAAAATGCGACAATTCCGGTCCCCGTACATAAATCACAAATCTTCCTGGCCTTTTTTAGTCCGGCAAACCAACTCAACAAAACCGCGTCCGTCCCAAAACAAAAGCCCTGCGTATCCCGATAAATTTTCAATCCGCCAACATGCAGATCCTCTATTTTGATCTGTCTCATAACTCTTCCTATCCCAAAACTGCGCATATAACAAAAAAAACTGTATATATAAGTCGAGGCCGTTAAAAACGGCCTCAAACAATCTTGTTTTCTGTATTACTGCTGCTGCGGAGCGCCAACCGGACATGTAGCGGCACAAGAACCACAGTCAATGCATTTTTCCGCGTCGATTACGTATTTGCCGTCACCTTCGGAAATCGCCTCTACCGGGCATTCTGCCTGACAAGCGCCGCAAGCGATGCAATCGTCAGAAATTGCGTATGCCATATTGATAACCCTCCTTTTAAACTATGTTCGCATATAGAATACCATATTTAAAGCAAATTATCAAGTGTTTTTTTATCATTTTTACTTTTTTCCAATTATTCTTCCAACTCAGGCGGAATTTCTTCCGATTCTTCCACCGTCTCGCTCTTCGAGCCTTTCACAAATTTAACGTCCTTTTTCTCGTATACCTTATAAATCGGATCGTCTCCGTCCAGCCGAACCCGAACCGTCTCTTTCAGCACGTTCGCCTCCACCACAACGCCTCGGCCGTCCGGCGTTGTCACAACCGTACCATTCCGCGGCAACGTTTTATACGCATCTTCATAAACGCGCTGTTCATAATTCAAACAACAAATCAGTTTTCCGCAGGCTCCCGAAATTTTCTGTGGATTGGTAGAAATAGACTGATCTTTTGCCATTTTTACCGAAACCGGCATAAACTCACTCAAAAAGCTGGCGCAGCAGACCTTTCTGCCGCAAACGCCGATCCCGCCCTTGACCTTGGTCTCGTCGCGAACACCGATTTGCCGCAGCTCGATCCGCGTTTTAAAAACAGAAGCCAGATCCTTTACCAATTCGCGGAAGTCTACCCGGCCGTCCGAAACAAAGCAGAAAATCACCTTGCTGTTATCAAACGTGTACTCTACATCAATCAGCGACATATCCAGCTTGTGCTTTTTGATTTTTTCCTGGCAGATTTCAAAAGCTTTTTTTTCTTTTTCTCTGTTTTTCTCATCCACTTTCAAATCCTGCTCCGTCGCAACACGGATCACGGGACTGAGCGGCATAAACTTATCGTCTTCCGGCACTTCACGGTTTTCAATCACCACATCGCCGATTTCTAACCCGCGAACGGTTTCCACAATTACCTTGTCGCCGTTTTTTAAAGACAATCCTTTCGGATCAAAATAATATACCTTTCCCACCGGCTTAAACCGCACGCCGATTACTTCTATCATCTGTTACACCTTGCGCAAACTGCGCATCCCTTCTATTATAAATTCATCAAATCTTTTACCGTGCAAACGCTCCACAACGGGATATTTACATGATACTGCGTCTTGTCCACGCAAGTATCCAACACCGAACAAATGCGGCACAATGTCTTGATCCCCACTTGGTCCAAAAACCGCTGTTCGGCATCCGCCGCCGCGCCGTGCGCACTGCTGGACAAAATCTGTTTAAAATAAAAATCCAGTCCCTTTACAAACGCAACAAACGCCGTCCGCTCTTTTTTATTGAGCAAATCCATCATTTTCATCTGGTCCCGCTCTAGATAAGCGGCTGCAAAAGCACGGCACTGAACAAAAAGTTCGGTTTCCTTGCCCTGCAAAAATTGTTCCGCCTGCCCGATATATCCGCCGCTTGCTGCCACCGCCTGCTTCAACTCTGCATCCCTATTCGGATATTTTTTTTGCAAATACGGCATCATCTTTTCCGGTACAACCGGAGCCATGGTCAGCACCAGGCACCGCGAAATTACGGTTTGGAGCAAACTTTTTCTGGACTTACAAAGAAGAATAAAAACCACAAATTCAGGCGGTTCTTCCAATGTTTTTAACAGCGTATTCTGATTTTTTACCGATAACGCGTCCGCATCTTCAATCACATAAACCTTTTTTCGGCCTTCCGACGGGTAAACCGACACCTCCGAAAGAATATCGCGCAGCGCCTCTACTTTTAAATCGCTGGGGATTTTCTTAAAATCCAGATGCGCGTCCGCCTCAAACTTTTTACATGCAGAACACGAAAAACACGGAACCGTCTGCGCACTCTCACACAAATTGGCCATGGCGATCAGATGCATCAGGGTATGTTTGCCGGACCCGTCCTCTCCCTCGATCAGATACGAATGAAAGGAAGCATTGACGTTTAAAATCTTTTTAATATGATCGTTGCCGATCAGCAAAGAAAAATCAAACACGGTAACTCCTGTTCTTTATTATATACTATTTTTCAATCAAAATCAAGTCTCTTTGTCGGTACGTCCGCGCCGCAGCCGATACAGGAAATATCCGCAGCAAATCAAAGCTGCCGCAAGCAAAACAGAGAGCGCGGCAATAATCCATGCGGTCGGATTAAACCGGCTTGTTCCTTCCCCGCCCAAAGAGGACTGCGTCTGCGCAATCTGCAGCCAGTAAGAGCCTACAGCCATTCCCGCCTCATTATACGCCGTCAACTCCACCGTTCCGGCGCCTTTGCAAAGAACCTGTCCGTTTTCGTTGATCGTTGCCAGATTCTCATCACTGCTGCCCCAGGTAATTTTTCCCTGAGCCGGCTCGGGAGAATAAGAAAGAGCCACAGTATTACCGACAACGGCCGCTCCGGAAGCGATTCCGGTAATATGAACCGCGTTTGCCATGACGGGGATCGAAGACAAATCCGCAATGCCCCACTTTCCGTTATACCGCACCCATGCTTTTCCCTCCACGCTGGGCGTGGTCTTTTCAAACAAACAAGCCACTTTTTCCTGCCCGGTCATATCGATATATCCCCATTGTCCGTCACGGTTCACCGGGATCAACCCGTCCGAAACCAAATACACTTCCGCCTCGTCCGCAACATGCGTGCTGACTTTAGAAGCATCATATACAAACTCTGTCAACAATTTTCCGGATGTATCTGCATATGCCCATTTTGAACCGTTAAAAACAGCGCAAATCCCGTCCGAAAACCCAACGGCATCCGTGTACTCTCCGCCAATCATCTGGCCATCCGCGGCATAAATACCATACTTGCCCGAATGCACCGTTTCATCGTTTTTGAATCCGCCCGTCGCACTGTCAAACGTCAAAGAGACCTCTTCAAACACCACCGCGTCCGGCCCTGTATACTCCTTACCGCTGAACCGATCGCTGACCGTCAACTGGTACAACTTGCCCGAAGCCGCGTCATATCCGTAAAAAGAAGTATAAATACTGTGAGGTTTTTCCGTCACGCTGCGCTCTACCGTATAACTGTAAATATTTAATTCTACCGCGTCGGCGGAGCTGACCAAAATATTGCCGCAAGTACAGCGCTCAAAACGTTCATAAACGGCATTGACAATAATATTGCCCTCATTGTCAATCAACCCTTTTTTCCCTTGGCTGTCTGTATAGACATAAAGATTTGATTCAAAATACTCGATATCCTGATAGTCCATCTCGGGCTGTTTGAACCAATTCAACGCGCTCAAAGGCGTTCCTTCCGCCACCGAACCCAACGAAAAAAGGCTCAGCAGCAAAACCAGAAGCATGCTCACACTGATTGTCTTTTTCATCTTGTCACTCTCCTTACTTACAAACAAAAACCGTCTTCACGCCATTCTCGGACAAATACCGGGCGGCGTCTTGCGTAATCTGTTCTCCGCACAAAACAACCGGCACTCCCGGCGGATACGGCAAAACATCCCGAGCACAAGTTCGCCCGACACTGTCTGACATTTTCACTGGTTCCGCCTCCGACCAAAAAGCGCTCCGGTAAGACCTTCTTCGCGGCAAACGAGGCGGAGCAGAAACAGCGTCTGCGTCTAAAATACGAAATGGAATCTGCTCAAAAAACGCACCAACGGCCGCAAACACATCCTCCGTATCCAGCGGACTAAACAACATCACCACGGTGTTCTGTGTCGCCATCTCCGGATAAATCCCGTTCTCTTCCAAATACTCCGCCAGTCCGTGTCCGTCACGGGTACGGATACAAATCCGCATCGGATCCACTATCGGGCCCTGTACCCATCGAATCTGAGTTCGCCGCAGCTGTTGCCGCAGTGCCTCAACCCGGGCAACCGCCTGTGCAAAAGCTTCTCGGCCCTCGGTCTGGAGCCATTCGCGGCAAAAATCCAACGAGGCTAAAATCGGGAAAGACGGGCTGGTAGACCCAAAATACCTCATCTTTTCTTTGATGTCCGAAATATCCGACTCCATATTCACATGCAAGTAGGCGCCCCCGGTCAAAACCGGCAACGTTTTATGCGCCGAATCAATCACGATATCTGCATGCGCTTGCGCACTGCTCTGAGGGTTTGTCAGATACAAGTGCGTGCCGTGCGCATGATCGACAATCAATTTTTTTTGATACCGTTTGCAAACGGCCCGGATCGCGCGCAAATCAGCGCAAAGACCGTAATAATTGGGGCTGGTAATATAAACCGCCGCCGCAGACGGATACTTCCGGCACGCCCGCTCAACCTGTTCGGCAGAAATCGGCTGAGGAACAACATCCACCGCATTATACAAAAATTCCGGACGGATGTCCAGCGCAGAAACCGCATGAAACGCGCTGACATGACTGTTGCGATCCATTAAAATCTTTTTGCCGAAAAACATCGACAAAGCCGTCTGGATGCAAAGGGTGGCACCGCCGGCAGAAAAAAACGTATGCCAGGAGCCAAAAAAGTCGCTTGCTGCCTGTTCTGCCTGTGCTAAACACCCGGTCGGATGATACAAATCATCTGTTGCCGATAATTCGGTTACATCGATGCGGGCAATCTGTTCAAAAACGCCGCCCATCCGTCCCTTGTGCCCAGGCGTGTGCAATCTTGCACGGGGACAATACGCCAACAGGCTCTCATACAGCGGGGCAGACATTACAAAAACAGGGACATAATGGGTCCCGCCAGGGCAAAGCCTAACAAAAACACCACAATTCCCGCAATGACGTACCGCAAACGCCGATAAGTGGCTTCGCGGTCTTTTTTCACATAATAATCTTTTTGAGGCTTAAACACGATCCGATTCCTCCTGAACGTTTTCTACCCAACGAATCACTTTACGAGGACATTTCTCCGCACAGGTTCCGCAGTTTGTACACAGCGAATAGTCGATCCGCGCCACATTTTCCTGCACGGTAATCGCCCCGACCGGACAATTTTTTGCACAAATACCGCAAGCAATGCATCCGGCATCACAATATTTCCGTAAAACAGCGCCCTTATCTTTACTGGAGCATAATACCGCAACACGGCTGTCAAACGGAACCAGTTGAATGATATGCTGCGGGCACGCCGATACACACACGCCGCACGCACGGCATTTTTCTGCATCCACCCGCGCAATCCCGTTGCGCAACTCAATCGCGCCAAACGGACAGGCCGCCGCGCAGGTTCCCAAACCGATACAGCCATAAGCACATTCTTTGGGCCCGTTTCCGAGTTTTGCAACCGAGACACAGTCTTTTAATCCTTTATAAGCATATTTACTTTTTGCTTTTTCACAATCCCCGTTACAAGCCACTTCTGCGCGCATGCGAACAGAATCCCCGGACTCAACACCCATAATAGCTGCAACTTGTTTGGCCACTTCGGCTCCGCCGACCGAACACCTTCCCGGGTCTGCCTGACCCTTTACGACGGCGTCCGCATAACTCTGACATCCGGCAAAGCCGCATCCGCCGCAATTCGCGCCCGGAAGAACCGATACAATCTGCTCAACCCGAACATCTTTTTTTACCGCAAAAATATTTCCGGCAACGCCGAGCAAAAGCCCCAGCACAAATCCTACCACAGCCAGAACCAACACGGTAATGACAATGACCCATACAATATCCATGTTCTCTCCTTATTAAAACGGCAAACTTAATCCCTGAAATCCCATAAAAGCAATGCTTAAAATCGCCGCGGCGATCAAGGCGATGGGAAATCCTCTGAAAGGTTTGGGGATACTCTGTTCCTGAATCCGCTCACGCACCAGCGCCAGCATCACAATCGCCAACAAGAAGCCTACGCCGGCCGCAAAGCCATACACTACCGAAGACAAAAAGTCATACTGATTGGAAACATTCACCAGTGCCGCACCCAACACCGCACAGTTTGTTGTAATCAGCGGCAAATAGATCCCCAGCGCCGAATACAACGCCGGAACCTGCTTTTGCAAAAACATTTCCACCAACTGTACCAACGCCGCAATCACCACAATAAACGCGATAGTTTTTAAATATTCCAACTCTAACGGAACTAATACAAAATAGTAAAGCAGCCAGGTCAGCGCCGAGGACAGCGTCATCGTAAAAATAACCGCAAAACCCATGCCGACCGCCGTCCCTGTTTTTTTAGAGACGCCTAAAAACGGGCAAATGCCGTAAAATTTAACAAACACAAAGTTTTGAATTAAAATGGCGTTAATGGCCAGAACAATCAGACCCAACTACTTCTCCTCCTTTTTTCGCACTGCGGAGGTGATAAATTGCACCAAAGCAATCAAACAACCTAACACCAAAAAGCCGCCGGCAGGCGATATCAGCAACACAGCCGGCTCATAGCCGGACGGCATCACCTGTACGCCAAACAGGGTTCCGCTGCCAAACAGCTCGCGGATCACCGACATCAAAATCAGCGCCCCGGTAAAACCCAATCCGGTCGCCAGACCGTCCACCACAGACGGTAACGGCGTATTTTTAGAAGCAAAACTTTCAGCCCGCGCCAAAATCACACAGTTCACCACAATCAGCGGAATAAATAACCCCAGTGATTTTGAAAGATCCGGCACATAGGCCTTCATCAACAAATCAATCACCGTCACAAACCCGGCAATCACCACCACATAAGAAGCAATTCGAATCTGTTTGGGGATAAACTTGCGCAGCACCGATATAAACAAATTAGAAAAGATCAACACAAACGTCACGCAAAAACCCATACCGATCCCGTTGATAACAGAGGTCGTAATCGCCAGCGTCGAACACATTCCCAGCAACTGAATAAACGTCGGGTTATTGGTGATGATGCCGTCTGTCAGTATTTTTTTATAACTTACCTTTTTCTCTTTCATCCGGCCTGACCTCCCGTTATCGTTTCAACGGCCTGCAGCGCCAGCGCAGTACCGTTCTTCAGTCCTTTTGAGGTCACGGTCGCACCGCTGATAGCATCTACCTGTCCGGAAGCATTTGTCGCGTCTACCACCTTAGACCCGATTCCGGGCGTTTCCGAACTGGACGTGATGCGAACCCCCAAACAAGTTTTTCCGTCCAAATCCGTTGCCACAACCATACCGATTCCGTCGCTGCTAAATCCCATGGCCGTCACATCTACACAGTACCCAATCTCTTCGCCGGTTTCGGAATAAGCCTTATAAACCGCGTCCACACGCCCCATTGAAGATGAGGTCGAATCAAAATCTGCAACATTTTCAAAGCGCTGAGCCTGCGGCAACAAAGCGCGCCGCGCTTCATCGCCTGTCCGAGCGTCGTTTGCGGCAATGGTATCTTTCGTCAAGGCGTTGACCACCGCCAGCATCAACACCACAAACGCAACGATCACCGTTAATTTACAAGCGGTAATAAATACCTGTTTATCAAAATAAACCGTTTTGGAGTTATTGGTTGGATTGTTCTTTTTCAAGCTGCCGTCCCTCCTTTTCTCCAAATCTGCGCGGAGCCGTCGCTCGATCAATGGCGAAAGTAAACACATTCATCAATAAAATTGCATAACTGACGCCCTCGCTGTATCCGCTGAAATACCGGAACAACACCGTCAAAAGCCCGCACCCCACGCCATAAATCAGCATTCCTTTCCGCGTTACCGGACAGGTTGTATAATCCGTAGCCATAAAAAACGCGCCCAACATCAAGCCGCCGCTACAAAGCTGCGCCAACATGTACTGCACGTCAAAAGATGGCCCGTTCAACGGAAACAAAAACGTGATAATCGCCACCGTTCCCAAATATGCCACCGGAACCCGCCAGGAAATCACGCGCCGAATTAACAAATAAACAGCCCCGACCAAAATCGCCGCCGTACAAACTTCACCCAAACAGCCGCCGGTCTTGCCCAAAAATAAATCCAAAACCCGCAGTCCCTGCGGCAACGTTCCGCTGCTTTTCAACACCGACAGCGGAGTAGCGGAAGAAACGGCGTCCACGCCTCCCAGCACCGAAACGCCGTCCGAAAACGGCTCAATCCAAAAGGTCATCAACTGCGGCCACGCAACCATCACCGCCGCGCGCCCGACCAATGCAGGGTTGGCAAAATTTTTACCCAATCCGCCAAACAGCATTTTTGCAATCACAATCGCAATAAAAGTGCCCACAACCACCAGCCAATAAGGAACGCTGACCGGCACATTGAACGCAAACAGCATACCCGTCACAATACAAGACAAATCCGAAACCGTGTTCGGCTTTTTCGTCACCCAATCAAACAAAGATTCAAACACCGCACAGCAAGCCACGCTCAGTACGGTGATGGCCAGCGCCCGCCAACCAAACAAAATCACAGACGCCACCACTATCGGCAACATCGCGATAATGACGTCCAACATAATCCGTCTTACAGAAGATTTCGCCCGATAATGCGGAGAAGAACTTACCAACAATTTTTCCATTTCGTCCCCTCCTAAGCTTTCTTGGCCCGCTCGGCAGCCATGATTTTTGCTTTACACATCCGCATCGTTTGTACCAAATACAGCTTTGCCGGACAAACATACGCACAGCACCCGCACTCAATACAATCCATCACATGCAGCTTTTTACATTGTTCCATATCGTCCGCGCGCGATGCCCGATTGATATAGTTGGGCATCAAGTTCATCGGACACGCCGAAACGCAGCGGCCGCAATGGATACAAACCTGATTGTCCGCAAATTGTTCTTCGCCGCCGGCAAACGCCAGCAAAGCGGAAGTGCTTTTCATCACAGGCGTGTCCAAATGGTGCTGCGCGCTGCCCATCATCGGACCTCCGCAAATCACCTTATACGGCTCGCGGACAAACCCTCCGCAAAACTCAAACAAATCCTGATACGGCGTTCCGATCCGCACCAACAAATTTTTCGCTTCACGCACGGCACTTCCGGACACCGTCACAACCCGCTTAATCAGCGGCCGGCCTTTCGCAATGGCACGGTACACAGAAGCACAGGTATCCACATTAAAGACGGCGCAGCCAACATCCATCGGCAACTTTCCGGGCGGCACTTTTCTGCCGGTAATGGCATAAATCAACTGTTTTTCTCCGCCCTGCGGATACTTGGTTTTTAATACCGCAATCCGGATCGGCGTTCCCTGCGCCGCCTGCCTCATCTGCCGGATCGCGTCCGGTTTATTACTTTCGATCCCCACGATCGCCTCCGAGCAGCCCAGGCACTGCATAAACACCTGAACGCCCGCAATGATCTTGCGGGGATACTCCAACATCGCCCGATGGTCCGCCGTAATATACGGTTCACACTCCGCACCGTTAATCAAAATGGTATTGACTTTTTTCTCTAAAGCCGTCTTCAGCTTTACATGTAACGGAAATCCGGCGCCGCCCATACCGGTAATCCCGGCCTCCCGCGCGGCAAGAATAATCTGATCGGGCGTCCATGTTGAAAAATCTACATTCTCCGGCGCGATATAATCCGGATGCCGCGTATCTTTTCCGTCATTTTCAATCACAATCGCAGGCCGTTTGATCCCGCTGGAGTGCCAGCAGTCCTCGATCGCTGTCACAACCCCAGAAACGGAAGAATGAACCGGGCAACTCATATACGCCGAACTATCGGCAATTTTTTGCCCCACCGTCACGGTATCGCCGACCCCAACAAGCGGCTCGCAAACGGCACCGATATGCTGAATCAGCGGCATAATAATTCGAGCCGGAGCCGGCATTTGAACGATCGGCAGCTCGGCCGTACGCTTTTTCTGATAATCGGGATGAATCCCCCCATGAAATGTAAAAGCCAAAAAAATCGCTCCTTCTCTGATAATGTCCACTATAATAAAATAACTTAATAACACTTATAACTTTTGTCCGTCTGAACTTCGCGAAAAAAATCGTTCGGTCTCCGATAAAAGAACTTTTCCATAAAACCGCGACTGCAACGCTTGCTGCATCTGCTCAAACCGGTCCTGCGGCAGGGTTGCGTGCATGCGTACCCGATCCGTAAAATCCTGCTTATCAATCCGTGTCCCAAAAGATTCCATCAAATGCGACACCGAACCATGCAACTCATATCCATATTCCAATAAAAAAGACACCGCCGGTACAATCTCTGCTTTTCCGCTCGCCTCCACAGCAAGCGCTGCTGCGCGGGTATAAGCGCGAACCAAACCGCCTGCGCCCAACAAAATGCCGCCAAACCAGCGTGTCACCACAATACAGGTATCCACCAGCTCGTTCAAATGAATAACCTTTAAAACCGGCATTCCCGCCGTTCCCTGCGGCTCCCCAGCATCGCTGAACCGCTCTATGCCATGCTCCCGCAAGCAGTACGCGTATACATTATGCGTTGCCTGGTTGTTCTGTTCCTGAACCTGCCGGATTTTTTCAATAGCCTGCTTTTCATCTGTCACAAAAAAGGAATAACTGCGAAAAACAGACTTTTTTTCTACGAACTCGGCAACCGCATCGCAGCCTACTGTAAATACGCCCATGTACACACTCCGCTAACCTTAAATTCTACGTAGACATTATAACACATTTGGCTCTTTTTTGCAACATTTTCAACTTGTTCCCAAAAATTTTAGAATTATATATTATAATAAATTGAACTTGATATTCTATTCATATTTTTCCACAGGGAGGACAAAAAAATGTTTCAACACATTGTTCTTTATAAACTCAAAGACGGAAGTATGCAGGCCAAAAAAGCCCTGAAAGAAAAATTCATGTCCATGCAAGGGAATGTCGAACAAATCAAACAAATCGAAGTCGGCATTGACGTACTGCAAGGTGACCGTTCGTTTGATGTAAGTTTGTTTATTCGCTTTGCCAACATGCAGGACTTTTTAGATTATAAATCCCATCCATATCATCTGCAAGTAGCGGAATTCGTTCAAAAAGTAAAAGATAAATCCGTATCTGTCGACTACGAAGACAACGACTGATCTTGATACAAAAATGAGTATGAAAAAGACGCTCTCTTATCAGCACACGATTTACACGTGCTTTGGCGGTTCGGCAACACAGGCAACGGTAAACAACTTTGTCCCGCTTTTGTTTGTGACGTTCAGCACGCAGTTTTCGATTCCGCTGGACCAAATCGCCTTATTGGCATCCATTAACTTTATCACTCAATTAATCGTCGATATTTGCGCACCCAAAGTGTGCAACAAAATCGGCTTGCGCGCTTGCGTGGTTTTATCTCAGGTCTTCGTTGCGGCAGGTTTGATTGGTCTGGCAGTTTTGCCTGCCATACTCCCGTTACCCTACCTGGGTTTAGCGTTATCCGTTATTTTATACGCTTGCGGCGGCGGGCTTGTAGAAGTATTTGTCAGCCCGATCGTTCAGGCATGCCCATCTAAACATAAACAAGCAACTATGGGGCTGCTCCACTCTTTTTACTGTTGGGGTCAGGTTTTTGTTGTTTTAGCTTCCACGGCATTCTTTTTCTTTTTTCATATTTCAAACTGGTTTATTTTAGCGGTTTTGTGGGCAATCTTGCCGATATTGGACGCGATTTGTTTTGCGCTTGTCCCGATCCCGGCATTAACTGAAGACGGTTCTCAGGGATTAAAGCCCCGGCAACTGCTTCAGTCCAAAACCTTTTTATTGGCCGTTCTTGCCATGATGGGGGCGGGAGCATGCGAAATGGCCATGGCGCAATGGGCTTCGGCCTTTGCAGAAACAGGTCTTCATGTCAGCAAAACCATCGGAGATATTGCAGGCCCCTGCGCATTTGCGGTATTGATGGGACTTTCACGCGTGGTATACGCCAAATTGTCGCAACAAATTCATTTAAATAAGATGATGACACTCAGCGGCGGAATCTGTGTTCTCGGATATCTGCTTGCAGCGCTTTCGCCCTGGGCGGCAGGCGGCCTGGTGGGTTGTGCGTTATGCGGTTTAGGCGTTGGCATTATGTGGCCGGGAACCTTAAGTTTAACCGCAGAAAAAATGCCGGCCGGCGGAGCATCCATGTTTGCCGGATTGGCGTTAGCCGGGGATATTGGCTGCGTTTGCGGCCCGGCGCTGGTAGGCCTGATGTCTCGAGTAACCGGGGAGTTAAAAACAGGGATGTTGATTTCTATTATTTTCCCGATCACTTTAACGATTGCCGTCTATTTTATTACGCGGCGCGGGGCGCAGCTCTCCTCCGATTGAATCTAAAAAATCGAGAACTTTCAAACAAAAAAAACTCGGCAGTGTCCCTGCCGAGTTTTTTATCTAACTGTTTTTTAATCTTTCAAACGCACTCCATTCCCAGCCGCAGAAATGCCGTCTTCCGCGACCATTGTTTTTCCTGTTTCAAAGACACTGCCCCGCGGCGCCAACCAGGCTTAATTTCCCTCCAGAGCCAGTTTCCTTTCATCCTTCAGCGATACTGCCCCACAGCACCCGCCGGGATCGACTTCCCCGGCACCTGTTTTTTATCCTTCAACGACGCAGCATTCCCGTATCACTGGTTGCGCTTGTTGTCTTGCCATTGTTTAATATTTCAAATCTTTCCAGAGCCTGACTTCTCCCTCGCGCAGCGAAGCAGGCACATCAATAATCCGCTGATTGGAAGACCCCCTGAACTGCAGCATCATATCTTTTTTATCCTCCTCAAATCGCCCGTCCACCAAAATATCGATTTGTTCCAGCATCTCCCGAGTCACTTCACACACAGCGCGGCTTTGCCCAAGCAGTTCCGTATCAAACAGATATCCCGTAAAACACCAGATATTTTTATCCGGATACTGCGCCCGTACCTTTTTCAAAAAAGGCAGCAAGCACCGTTGATTGGCTGGCTCAAACGGCTCGCCGCCCAACACGGTCAAACCACTGATATAAGACGGCTGCAAGGCCTGCAAAATTTCTTGTTCCGTCTGCTCGGTAAACGGCCTACCGTACTGAAAGTCCCAGGTTTGCTGATTAAAACAATTCTTACAATGATGTGTACAGCCCGAAACAAACAACGAAACCCTCGCACCCGGTCCGTTTGCGACATCCACTTTTTTGATCTCTCCGTAATACATAAAACTATTCCCTCCGAGGCAGAAAAGATTCAGAGACCAACTCCCTGAATCTTTCCCTACAGCAACCATATCATTTTGGGTATGATCGCTGTTTTGTTATCGTATTTGTTTTCCCCCAGCCCATCACAACTACGACTGGTTTTTCAGCGACTCTTTCATCGCCGTCCGTGTTCAAATTATAAATGCAAAACGCGTTCTTTAATCTCCTGCGTCCGGCCCTGGTTCCAAAATTGCGTTCCGATATATCCGCAAGTCCGGCGAGCCACGTTCATCTTCGACTGATCGCGATTGCCGCAATTCGGGCATTCCCAAATCAATTTTCCGTCCGGATCGGTAATAATCTGAATCTGACCTGTATAGCCGCAGCACTGGCAATAGTCGCTCTTGGTATTCAACTCCGCATACATGATATGCTCATAAATGTGCTGCATCACCGCAAGAACCGCGTCAATATTGTTCAGCATATCGGGCACTTCCACATAGCTGATCGCACCGCCCGGAGACAACTTTTGGAACTGGGATTCAAAAGTCAGCTTGGTAAACGCGTCAATTTCTTCCGTCACATGCACATGATAACTGTTTGTGATATAGTTCCGGTCCGTAACACCTTCAATTTTTCCGAACCGCTTCTGCAAACATTTCGCAAATTTATACGTGGTAGACTCTAACGGCGTGCCATACAAACTAAAATCAATATGCTCCTCATTGGCCCATTTCCGGCAAGCGGCGTTCAGATATTCCATCACCTGCAGTGCAAACGGCGTTGCTTGAGGATCTGTATGCGGCCGCCCCGTCATATACCGAACGCATTCACACAGTCCTGCATAACCCAGCGAAATGGTCGAATATCCGCCATATAGCAGCTTATCAATTTTTTCTCCCTTTTTCAACCGAGCCAACGCACCGTACTGCCACAAAATCGGCGCTACATCAGAGGGCGTACCCTTCAATCTGTTATGACGGCACATCAACGCCCGTTTGCAAAGATCCAGCCGCTCATCAAAAATTTTCCAGAACTTTTCCAGATCTCCGCCCGAAGAACAAGCAATATCCACTAAGTTCAGCGTCACAACGCCCTGATTAAACCGCCCATAATATTTGGGCTGATTGTTTTCATCCACATACGGTGTCAAAAAGCTGCGGCAGCCCATACAGGTATAGCAATGGCCGTTTCCGTTTTTATCCACCTTGTTCTGCATCATGATTTTTTCCGAGATATAATCGGGAACCATCCGTTTTGCCGTACATTCTGCGGCAAGTTTTGTCAATTCCCAATATTTGGTCCCTTCCCGGACATTATCTTCCTCCAACACATAAATCAACTTTGGAAATGCCGGAGTAATATAGGCGCCAGCCTCATTCTTTACACCCTGAATCCGCTGTTTGAGCACTTCTTCAATAATAATCGCCAAATCTTCTCGAAGCTGCCCTTCCGGCACCTCATCCAAATACATAAACACGGTCACAAAAGGCGCCTGCCCGTTTGTGGTCATCAGGGTAATAACCTGATATTGAATTGTCTGAACCCCGCGCTCTACCTCATTGCGCACGCGCATTTCGGCAATCCGGTTGATGGCTTCTTCCGAAATTTCCGTATGCGCGGCTTCAAACTCGGCCCGGACTTCCCGACGGAAACGTTCCCGGCTGATCTGTACAAACGGAGCCAGGTGAGACAAACTGATACTTTGTCCGCCGTACTGTGAGCTAGCAATCTGCGCAATAATCTGGGTCGCAATATTACAAGCGGTCGAAAAACTATGCGGTTTTTCGATCATGGTCCCGCTGATTACCGTGCCGTTTTGCAGCATATCTTCTAAATTGACCAAACAGCAGTTGTGCATGTGCTGCGCAAAATAGTCCGCATCATGAAAATGGATAATCCCTTGCTCATGCGCTTCTACAATATCTTCCGGCAGCAAAAAACGCTTTGTAATATCCTTGCTGACCTCTCCGGCCATATAATCACGCTGTACACTGTTTACCGTGGGATTTTTATTCGAATTTTCCTGCTTGACCTCTTCGTTATTGCATTCCAGCAAACTCAAGATCTGTTCATCGGTCGAGTTCGATTTCCGAACCAGCGCACGCTTATACCGATACGTAATATATTTACGAGCCACCGCAAACGCCCGCTTATCCATAATCTGATTTTCTACCAAGTCCTGAATTTCTTCTACGCTCAGTGCTCGTTTCATATCCGAACAAATCTGCATCACATTTTCCGCGATCGTCCGAATTTGCTCTTCCGACAGCCGTTCCTGTTCCACCACTTCATTGTTGGCTTTTGTAATAGCAATAATGATCTTGTTTATGTCAAACGTAACCTCAGTCCCGCTTCTTTTGATGATATTCATCTTCTTTTCCTGCCTTCCCCAATACCTTTCTATCCTCCATTTTGTTGGAACAATTATATCATACAACATATTGTGTGTTTTGTCAAGGGTAAACACCATATATATTGAACTAATTTTTAACAATTTTTTTTCCTATTTTTTGTATCATTTTTCAAAAACAAAAAAATGCGCATAAAAACAGGGGAACGGCAAAGGCTATTGACAATCTGACGAGAACATGCTACAATCTAAAAAAACAACAAGGAGTTCTTTTTATGATATATAAAAGCCTTACCGATCTCATCGGCCACACGCCGATGATGGAACTGGTAAATTATCAAAAGCAATACCAGCTCTCATCTAAAATTCTGGCCAAGTTGGAATCATTCAACCCCGCAGGCAGTATCAAAGACCGCGTAGCAAAAGAAATGATCGAACAGGCGGAACAATCCGGGGCCTTAAAGCCCCATTCCGTCATTATCGAACCGACCAGCGGCAATACGGGCATCGGGATTGCCGCCGTTGCATCTGCTAAAGGATACCGGGCCATTATCGTCATGCCCGAGTCCATGAGCATTGAACGCCGCAACTTAATCAAAGCCTACGGCGCACAAGTGGTGTTGACCGATGCGGCAAAAGGCATGCAGGGTGCGGTAGAAAAAGCTGACGAACTTGCCGCGCAGATCCCCAACAGTTTCATTGCCGGCCAATTTGTCAATCCGGCAAATCCTCAGGCGCACAAAAAAACAACCGGTCCCGAAATCTGGGCCGATACTAACGGACAAATCGATTTCTTCGTAGCCGGCATCGGAACAGGCGGAACGATTACAGGCGTGGGCGAATACCTTAAAAAACAAAATCCACATATTACCATTGTGGCGGTAGAACCCAAATCTTCACCCGTTTTATCGCAGGGAAAAAGCGGTCCGCACAAGATCCAGGGGATCGGAGCAAACTTTGTTCCCGAAGTGCTGAACCGCTCGATCTATGATCAAATCATTCCCGTATCGGACGAAGATGCCTATCAAACGTCGCGAGCCCTTACAAAAGCCGAAGGATTATTGGCAGGGATCTCTTCCGGAGCAGCGCTGTACGCGGCAACCCTTCTTGCACAGCAACAGGCCGGAAAAAATATCGTCGTCATTTTTCCGGACACCGGCGATCGCTACCTCTCTACGCCGGGTTTTATCGAATAAAAAATATAAAACAAACAAAAATACGGAGCATTTCGCTCCGTATTATTTATTTGTACCAACACCGCTAAAATTAGTCTGCACGTTGCACCTTATTCGAACGTAAGCACTTTGTACAAACATAAACATGCTTAACAGAGCCGTCTACAACAGCTTTCACACGCTTTACATTCGGCTTCCATGCTCTGTTGGAACGTCTGTGAGAGTGCGAGACTTTAATACCAAAAGTTACGCCCTTCCCGCAAAAATCGCACTTTGCCATGCTCAAACACCTCCATTAAATCACATTTATCTTTATCGGACAAATTCATAATGATACCCGGAAATATATTATATCAAACTTTTCACCAAAAATCAAGCCCTTTTCCCAAAATAATATTTTTTTCAAACTTTCCGATAATATAAACCGCGCGTGATATCGTCCGGAACCTCTTCCGGCACATGTGCATACGCATCCAACACCTGCTGGACCTGCTGCGGCGTTTCATCGGTAAAAATCCATCGCCAAAAAGAAAACCGATCAAAATCCGGATGCAGTTTATCTGCCAAATAAAGTCGCTTGCTGTTCCAAAGACGATTTCGACATCCGAAATCGCAGGTAATCAAAAAGTTCTGATGCTGTCGATCGGTCAAAAACTCCGGCTGATGACAGTGCTTTTTGATACAATTCCGCATCAGCATCACCGGCAGCCGACCATATACCAGCATGCCGCTTCGAGTGCAGTCAATCCCTTTGGCCTGTGCAATGTTTAACTCAAACGACAGTGTAACGCTTTTCAGCCCTATTTCTTCCGTCCAAAACTGCGCCGACGGCGTATTAAACACGTTCAACCCGCTCCCGCCATGCACTTCAAATCCCATTTGCAGGCACTTTTCCACCTGGCCGACATTCGAACATAAAACGGCCCGAATTTGCATCTGCTGCACCGACAACAGCCATTTTTCTAAAATCAACGCTTCGCTGTCATGAACAGCCGCAGGCAGAAAAACGCCAAACCGTTGCGGATCCGTTTCTACCTGCCGGCGAAACTGTTTGTTTTCACACTCCGACAACGGCAGCCAAATCCGATCTATCTGTTCCAACTGTCGGGGAATCGACGACAGCTGTAAAAACAGCGCTTCGCGCGTTGGAGCCGATTTCAAAGTTTCGCCCTTTGAAACCGACAAACCTTTCACATCGTGCAGCTCCGAGGTCAACGAAATCTTTTTAAACGTATAACCGGATAATTTCCGCATCCGGCTCAAACTTTCTATCAGCCCGCGCCGCATCGCATTTAACACTGATACAGGAATAAAAACCGGGTTTTCCGGCACGCTGACAGACACCTGTCCCAACCGATAGACCGTATCTCCCAATTTCGAAAAAGCAGCCTCAATCTGCTCTTTTCCTGTCGGGGCCGTCACCGCAGGCGAGCATGAACACGTATCTTCCGCAGAATATCCGTCGCTTGTCTGTACAAAAAAATGAGCATTTTCTCCCGAAAAAGTCACTTGTACATCCAAATCAAACCGTTTATATTCCTTTTGCTCAAACGAAAATCGGCGCGTACTCTTTCCGCGGGTCCCAAACATTTCCGGTCCCGGTTTACCCATGAAATATTTGTCTGTAAAGCCGTCCCGGCTAAAAATTTCCGATAAAAACTGCTCGTCTTCCTCGGCATAAGGTTTGCCGTTCTTTGCCTCCGCATAGGCTCGGCAAACAGCGCCCACATAATCGGGGCCTTTCATCCGACCTTCAATCTTCAAACAATGAACACCCATTTGCTGCAACTGCCCGACATATTTCAACAAACAAAGATCTTTCAAACTCAGCCGATATCCGCCTTCATACGGCAGCCGGCAAGGCTGTGCACAACTACCCCGATTTCCGCTTCGACCACCGATAACCGCACTAAGCGCACACTGACCGCTGTAACTCATACATAAAGCCCCATGCACAAACACCTCGGTTTCTACCTGAGCCCGTCGGGTAATAAACCCGATATCCTGCGCCGATAACTCCCGAGATAAAACCACACGGCTAAATCCCATATTACGTAAAAAAACAGCCCCGTCCAAACTATGCACGGTCAACTGCGTACTGGCATGAAGCGGAACATCCGTCCGCTTTCTCAACTCACAAGCCAGCCCGATATCTTGCACGATAAAAGCATCCACGCCGTATCCCACAAGCCTTTCGGCAACCGAAAGAACTTCCGGCAATTCCCGATCTGAAACAAGCGTATTTAAGACAGCATGAACCTTTACGCCACGCTGTCTGCAAAAATCAATATACTGCCCAATGTTTTCTATCGAAAAATTTTGAGCATTCTTTCTGGCATTAAAATTTTCTACGCCTAAATATACAGCGTCCGCGCCGTTATATACGGCCGCAAAAAGCGCTTCCGGACTGCCTGCAGGTGCAAGAATTTCCATCAAGCCCTCCGCTTTCTCTAACACAAGCTAAAAAATCTCTTACAACACATTCCTCGATATACCGACCCCAATACCTCTCATCGATACTCGCTGTTTCATCTTACCACTACCGGTCTTTACTGTTTGACAATTCGATTTTCAAATTAATCAACGCCGAACGCAGCCGCTCGTTTTCTTTTTGGGTTTCTATTTTTTCCTGTTCAGCCAATGCCGCCCTTTTTTCAGCCTCAAGTGTACGCTGCCGCAGCTGTTCCTGTTCTGCCTGAGCCGAAAACGCTTCTGCGCAGATACTCATGCAGGACAACATGCTCGCTTTTGTTACATTGGCTACCTCAGACGCATCCATCGTCTGTTTGATTGTCTGCCGAACTTTTTCCACAATTCTCTCCGTAACCTCATCGCTTTCGCCACTGGAAAAAAGCAGCTCAACGCCGCAAATATTTACTCTAAATGCTTTTTCCATTTTCTGTACTCCCACATTAATTTCATGATCGTTCAGCATAACAAACGACATCTTTTTTCACAGTCATTATATCACATCTTGCTATGAAAATCAATATATAATTTTTATACCTTTCCCTATAAAAAAGTTGCCCCTCCCAAATTGGGAGAGGCAACACAATAAAATCCTAGGCGCTTATATTTACGCTTGAATAGCTGTTCTTGCAATCTTAATGATATCTGCCAGAGTAACAACTCCGTCACCAGTAACATCACAAACTGCTAATTGATCTTCTGTAAATTCTGCACTTTGTACAACCATTCTTGCAATCGCAACAATATCACAAAGAGTCGTTTCGCCGTCGCCATTTATATCACCAGGAACAACCGGTTTCACAGCTTCTACAAGAAGGTCTTTCAGTGTATCTACATATTGAAGAACACCTTCATCAGTCAACGAAGAGTTTTGTTTCATACCATCTCTGGTTGACATATATGTTTCGTTTACGACTGCCAAAGACTCTTCCGTATACAATCCGGACTCTGTCCACTCTGCAATATATGCTTCTACAAATGCAGGTAACGCTGCATCCAGACCAACCTCAGCTCTCAATGCCATCCAAGCATTTTCCAAAATACAATTTGTAACATCTTTATCAATCAAACCGTACATTTCGTCTGCGGTTGCATACTCTGTGCCGGCATCCCAGTTCGCGATGATCTCGTGAACGCGAGCGATGCCATCTTTGAGCGTGATGTAGTTTTCAAGCTCTTTATTTGCATCCAAAACAATTCTTGCAATTCTGCCGTCATAGATAGAAATGTATGCTTTTAAATTGTTGTATGCAGCCAATTGCTCCGCATCGTACGGAAGATCAACTTCTTTAAGACCCTGAATCATGGATTTTAATGCATCCAGTTCTGCCAAAGCTTCCGAAACTTTCAATGTTGCAAACTGATTTCTCAGCGTATCACGAATGTTTGCCCATTGATTATATGCTGCGGTATAACCCTCTGCTTCATACGTAGTTTGATTCAAATCCGTAATTACTTCGCCCAAAGGCCAGTTAGCCGTGTCATTCCAAACAGCGTCTGCCATTGCTTTTAAGCCTTCACTCTGAGGAACAACTTTGCGTACAGAGGTCTCCCAGTATGTACAAATTGCGATACCGTCTTTTTCATAATTATCTACTGCATCGCCCATTGTTGCCGTGCTGGGATCTTCTGCTGCTGCCTTCAGAACAGCGCCCCAAGCCTGTACTTCTTCTTTTGCTTTGTATTCTTCAACGTCGATATTGTTGTATGTATCAATCCACATCTGCAAACGTGCGTTTTCAGATGTTATA
>CDZQ01030221.1_pt1 | contig 33792 bp, 27 predicted proteins | sample 554831 | NCBI WGS metagenome assembly CDZQ01 (sample SAMEA3182112, study PRJEB8094) | gut metagenome | biome: human; feature: gut; material: Stool; isolation source: human stools | place: Canada | collected 2013-05-06 | reverse complement strand
GACGCGAGGCAGAACGCAAGCGCGATTGGAAGCAGAACCTCCTTCAAGAAGACTTTGATAGCACCCACTATATCCTCCTTCTGCCGGAAGTGTGCAGCAGCACCCTCCGGCTTGCTTGATTATTGTGAAAGTCCTTTGTTTTCGGTCAAAAAAAGAAGGGACTAAGCCAGAATGCCTTGATTTTCAAGGTCTTTCTGATTTAGTCCTATTATCGCACAATAATCTTTGACAATCACGCAGTTTACATGACCGGCCTCAATATCCGAGAGCATCTGCTGAAAGCCCGGACGGTGGAAGATGATGCCGCTGTATCCATCGTCGATCTTTTCGGAAACGACCTCAATATCCGGGTTGTGCTCCACAAAGTTTTCAATGAGCTTGCGCTGATTGGAAACGCTGTCGCTTTCGCTGGAATGATCGTCGGTGTAGGACAGGCGGATGTAAGCGGTAGCTTTGTATTTAGGCATGAAAAAGCACTCCTTTCTCCCGGACTGCTCCCGCATGAAAAGAGTGGTTATCTGGCTATTAGGTTTTCATCCTTTTCCACACCGATCATAGCACTCTCTGCGGAAAAAAGCGAGGATGTCGCTCAGCGCAAAATGCCTTGCAGACATTCCTCCAACGTAACGCCGTTCCCGGCAAAGCAGGCGTTTACCACGAAATCGCCGCAGCGAAAGCGGTAAGGATTTTTGATCTGGCGGATAAAGGCGGCGATGCGTTCTTCCTTGGGAAGATTTTTGTCAACAGATACTTCCCGGATGTCCACCAGCTCATCCGTGTGGATTCGGGTTTCGTTTGGCGTCGGCTGCATCATGGCGATCTCCTTTCTCGGTTTGGTGGGTTTCCTCAAGGTCACATGAATGCGCTGACGGAAAGGCCGTCAGCGCATGGTATCTGACTTTGAGAGGCGGCTGCGCGGGTAGAATTGGAGCCACATAACATAATGGCGAATACCGGCGCAGCCGCTCTGCTTGTCCATTTGAGAAGAACTATCCTATTTGCCACGCGCCCCGGATAGTGGGCATGATGCAGGCCGCCCTTGGCAGGGCTGTCATAACTCCACGATACCGCTGCACCAAAGGGCTGGCGCATACCGCAGGGTTCCCCCTCAAGTCTGTGGGAGGGCGTGAGCAAGTTTCATTATCCGCCGCGCTGTCATCGCGCCCGATTTGCCGAATCGGGTTTAAGGCTGCGTAGATCGCTCGGATGGCTTGTCCGGAATCACCTCCTTGAAGCCAACGTCGTGGCGGCGCACCTTATGCCGCTATCACGCGGGTTTTGTGCCTGCATCATGGTCTATTCAGTTTTCAACGTTCGGTGAAAGGCTTCGTGGAGAATGTCCCTTCACCTATCGCCGATTTTGGGCCACTTTTGCACCCTGTTTTCAGCAATCAGGGAAAAGTTTTTTCATTTTCTTCATCGCCGCGCCGATGCTCTTGGAAATATTCTGATGGCTGACACCCTCGGCTGCGCCAATCTCATCAACCGTCATCCCATCCACGAAATACATCCACACCCTGCGGAACTGCGTATCCGTCAGGTGCTTCCGCATCTGCGTGACCTTTCTGACGCTGCGGTGGATTGCCTCTGCCCGGTCATGCGCCTGCTCCATGCAGACATCCACGGCAGGAATGGAGGCCGCTTCCTCGGATAGCTCATCCAGCGCAAGCGTGTGATTGGCATAGACGTGAGCTTCCTTTTCGGAGGCGTGATAGTCCTCGTCCGACAGGGCTTTCCATTTCAGAAATTCTTTCTCGCTGGCAAAGTCCTCGCGGGTCAGGCGGACGATGACTTCATTGGCGTCCATATAAACGATGGCATCGGGGTCTTTCTTATTCAGTGCATAGATGCTTTTTCTGTTGAACATATTGATCCTCCGTTTCGGTGTTGGGTGGTTGGTGAGCCAAGCCAACACCGGCGGAGAACGACAGCCGACAGAAAAAAGAAAAAAGGCGCTCGCACGGACATCATTGCCCGCACGAGCGCCTTGATTGCGCACGAAAGCACAAGGGAATATTGCTGCCCCCGGAGGGGCTAAATCACGGATGAACCATACCGCGTAAAAAGAGAGCTGCAACTCACTTCTGTGAGTGCAGCTCGTCTGCGGGATCGCCGCGCGCTTTTTTGCGTGGGTGGCTACTCTGTACTTATGCTTTTTTACATGGCCGCGAGCGGTCTTAGCGCCATCTCCTGTTCATCCGTGTTCTCATAAAATAATCTTCAGTTCTTTGAATGTGATTTATAGTTCATCCAATATGAGTTACATGTAGATTTAAGTGAAGCGAAGCTCACTCTACAATATAGTAGAGGTGATTTCCAATGAACTTTCTTGACCTTTTTGCCCTCAAACTTCGGGAGAAGCGAATCCAGCAGAAGATAACACAGCGTGGACTGGCTGAAAAACTGAACATGTGTACGCGCACGATTATTGAGATTGAAAACTGCAAAAGCAATCCGAAGTTTGAAACCGTGGCTCTCATTTCCAAGGAGATGAGAATCAGCCTTGACGCCGTGGTGTTTCACGACGAAAAACCGCGTGAAATTCCAAAAGTTGTGGCAGATTTCTTTGCCGGAAAGAGTGATGCAGAAGCGGAGCGGTATATTGCATTGTGCCAAAGCGCAGAGAATTTGAGAGACGATAAATAAACACTGCCCCGCGTAGTCGGAATTCTCTGGATACAGTAAAAGCGGTCATCCTGCACGGATGGCCGCTCTTACTCTCGAATGACCGGCAGGTATGGGGATATAAACTTTACCGCCGACTACCTTTTGGCTACTAGTGTGAAGCGACGGTAGAATTTAAGTTTTACCTCTCCTGTTCGTGTGCACGCCGGATTTTTTCAAAGCTGTCCTGACTGATAGTGTGTTCAATCCGGCAGGCGTCGGCCTCCGCAGTTTTGGGATCAACGCCTGCGGCGATAAGCTGCTCGGTAAAGAAACGGTGGCGTTCATAGATTCTTTCAGCCACCTTGCGGCCCACATCGGTCAAATGGAGAAAGTGATCTTCGTCCATCATAAGAAAGCCGCCGTCCCGCAAGGTAGCCACTGCATGGCACACGCTGGGCTTTGACACCTCCATGTGCCGGGCCACATCTACAGAGCGCACCATACCGCGTTTCTTTTGGAGAACAAGGATGGTTTCCAGGTAGTCCTCCCCGGACGCATGAAGTTTCATCTGAACCTCCTTTACTGAGCCAGCTTCCAGCCGATGGCCTCCTGTCTGGCCGATACAAAATCGGCATACAGGCCCTTTTGCTGGATTAGCTCCGCATGAGTGCCGCGCTGGACGATATGAGCGTTGTCCAGTACAAGGATCTGATCGGCGTTGCGGACGGTTTTCAGACGGTGGGCAATCATGATGATAGTCTTGTCATGGGTCAATGCCTCGATAGCCCGCTGCAATTCATCCTCATTCTCCGGGTCAACGCTGCTTGTTGCCTCGTCCAAAATGATGATAGGTGCGTCCTTCAGCATGGCGCGGGCGATGGAAATCCGCTGTTTCTCGCCGCCAGACAGAGTGCCGCCGCCCTCGCCAATCACGGTGTCATAGCCATCCGGCAGGGCAGAAATAAAGTTATGGCAGCAAGCCTTTTTCGCCGCTTCAACCACTTGTTCATGGGTAGCATCCGGGCAGCCAAACTTGATATTGTTCTCAATCGTATCTGCAAATAGGTACACGCTCTGGAACACCATCGAGATATTCTTCATCAGGCTGTCCAGCTTGAAATCCCGTACATCCGTACCGCCTATGGTAATCTTCCCGGCATTCACATCCCAAAAACGGGCAATCAGGTTGCACATCGTTGTCTTTCCTGCCCCGGAAGGGCCGACAATGGCCGTAGTCGTTTTTTCGGGAATGGTAAAGCTGACCCGATCTAATATCTTGCGATCTGCGTAGGAAAAATCCACCTTGTCAAACACGATCTCGCTGGACTTCGGCGTAATGTCAGCGCCTTTCTCGTCCATCACCGGCGTGTCATCAATGGAGTTTGCCGTATCCATCGAGGCCGCCAGCATTTGCAGCAGAGAGGCCATATTCCCGGCGTTCTCCAAATCGTTGAACACCATGAAAGAGGCAATTACCAAAATCAGGCCATAGGCCAGCGGCAGGGAGCCATCCAGCCAGAACCAGACCGAGGCCAAAAGCAGCAGGACGCTGAACACCCGGACAACGGCCTGTTTGATGGCGTCATAGGGAACACTGGCCTTTGTCAGTTTCAGGTTGTCCCGGCAGCTCGCCTTAATTGCACTGCCAATAGACTGCGTGCTGTCCCGTTCAAGACCAAATGCTTTAACAATCCCCATGCCCTGAATGTACTCCAACACGGACTCTACAAGGGACTCCTGTGTGTGCTGACGCACCCCGCTGAGCGCGGCAGATTTACGAAGAGCCAGTTCCGCCGCCGCAAGGTAAATCAGGACACCGGCAGCGGCCACAAGACCGATCCGCCAGTCAAATACCAACAGGACAATGACGAGGGCAACCGAGTTGAAAAAACCGCCCAGCACTGACACCAGGACACGGGCTGCTGAGTTCTCTACATCCCCCAAAGTTGTTGTGACAATGGCGGTAATATTCCCGATACTATTCTTGTTGAAGTAGCCCATCGGGATGTAGCGCAGCCGATCTCCGATGTGGATACGCTTTTCCGCCACCATGCAATAGCCGGTTTCCGTCTGCTCCATCGTGGAAAAATAGGTCGTGATGATACGCCCAATGAGGGAAACGGCCATAATTCCCAGCGAAATGCAGATAAACTTTCCGTCCCGGTTGTCAGATACTAACGCGCCGATCACTACAAAGAGGGCGGCAAACTGCATGGCTGAAAACAGCCCGGACAGGAATGAGAATAACAGGGATTTTTTTAGAAGCCCCTTTTTGCTGCCTGCAAAAGCAAAGATTTTTTTCAATGTTCCATACATCTGACAACACCCCCTTACATCTGGTCTTTCGCGCCGATGTGCGCCTGCCACATATCCCGGTAGAGGGGGCAGGTTTCCAGCAGCTTCTCATGCGTACCCTGTGCGTGGATGGTTCCATCCTTCACCACAACGATGTTATCTGCGCCAACAATGGTAGACAGCCGGTGTGCAATCACAATCAGGGTCTTGCCGACAGTTAAAGTGGAAATGGCTTTCTGCACCAGCGCCTCATTCTCTGGGTCGATATAGGCAGTTGCCTCGTCCAAAATGACAACCGGCGCATTTTTCAGCATGGCGCGGGCGATGGCAATCCGCTGGCGTTCACCGCCGGAAAGATGGGAACCGGCGCTGCCGACAACCGTATCATATCCATTATCCAGCTTGCGGATAAAGGCGTCACAGCCGCTTTGTTTGGCTGCCTGCTCCACCTCTGCGTCCGTGGCACCGGGCCTTCCCATGCGGATATTCTCCCGGATACTGCGGTTAAACAGGTAGTTGTCCTGGGACACATAGGAAATCTGGTCTGCAATTTCAGACAGAGGTATATCCTTCAGCTCATGGCCGCCGAGGGTAATGCTGCCGGATGTAACATCCCAATACCCGGCAATCAGCTTCGCCACCGTAGACTTGCCGGAGCCGGACGGCCCTACAAGGGCGGTCATGGTTCCGGGGTGGATGGCGAGATTCACATCATGCAAAACCTCTGTTGTCCCGTCATAAGAAAACGACACAGACCTAAGAGAAATGCCGGTATCTTCCAGCTTGATCGGCGTTTCTTTATGGTTCAGTTCTTCGGCGTTCAGAAGCTGGCTGATTTCTTCCACATTTGTCCCCAGTACAGCCAAATCGTCCGTAAAGGTAAAGGCTGCAATAATCGGCCCAACAAGGCCCAGAGAGAAAATCACAATGGACAGGAAGGTGGAAAGTTCCAGGCTTCCGGAGAGCCAGAACGAAAAGCCGCAGGGCAGTACGCAGATCAGCACCGAGGGCAGGATGGCGTTATAAGCGCTCATGGTTTTCTGATTTTCCCGCATCCAGTCCACATAGTAGTTGGCGTTGTAATTCACCGCGTCAGAATATTTTTTGTAGGAACCGGCGGATTGGCTGAACGCTTTCACCACCTCAATGCCTCCGATATATTCCACGATGGCGTCTGTCATCTGCTTGCCTGCCTTGACAGCACCCTCCCACTTGACGGGATAGTTTTTCATACCGGCGGACATAACCACAAGGCCCACCACGAGAGTGACAAGGGACAAAAGCGCCATACGCCAGTCCAGAATAAGCAGGTACACGACAATCACAATGGGAACCAGCACATTTGCGGTCATTTCCGGGATCAGGTGTGCAAAGGTCGGCTCCATTCCCTCCACCCGGTCAACAATCGTCGTTTTATACTGGCCGGACGGAGTATCTAAAATCGTCCCCATCGGGACGCGAGCCAGCTTTGCGGTGATATTCTCCCGCAGATCACGCAGCGTGTAATAGGTTGCTGTGTGGGAAATGACTGTTGAAAGATTCGCGAAAACAACCTTTCCCAAATAACCGCACAATGCAACGATACAGGCCGTCATATAACTGGAAAAATTCTGCTCTCCCGACAGCATCAGTGTGACAATATGCGCCACGCAGAAATAGGGCACCATCTGGCAGGCCACGCCTAATACCGCAAGGATAATACTGCCGATGAATTTCCCGTGATAGAGCTTGCCCCATCCCCATAAGACGCCTATGGGCGACTCTTTCTTTTCTTCCTTCATTTTGTAGGCACCCCCTTTATAAAATAGTTTCGGATTTTTTCAAGACCGGCCTCATCCATTTGAAATTTGTCGATGATGGAACCGTCCTCAAAATGGACAATATCCGTACAACAATCTAAAAGCAGCTCAAGATCATGGGTAATGACATACAAGGTAATGCCTGCATCCCTGACTTGTTTCAAAACATTGGCAACCTCTTTCATGTGTTTGTAATCAAGACCGCTGGTCGGTTCGTCAAAAAATAAGATAGAACGCTTGGATGCGATTGCCGAGGCAATTGCTACCCGCTGCTTTTGGCCGCCGGAAAGGGACATAGGGTGTCTGTCTTTGAAGCCGATTAAATCTAACTCGGCAAGGATTTCCTCAGCCCACTCCTGATTTTCCTCCTCCATACTGATCAGGACTTCATCCAGCACAGTTTCCGTGAAAAGCTGGTGATTGACTTCCTGCATCACCATGTAGCAGGTATTTAGTCTGTCTTTAGGCCGATAAGTTCTGCCGTTCCAGATCACCTCACCGCAGCGCTTTTCAAGGCCGCAGAAACACCGGGAGAAGGTGGACTTTCCAGCTCCATTATTCCCGATGATCCCGACAATACGATTTGCGGGGATTTTACTTTCCCGGATGTGCAGCGTTTCCGGTTCGTTTTTGTAGGCAAAGCAGAAATTGTGAAGTTCCATTTGCTGACCGGCCTGGGGCAATGCTTTCGGCGGCAACAGATCTTCAAGAATAAAGGTACGCAGCCCCAACTTGGCTCTCTGTTGCTCCGTCAGGCTCTCAAACTCCGCTGCGGAGTAATCTTTTTCCACCTTTCCGCCGGTAATATAGATAAAACGATCCGCAAGACCGCGCAGATAGTAGAGCCGATGCTCTGACACTATAATTGTTTTCCCCTGCGACTTCCAAAACGCAAGTATTGCTCTCAGATCCAGGATAGAGGAAGCATCCAGGTTGGATGACGGCTCATCCATAACCAGCACATCCGGCTCCATGATGGATACCCCGGCACAGGCAATTTTTTGCTTTTCCCCGCCGGAGAGATGAAAGATATTGCGTCCCATCAATTTCTCCAGGCGGAAATCCCGGATGGTCTTATCTAATCGTTCCCGAATACTTTGCTCCGGCTGGCCGAGATTTTCACACCCGAATGTGATTTCGCTGGTTGTGTCCACATTGAAAAATTGTGAGCGGGGGTTTTGAAACACGCTGCCAACCGTTTTCGCGGTATCATAAAGGGGCTGTTCCGAAACCTTTGCCCCATTTACCCACACTTCTCCATTCATTTTTCCTTCATAGTAATGGGGAATCAGACCGTTGATCAGCCTGGTAATTGTCGTTTTTCCACTGCCGCTTTCGCCGCAAAGTACGACGCATTGACCGTCCTCTACGGTCAGATTTATATCATGGACTCCACCAGCGTTCTCGTTTTCTTCTCCATAAGAGAAAGTCACATGGTCAATCCGTATCATAGGTTCACCCCCTCCCGTCAAAAAGAAATCTGCTGCTGAAACAAAAACAAGGCAAAACAGATAACGCAAAACAGAATCGCAATCAAATCTTGAACATGGAAACCGATCTGGCACACGTTTGTACGTTTAACGGGGGCTCCAAGCCCCCGTGTCAACGCAGCAGCAGAAAGTTCATCACCAATCTTCACAACGGACACCATCAAAGGAACAAGGCGATATTCCAACATCAGGAAAGGATTTTTCCCGCCGAATCGTATGCCCCGCATTTTCATTGCATCCCGGATGGCCTGATATTCTTCGCTGATGGTTGGGAAAAAGCGAAAAATGACAGACATTGGAATCACGATTTTTTCCGTGATGTGCATACGCTCCATTGCGCCGATAAACTCACTGACCGAAGTAGATGAGATCAGATAGGCACCTGTCATAATGCCGGGCGCAAACCGCGTCATGATAGATGTCACTGCCAGCACGATGAACGAGAGTAATCCGCTCAAACTCGTAAGGGCAATCCGTTCCAGTATAAAGCAAACCGCATATAGCACCAGATATTTTCCTGCTGTTTTGAAACGGCGTTCCGACAAAATCAGAGCAAAGGGGACAAGGCTTAGACACGGCTTGACGATGTTCATAATTCCTTCGTTACTGGTACTGAACATCAGTGTTGTAATCGTCAGCAGCAGAATGAGTTTTGTCCGGGGATCAAGCAGGATTCCTTTTCTTTTTTCGGTTGTTGCTGAAAATGATAGCCCGTTCATCACACAATGCCCGCTTTAGCAAAATGCTTTTTCAGAAGCGCCTTACCTAAAAGTCCGCCCAGGATCGCAAAAATGAAGATTCCGGCGATTACCAGAATAATGCTCCACATAGGCATAACAGCCATTACCCTGTCAGCGTATTCCTTACCAAAGCTGGCCGCAAAACTGGCCCAGGAATCCTCAACCATGAAATACATGGGGATATATGTACCAACCATCCAAAGGCTGAACACCGCATACCCGATCAGGCTCTTCTTGGCGCTTTTATAACCGCCGGATTTCAAGATCAAATCTCCCAGCAGACCAAAAATCGCGCCCATCGGTACGCCCCAAAATCCCATGCCAGTCAGCCCCATCAGCAGGCCGCTTAAAATTCCCATAATTGTAACCATGCCGAATTTTTTAACTCTGGTCAGGAACAGCATGAACGGGATGCCGGTAATCAAAGACCACAATGCTCCGAGGATCGGCAAAAAGATAGGTACAAAGCCGATGGGAATGGCGACACAGCAGCCAATCACAAAGTAGAGAACGGTGAACAGGCCGAGGTTAATCAGGTCTTTTGCTTGTAACTTGTTACTCATAACGAATACCTCCATTCATTTGCTGGTTAGCGTCTTCTAACCCCTCTATAAGATACCATAGTTAGCAGTAGCTCTCTACAACCAATCATCTTTTTGGCTCCAAACAGCAACGAGTTTTTTTATTGACTGACTTCGCTTACAATTCTATAATATGATTAAAATCAAGGGCAATGAGCCAGACAAATCGACAGGAGTTAAAAATGAAGATTGATGATATTTTTAGAAAATGTATTGAAATTCCCGGCGTTTCAATAAAACGTAGCGAGTTCAACGCAGAACTACTTATGAAAACTAAGGAGGGAAAAGGGTCTATGACGTTTTTTCAACTTTTCCCCGGACTTACTATTGCGTATATTTTTATAAATTCTCCGACATGGGCAGCTCCAAATTTGGGTGAAGATAGTTTCATTAAAAAAGGGCCTTTGCTCCTAAACTATTGCGTGACTGGTCGTTGCGAGATTATCTTGAATAACGGAAACTTTGTATATGTGAAAGATGGAGATATTTCTCTCACGGAGTGTTTTGCCCAAAAGCAATATGTCTATCCTCGCCGTATCTATGAGGGAATGGAGCTTTTTGTTGATACTAATACACTGGCAACAGAGAGTACATGGATGCAAAAAGAGTTTGGCATAGACATCCCTAAAATCATTGAACTTTTTTGCCCAAACGATAACACTTATATCTCAGCAGTTACTCCTGAAGTTGAAGAAATATTGATTAAGCTCTGGGAGCTTTTTGATATTGCGCCTCCGTTTTCGATTTCTCAAATGAAGATCTATGTTCTGGCTCTATTTTCATTACTGCAAAATCTTAACAATATCCCCCCATCGCAAGCCTGCACATTTTTTACTGAAACACAGGTAGATATAGCAAAACGTGTTGAAAAAATTATCACTTCCGATTTGCGGCAACATCATCCTGCATGGGAATTGGCAGCTCAGTTTTCTGTCAGCGAAACCAGCTTAAAAAACTATTTTCGTGGCGTTTTTGGTCAAAATATTTCCATCTATCTACGGGAAGTCCGAATGAAAAAAGCTGCAGAGTTACTGACTTCTACAAGATTGTCCGTTGCAGAAATAGCCGAGTTGGTCGGCTATATGAATCAAAGCAAATTTGCATCAGTTTTCAAAAAACAATTCGGCCTATCGCCATTGGAATACCGGCGGTCAAAAAAACTGGAAAATATATAAGATAAAGCCGGGATTGCTTGCTGGCTTGCAAAATCCCGGCTTCATCTATGCCCAAAATCAGATATAAACTAATTCCTGCAACAGCACTTCCTCCACCTGCGCTTTCAGCGTGTTCATCAGCCCCGCCCAGCGCATGGGGTTGCGGGCTTTCAGTTCCTCCGTGGTACCCGCCGCCTCCATCATGCGGAATAGTGAGAACGGTGGTTGTTCCAAAATTATTCTGATTCGGGATAATACTGGCAAGCAATGCAAAGCGGTACCCACTTTGCGAAAACAGGCGGATTCCGTTTACACGGAGCCCGCCTGTTTCATGCTTGTTGGGGCGCTGCCCCAATCCCCGCAGAACACAAAAACTGTGTTCTGGAACGATGGATAAATCCATCGGCTGCGCGATTTTTCAAATCGCTTGTGGGCGGGCAGCTCAGCGCTGCTCCGCCTCTTTTTCCCGTCGTTCATTCGCTTCCTCCTGCTCCTTATCCAACTCCAGAATACGGTCGATATTGGCTTTGGCCGTCAGCAGCTCTTTCATTTCCTCACGGGCTTTTCGGTAGTCGGCATAGGCGGCTTTCTTTTCCGCCAGCAGCTCGGCGTACTCGGTATTCAGCGCCTTGATGGTGGGCAGCTTCTTGAGGCCAAGCCCATCAAAATAGTTCTTTGCGGCCTTGTGGATCGTGACCTCACTTTCATGCTCTGCAAGAAATTTCTTGGAGTACCCGGCCTTACGATAGGCAACGTAGGTATCGCGGGTCTTGGCATAACCCACGATATGCTCCCGCAGCACGGCAATCTCGGCCATGCGTGTTTCCGAAGCCTTGATCCTTGCGGAAAGCTCGTTGAAGTGAGCGGACGCTGCCGCCGCTTTCTCCGAGAGAACGGCGTAATCTAAAAGCTCATGGTCTTGCAGATAGGCCACCGTCTGTGCCATCTGTTTCAGGTTGAACAACGTCGCCCAACGCGCATAACCGGCACCCTTGCCAGCGCGTAATTTTGCCTGAATGTCCACCAGCAGATTCCCGCTGCGCTTTTCCGGTTTGACCGGCGCGGCGGCGTTCTTTCGCGGCGTATGCGCCTTTTCACCTGCAATCACCGCGCGGAGATCTGCGGGAGTATAGCCGTCACCGAGGGTATCCATGCGAATGGACTTTTTCTGTTCGTCGCCCAACAGGGACGGGACTTTCTTGCCCTTGACCTCATACCCAGCCTGCCGCAGCAGCTCCAGCAGCGTTTCAAAGCTATCGGGCTTTTGTGTCAGCGCATCGTCAATGGCCGCGCAGATTCGCTCCCGGTGGGAGGGTTTCTTTTTGTCGCCCAGCCACTTGTTGTAGCTCTTGCCGTGGCGCTTCGGATTCTCCACGATGGAGTATCCGTTCTCGATGCAGATGGTATCGTTGAGCCGCCGCACAGCTCGGCTGCTGCCCCAAAAGTTTCGGAATTTGCGGGTCTGGCTGAGCGCGGTGGAGTTCCAGATCACATGATTGTGAATATGGGCTTTGTCGATATGGGTGCAGACAATGTAGGCGTGATTGCCCTTGGTGAAGCGCTTGGCCAGTTCACAGCCCAAACGGTTCGCGTCCTCCGGTGTGATCTCTCCGGGAACAAAGGATTGCCGCAGATGGTAGGCGATCACATCATCCTCGCCGCGCACTCTGCCGGTCTTTTGGGTGTATTGATTTTTGGCGAAAAGGAACTCGGCATCAGCGATCCTGCTGTCGCACTGCCAGCTCGTAATCAGCCTGCCGCCGTCTGTCTTTTGCGGATTTTCGGTGTAGTCGATGATGGCGCTGATGGCCTGCCCCACCGTGCGGCCTTTGCCGGTGTGCAGGGGCATCAGGCGCGTGGTTGCCATGTTGAACACCTCCTTAAAAAGCAAAACGGCCTGCCGTAGCAGACCGTTTGAAGTGTGTTGATTTGCAAGGAGTAAAAGTAAACTGATAGTTCAACCAACTGGAATTTAGCGTTCACTCATATATTGTTTTATTTCATCAGGCGTCAATTTTCGTACTTCTGTGTGTGGATATTCTTTATACTTTCCAGCACTAAACACAGGCATCATTTGCCTGCATTTCTTGTCTTTATTCTTTTTCAAAAATAGATTTAACTCATCATTCCCTGGAAATATTTTATAAGATAATCTTCCTTTATTGTTCTCTATCTCATAAATACCACACGCACTTTTCGTTGTATAGTCCGCTGTTCGCAAATATAGTTTTGCAATTTCCAATGACTTAAAAGGAAAATTCCATCGTTGCAATCCTCTATTTGGGTCATGCTCGATACAAATGCACCGTCCACAAGTTCCACAAATATATTGAGTGTGGTTCTCCAAACAGTCCAGCGGATTTAGTAAAGGCGTTATTCTATTTTCATCAGAGTAACATTCCTCACACACTTTTCTTTTCACTCCTTATAAATCAGGATTTGTTGGCCTCTTACTCCCGCGCCAGCTCATATAGGCTGCGGATGGATTCCATGACCGTATGCCACGACAGATCGGCGGCATAGGAGAACTTCTTCTGATAAGCCTGCCACAGCTTTTCCATGTTCGGGTCGGCCTCGACTTCATCAAAGGCCGCAGGCGCGTCGGCAAGGTACTTCTCAGTACCGCGTTTCCTGGCCGTTGCAATGAGAGCCGCACGGAGATCAGCAGGGATGATGCTCTGGTCGCGGAGCTGGCTCAGAAGGTGCAGATCATAAGAGTACCTCCAAATACTGCCGAAGCAGTTTTTCAACACGGAACATCTGCGCATAGCGCATCAGCTTCCGTAAGTCCTTGTCTTTTCGTTTTGCGTATTGCTTGAGGGCATCCTGAAAGGTCTGCATCTCGATTCCACTGCGGCTGCGGATCAGATCGCAGATCGTGCGCTCCATATCATAGACGGGAACCGGGTTGCCAAAGGGCGTGTTCATTGTGACGATTCCCACATCATGCAATTCTTTCTTGATGGTGTAGACCTTGATGCCATCCGCTTGCAGGCTGGCAGGATTGTATCCGGTCTTGACCGTGATGGAATACGGATTTGGCTCCCGGTCGGTCAGGTCATGGAAAAACAATGCGCTCTCATGGGAGAATACGGCCTGCGCACAGCGAAGGTGCAGCAGGTACATGGCATCCGTCCATGCGTCAGGTGAAACATAAACGCCGTGCGCGGCCTGCTCTACGCCGCGCTGCTTGGCGTAGGCGTAAAACGTGGACTTGGCAATACCGATTTCCAAAACCTGCGCGGTCTTGACGATCCCATTTTTTTGCTGAAAAAGCAGGTCAAGCCGGTTGTAGGCGGTCATGTTATCACTCCCTTCTTGCTAATATTATATCTGAGATTAGCGAGAAAGTAAACAACGATTTTAGAAAAGCAAGCCGAGGCGTTCGCCCCGGCTTGTGCTTTAACTATGGATGAAGTTTTTCATGGCGGTGTTCACGTCTTGCAGCTTGCCAAGCCCCTGTACAGCCAGCAGCGGAAGTCCCATCGGGCTGATCAGAAACGCCAGCCCAAGGAGGATGATGCCGTTCTTTGCGGAGTAGGTAATCAGCACGGCGAAAGCCAGCAAGGAGAGCAGTCCGCTTGCCAGCTTGAACACGAAGCCGGAACAGGACAGCAGCCCCGCGCACAGCCAAACGAACAGGGACAGGATAAGCGACAACGGCGCAAAGAGAATTTTCAGGATGAACATTTTGCGGCCTCCTTTTCACAAAGTGCGGTCAGCGCGTCACGCTCTTTGGCAAGCTTTGCTTCTTCCTTTTCGGTCAAATCACGATCACCGCCCGTGATCTCCAGCTCGCGGAAGCTCTCATAGGCGTTTAACAAAGAATCCCGCAGCGCTTCGGGCGTAGGGCAATAGTCCACGGTGTTCCAGTCCTGACGGTGGTTGTCAAAACCCATGACCGTGTAGCCTCTGCTGGTCAGGACAACTTCAAAATCCGTATCGCGGTTGAGGTAGTCAGAAAATACCTTCAGCACAATTTCGTTTGTCAGCATACGTTCCGCAGCTCCTTTCCAAGCGGTCAAATTTCTTTTCTGATATTAGAATACTTTGCCTATTGGTGTTTTGCAAGGATGCGGCAAAGTCCCACGAATAGCTTTTGCTGTCTACCCGACATCTAACCATATCACATAATCCTTCTTTAGTACAGCTACCTGAACTAATTTTCTCCAGATGGGAAATATAATGTTGGTACAGTTACAGGGACGGGAGGTGTGGTACTTGCAGTTGAATGAAGCCGTCAGCAGGCGTTTGGTTGAGCTGATGCAGGAGCGGGGCATGACGCAGTATCAGCTTTATATGAAAAGCGGCGTACCGAAGTCCACCATCGGTAATCTTGTGAACTGCGCATACCCGTCTATGAAGCTGCGGATCATCCACGAGCTTTGTCAGGGATTGGAGATCGACCTGAGCAGCTTTTTTGCCTCGCCGTTATTCGATGAAAATAATCTGGAACCGTAGAAGCTCCGATGCTGTTTTGCGTCGGGGCTTTTGCTTTTGTACGGGCAGGGGCGGCGGTTATTCCGCCGCCCCTGCGACTTATTTCAGCGCCGCCAGCGAGGAAACAATTTTCTCTGCCGCCGTCCATATCCGCTCCTGACTTTGCTGAATGTCCTCCAGATCGGCCTCATAGATGCGGCCTGTTTCGTGGGCGCGGCGGGTGAGCTGGTTGAGGTTGTTGCTGGAATACCGAAGCAGGGACACCAGCTCCCGCAGCTCCGGAAGGTCGAGCTTCACCACATATCCGTCAATCGCCATCTTGCGGAGATACGCCGCCATGTTGGTGGTGCCGAACTGTGCCATCTTCGTTTCAATCATTTCCCGCTCCTGCGGCGTGACGCGGAATTTAAGCTGAATATCCCGCTTGCGTTTTGCCATCGCTCAACGCTCCGGAGCTTTGGACTTCGCCGAAATTTTCGGCGAAGTTGTTTCAGGCGGCTTTTTCAGCTTGTCCCGGACAGAGGTTTTCTGCTGCTCCTGCGCATAGGCTTTGCGGGTCTGGCTGAGAAACAGATCGACCAGACCGGGATGGCTGTTGACGGCCAGATAGCAGTTGCGGTCAGTACCCCATGCGTCAGGGTTGGCGGGGATGGACATGGCGTTTGCCCATGCCCGGTTGTCGGGTGAATACCGTCTGTCCCAATCCGCTTGACAGACGGTGATGGCAAGGACATGGAACGTGCGGTCATAGCCGAACTGCTGCACCACCTGATCGACTGCCGCTGCATCCAACCGGTTATCCCGGTAGTGGTCGCGGATGGCGGCTTCGATAGCTTCCTTGCAGGCTGCGTTCGCCTGATTGGAAGCGCGGTAGACCGCAAGCTCGTCATGCTCTCTGGCGTAGGCTGCCGGGTGCTTGTAAACGGGGAGATTTTTCATTATCGTGCCTCCATTTCTTTTTTGTGGGGCTTTTCCGGTGCGCCATGAACAGGCGACGCTTTCAGCCTATCCAGAACGGAAGGCCGCGCCGATTTTGCAATCGCCTGCTCAGGCTGCGGCTGTCCCTTGCCGTCCAGATTCAGCTCCATATCCAACTCAATCAGCCGCGCAGTTTTTGCGGCCAGCTCCTGCTCCTGCGGGAACGGCTTACCGACCTCAGCCTTTGCCGCTGCCTGCTGGTTATAGAGGTTTTCAAGCTGCTCCTGAACGCTGCGCAAACGCTCCGGCATTTTATCCAGCGCGTTCTCAATGCGGACAAGGTTGCCTCTGGCATCCGAACCGAGTTCAACGCGATGGGTCATTTGGCCTTTCAGCGTCAGCGTGTACGTTTTCCACATGGAATCAAAAGCAACGGACATGGTAAAGCCGCGATAGCTGCCGATCTGTACCGGGTCTTTGCCCTTGACCTCCTTGCAGGTATCCAGCAACGCGGCACCGGCGTTTTCCTTATCGGTGAGCCGGTCGCCGCGAATCTCCATGCCGACAAAGCCCTCTGCCGGGAGCGGATGCGCCGCGAGGGTCTGCATATCTGCCTCCAGCCCACGAACAAAGCCCTTGTGTTCTTCTATCTTTTCCGGGAAGTATTTCAGCAGACTGTCCTCCAATCGGAATTGCTTGCTGTTGTGGTCTGCCTTCATAATTTTGAGCTTAGACACCTCAATGTCCAAATCCATACGCTCCTTGATGCGGGGATCACCGGCGCATAGCGCTTTGATCTCCGCAAAGGACAGCGCTGTGGCGTCCACATCCTCACAGGAGCGAACCGGGGATTTTGAGGTCATGATCTGAGAGATGAATTTCTGCTTATTCTCCACCGTTTGCCAGAGGTAGGCGTCAAACGTCCCCTCGGTCACATAGCGGCAGACATGAACGAGCTTGTTCTGATTGCCCTGACGCTCGATGCGGCCTTTTCGCTGTGTGAGATCACGGGGACGCCACGGGCAATCCAAATCGTGAAGTGCGACCAAACGATCCTGCACGTTGGTGCCCGCACCCATCTTAGCCGTACTGCCCATCAGGACGCGCACCTGACCGCTGCGTACCTTTGCGAACAGTTCCCGCTTTTTGACCTCCGTATTGGCATCGTGGATGAACGCGATCTGTTCCGGGGGCATACCGGCGTCAATGAGCTTTTGACGCACATCCTCATAGACCGTGAACGGCGTTTCCGCGCTTTCCTCCAATGAAATCGCGCTCTCCAGCGCATGGATTTCCGGGCTGTCCAGCGTACCGGGAGAAGCCTTTGCTGCCCGCTGCGAGGGCGTGGCCTTTGGCGTAGAAATGTCGCAGAACACAAGCTGTGTCAGTTTTTCCTCCTCGCCGTCGCGCCAGTATTGGAGAATGTTCGCCACGCACTGATTGACCTTGGTGGTTTCCTCGTCGGGGAGCATGGGATTGATGATGCGCTGGTCAAGCCCCAGCTTGCGTCCGTCCGAGGTGATTTTGAGCATATTGTCCACATCCGGGCTGACCGCACCGCTGTGTACCTTGGACGCTCGTTCCGAGAGGGCTTTCACCATGTCCTGCTGGATCTGCGTGGGTTTGGTGGCGATGGTGTGATACGCAACCTCCGGCGTGGGCAAGTGGAGCTGATCCGCCGTTTTGATGTCGGCGACCTCTTTGAACAGATTCATCAATTCGGGCAAGTTGAAAAACTTTGCAAAGCGCGTCCTTGCCCGGTAGCCGGTGCCCTCCGGGGCAAGCTCCAGCGCGGTGGTGGTTTCACCAAAGCGGCTTGCCCAGCAATCGAAGTGGCCCATACCCATCTCTTGCAGCCGGTCATGCTGCAAATAGCGCTGGATGGTGTAAAGCTCTGTCATGGAGTTGGAAACCGGGGTGCCGGTGGCAAATACCACGCCGCGCCCGCCGGTCAGCTCATCCATGTAGCGGCACTTTGAGAACATATCCGAGGATTTCTGCGCATCGGTGGTGGAAAGCCCTGCCACGTTGCGCATCTTTGTATAGAGGAAAAGATTTTTATAATTGTCCGACTCGTCTACAAACATCCTGTCTACGCCGAGCTGTTCAAAGTAAATCACATCATCCTTGCGGTCGCTGGCTTGCAGCTTTTTCAGCCGCGCCTCCAGCCCCTTTTTCGTGCGCTCCAAGCTCTTGATGGTAAAGCTGTTGCCGCCTGCGAGCTTGGTATCCTGAATACCATCGGTGATTTCCTCAATCTGCTGGTGAAGGAGCTGTTCCTGCCGCTCCGGACTGATGGGGATACGCTCAAACTGGCTGTGGCCGATGATAACGGCGTCATAGTCGCCGGTGGCGATGCGGGCGCAGAATTTCTTGCGGTTGTGGGTTTCAAAGTCCTTCTTGGTAGTGACAAGAATATTGGCCGAAGGGTAAAGCCGCAGAAACTCGGACGCCCACTGTTCCGTCAGATGGTTTGGCACGACAAAAATGGATTTCTGGCACAGTCCCAACCTCTTGGATTCCATCGCAGAGGCTACCATTTCAAAGGTTTTTCCCGCGCCAACTTCGTGTGCCAGCAGCGTATTCCCGCCGTACAGCACATGGGCGATGGCGTTTTTCTGATGCTCTCGGAGGGTGATTTCCGGGTTCATACCGGAGAAAACGATGTGGCTGCCGTCATACTCGCGGGGACGAGTGCTGTTCATTTCCTCGTTGTATTGCCGTACCAGCGTTTCGCGCCGCTCCGGGTCTTTCCAAATCCAGTCCTTGAACGCATCCCGGATAAGCTGCTGCTTCTGCGCGGCAAGGGTGGTTTCCTTGGCGTTGAGGACACGGCGCTCCCGTCCGTCTGCGTCCTCAATGGTATCGTAGATGCGAATATCGCGGAGATTCAGCGCATCCTCCAGCAACCGGTAGGCGCTGGCGCGGTCTGTGCCGTAGGTGGTGAATGCCGCCACGTCGTTGTAGCGCACCATGCTCTTGCGGGAAACCTGCCATTCTGCGGTGTACGGGACATAGCTGATCTCGATCTGTCCGCGCAGATAGCGGGGCGTTTCAAAGGTTTCGTACATGAATTGCTCGATGTACTTCTTATCAAACCATGTCGCACCCAGCCGCACCTCAATCTCACTGGCTTCAAGGTCTTTCGGCTGGGCAGCAATCAGGGCGTCCACATTCCCAGCGAAGAATGGGTCGCGCGCTGCCACGCGCTGCGCGGTACGGAGCTTCTGCCGGACGTTGCCGGAGAGATATTCGTCCGCCGTCTGCCAGCCCTTCGCCCAATGCTCGCCGCCGTCCTCCAAGTCAAACGGGCCACTGTTTGGTTCCTTGTAAATGACGCCCTTCAAATCCTCAACGATCTGCGGGATTTTCTCGCTGCCGCCCATGAGGGTGGCCATAAAGCTGAGATCGACGCAGGCTTTTTCTCCGATGCAGACAGCAAGGGCTTCACTGGCGGTATCCACAGAATCTACGCTGCGCTGCTGCTTGATGGTGCGCTTATGGAACATATCCGCCTTGCGCTCCAGCTTTCCGTCGTCATCCAGCACTTCCAGCGAACACAGGAGGTAGTAAGAGGAATCGTCAGAGAACGCAAGACGGTTCGCACGCTCATTGATTAGGCCGTGTTTTGCGGAGAACGCATCATAGAGGCGGTTTAGCTCGGCCTGCGCTTCCTGAATCCGGCTTTCTGCGCTGTACTCGTCCATTTGCAGGGCAATCAGCTCATTCACGCAATCCCGCAGCGCGACCATGCCCTTGACACGCTCGGCGGCGGTGGCGTTCAGCTCCGGTTTGACCATGCGGCTGTTTTCCCGGTAGTACACCTCGCCGTCCACCACGGTGTAGGAGTAGTTTTTCACATTGGGGTCTGCGGGGATGGACGTGTCGATCTGTTCGCCCTCGCCCAGCTCTGGCAGTTCCGCCTCCTGATAGGTGCCGCGAATGTTTTTCACGGCATCATGGAGCTGATCTGCAAGCTCCAGCCCCTCAATGGGGACAACGGTGAAATCCTGCTTGCCGTATTGGGTGCTTTCGGAGGTCTGCCTGCCTAAAATCATCTCCGGGTGGTCAACAAAATAGCGGTTGATAGCAAAGCCATCCTCGTTCTGGCCGAGGTGTACCCAATCCGGTTCGATGTCGATGGAGTGTTCTCTTCGTTGCAGGAAGATGATGTCCGAAACCACATCCGTACCGGCGTTAGCGCGAAACGCATTGTTGGGCAGACGAATGGCACCCAGCAGCTCCGCCCGCTGCGCGATGTACCTGCGGACTTCGGGCGATTGCTTGTCCATCGTGTAGCGGGAGGTCACAAACGCAATCACGCCGCCCGGACGCACTTGGTCGAGGGTTTTGGCAAAGAAGTAGTCGTGAATGGAAAAACCGAGCTTGTTATAAGCCCGGTCATCTACCTGATATTGTCCGAACGGGACGTTGCCCACGGCGAGGTCGTAAAAGTCTTTTCTGTCCGTTGTTTCAAAGCCCGCGATGGTAATGTCCGCCTTGGGATAAAGCTGCTTGGCAATACGTCCGGTGATGCTGTCCAGCTCCACGCCGTAGAGCTTGCTGCCCTGCATCTGCTCCGGCAGCAGGCCAAAAAAGTTGCCGACGCCCATAGACGGCTCCAGAATGTTACCGGTCTGGAAGCCCATATTGCCGACCGCTTCATAGATCGCCTTGATGACGGTAGGGCTGGTGTAGTGGGCGTTCAGCGTGGACGCACGGGCGGCAGCGTATTCCTCCGGGGAAAGTGTGGCGTACAGCTCTGCAAACTCGTCCGACCAGTTTGGTTTATTTTCATCGAACGCATCAGCCAAACCGCCCCAGCCCACATAGCGGGAGAGGATTTCCTGCTGCTCCGGGCTGGCCTGTAAGCCCTCAAACTCCAGCTCTTGCAGGAGGTGGATCGCCGCCATATTTGCCCGAAACTTTGCTTTTGCGCCGCCGACGCCGAGGGCATCATCGGTGATGTGGAAATTCTGCGCGTCGCGGTGGCTTGCCGCCTTGAAGTCAGCGTAAGCGGCCTGCTCCGCAGCGGCAACGCTGGGAAAGCCCTGCCACTCGCCGTCAATGGGGATAGATACCGCAGGGCGGTGTGCGGGAGGCTCGTCGATCTCGGCCTGTGAGATGGCATCATCAGAATCAGGCACAAACTCGCCCATTTCCGAAAGCGCCGCGCGTCCTTCCTGCTCCAGAATCAGAGCTTCTTCCTCGCTCATGGCAGGCGGTTCAGGCTTGGCGGGTTCCGCAGAGGGCGGGTCATGCTCCGGTTCCGGGATGTGCAGCGTTTTGATTTCTATGTCGTAGGGCAAGTGTGTTTTCTCGGCGGGATAGAACGCGACGGGTTTGGCGATGGGCTGCGGCTGCTCCTGTTCCTGTTCTTCAACAAACGAGCGTACAAACGCAATGTGTTCAGCGCGGAAGATGGGAAAGCCCTGCCTGTTTTGAAAAGTCACATCGCGCAGAGATACTTCATCTGCGCCGAAATTCACGCTGTCAATGACAAACTTCCGTCCGTCAATCTCCAGCTCCATGCCAATGGGGATATACTCCTTGGCATCGGCCTCGTTGATAACATCATAGCCGTCGGTTTCATTTGGCTGTGCAAACACGAAGCTGTGTCCATGCTCCAGCAGCCGCTTTGCGCCGCTTGCCCATTGTCCAAAATCATAGCCGGTCACAGCGGTTTCGCCCATACCGGGAATATCGCGTTGCAGCAGGCGGCGATTCAAAGCGCTGGCGGCTCGTTCTGCATCCGCGCCATAAAAAAGCAGCCGTTCTCCGACGCGGACACCGATGAGCTTTTCGGGATGCTCTGCACGAAGCGCCTGATATGCCGAAATATTCGGCGCAAGCTCACGACCCTGATCTGCAATTCGTGTGAGGACAGCAGAAACCGGTTCGGTTCTGTGTTCCGGATCGTGATTGCTCTCGCTGGAGGATGAAACGACGCTGAGATGCGCGACAGTTTCATCTGCGGAATCAACATTATAGAGCTTACCATCAATTTCCACGCGCTGCCCCATAAGGTTTTGAACCGCTTGCGGCGTCTCCGGGGTTGGCTGTTCTGTGTGCTGCGCCGCAATGACGCGCTGCGGCTCCGGTTCAGAAACCTCGAAATATCTGGTGTCGAGGTAGCGTTCAAAGGAATTGCGGTCGATGCTGACAGGTTCCTGTCCGGGTACGTTCGGTAACGTGTGCCAGACGTGATCTTCATCTACACGCGCGATAACGCCGACTGCTGCTATGTGGTCTAACTCTATGGATGAAATGCGATCTCCAATATGATAGGTATAGCCAAGCGGTGTTGTAAACGCCGGAGGGGATAGCTCAATTCCCATATCCCGTTTGATGCCATCCAAGTAAGCAATGGCGTTATTCTGTTCTGCAAAGCGGAGAGTTTGTTCCCCATCTCCGCAGAACCGTTCCAACACCTCATCCCAAATGCCGGTAATTCCGCCCTCGCCGGGATGCAGACGAATGGAGTATCGGTCAGGTGAAAATAACCGCAGTCGCTCATTCTCATCGTAAAATTTATTCTCGCGGATGAGCTGTGCCAACCGCCGCTGTACCTGCGCCCATGTGAGCGTCACCGGCTCGGCGTTTCCTACATGGATATACATGGGAGTTTTGCTATCTTCCCAGCCATATTTTGCAGCCAGCCATGCGGCGGTGCTGCGTTCTCGCCCATGCGCCTGCATATATAGTGCGACTTCCTGCTTGCCCTTTAGGTTGTTGTGCCAATCCAGAAGCGCGTTGTCAATGTCCTCCTGTGTGATCTGATAGGGAGAGGGTGCGACCGTCGCTGCCAGCGTGGGATACAGTTCCTCCAAAAGCTCCTGATGCAGCCGGTTATGGAACGCGGGCATATCAAAGTACAGGCGGACAAGCTGGAGATCATCAGATGCCGTGACAATACGACGGATAGCGTCCGCACCCTCCAGATAAGCGTTCTGGCGGTCTGAATTGCGGCAGGCATTGACAAAAGCCGTATCTTTGGAAAGCGCGTTGCCAACGGTCAGCTTGTACCCGTCAAACAGCTCCCGTACCGTGGGCTGCGGCGCGTCGGCGGCAGGATCGCGGAACACCCTCGTGCCGTCCGCGCCGAACTCTGCTTCATAAGCATTGATGGCCTGTTCTGCCTCGTGGTCGATGGACGGAAGCGTATATGCCGTGTGTTCATGGCCGGAATCGACAATGCGCGAAATTGTTACATCATGCTTTTCCCGCAGCTTTTCAACGTATTTCTCCAAATCCTTTGCAGGGAAGCCGCACATGGTAACACGGCCTACTCCCTCCAAATTGCGGCGCGTCAGCTCAAGGCTGAGATCATCTGCAACTGCCCGCGCATCCTCGCCATACAGCTCGAAGAAGTCCCCAACCTGATACAGCACAATTTCATCGGGGTGCGCCGCCTTTACGTCGTTATAGTCGTTATAAACCGCGTTCCGCATGGCGTCCTGCGCCATTTCCTTGTCATAGGCTGCCTGCTCATCCGGCGTAAGGTAGCGATTCAACCGAACCAGCTCCGAGATGCGCGAAGCGACCTTGTTCCAATTCATCTGAATGTCTGCACAGCCGTTCTTTTTCAGCACAATGCCTTTGCTGCCGTGATCTTCATAGCTGCCGCTTTCTCTGGATACGGCATGGGTATGCCCGCCGATGCCGTACTCCTTTTTCAGAAAATCGGCATTCTCCTTGGGAGTGTGCGAAGTCTGGAAAAACGCATAGATGCGGGTCTTTCCACCCTCAAAGCTGCTCCCGTTTGCAAGAGAAGCCGCAATTTCATCTTCGGTGATAAACCTGCCGGTTTCTGGAATAGCCTCCATATCGGAGCGGAATTCCTTTCGCGGAAGGGACAAATCTTCCAAACGTGTGAGAAGTGCCTGCGACTTGTGGTAATGGAAGCGCAGCAGCGCACGGTTTTCGCGGTAAGCGTCCATGAATACCTTGTATTCCGACAGGAGCCTATCCCGGAACGCCGGATTCAGCAGATCGTCCGTCAGACGCTCCGTTTCCTCTGGAAAGCTGGTGCTATGGATATTACCCAAGCAGGACAGATACCCCAGCGACTTTGCTTCATCCGAGAAATCGTGATAAAGGTTCCAGACATCCACAGCAATACCCAGCCGCTCATAGCGCGGGGCTTCCGTGACCTCAAGATTGGTGGCAAATGCGCCGCCGTCCAGAAGCTCCTCAATACGCTCCGCCGCATCTGCCCAGCCTATCACTTGGGCAGAACGAAGATAGCGAGAGGTATCTCCGGTTGCAATATGGATACCATCGTCCCCGTACCATGCGGAAAGCCTGCCGTTATCCGTAATCAGGCCGTTGCCGCCGTAGTAAAGAGCTTTCAGAAATGCCGCGCAATCCTCTAAAGGTTTTTGCTTGGAGAATTCCGCAGCAATTTTCATCCGCGCTGCATCCGCATTACCGCCCGCGCGCAGGATGTGGTCAATATCATCCTGAGAAATGAACATAGAAAAAGCGGAGGGTGTTACACTCTCCGCTTCTGCGATGGATTGAATTTGTTCTGCCTCTGAGGGGAAGAAGGACATCTGCGCCCCAGCAGGGGCATCGAACATATTTAGCTGAACACCAGTTCCGTGAGGATCGTTTCCTCGGCCTGCGCTTTCAGCGTGTTCATCAGCCCTACCCACTTCATCGGGTCGCTGGCTTTCAGCGATTCCGTCACGCCCGCCGACTTCATCAGCTCCGGCATCATCTGTTCCAGCCGGTTGTTCGCCGCCTCGTCGATCTCCCGCAGATGGGGGTACAGCTTCTCGGACAGCAGCAGGCTGTTCCACAGCACCGGACGATGCTCCTTCAGGTAATCCTTCCGCATCCTGCCGTACTTGCCCAGCGGGGCTTGCGGCTGCTCTGTCAGGCTCAGGTCGGGAATCAGATAATCCCCGCTGCGGGTGTAGGTCAGTTCGCTCATGGCTTTCGCTCCTTTCCGCGATTTTCTCGCGCTCATAATTCTTGATGGTGACTTCGATCTGCCGCAGCACCAGCTCGCTGGACTGGCTGATGGCCGTTCCAAGAGCGGCGACGGTCTGCGGGGTATTGAAATCAAAGACATTCAGAAAATCCTCATGCTCGAAGTAATCTCCCGGCTGCATCCCGCAGCGGGACAGCAACGCATAGGTGGTGCTGACAACGGCGGCGTTCCGAAAAGCGGCTCCGATGTTGAAATCATCATAACCTTCCAGAAAGGAACCGTCAACGATGCCGACAATATCGCGCCAGTTGTCGTGCCAGTATTCATCTACAAGCTGCGCCGCCACACGCTCCATCTGATCGGCAAGTCCGTTTTCACCGGAAACGTCGAAGCGCTGCTCCAGCGCCGCAGATACCACCTCACGATGCTCCTGCCGGTATTCCCAAAGATAAGGGCGGCGAGAGTTCTCGCCGCCGCTGGTATCGGAAACATCGAATACATATCGGAGTTTGGGTTGGTCGCTGCTGGTATCCACAAGGGCGATGCCCTTGCTGCCTCGCCGCACATAGCGGCGCATCTGCTTATTCCAAAGGTCGTATTCCGCGCAGGCCGTGGCTTCCGGGCGCTGGGCGAAAATCATGAGCTGTTCATTGTAGGGGTACTTATACAGCCTTGCGGCGGTGGTCAGAAATGCCGTCCACTTCTGATAGCTTCCCGTGATCTGCTCCGCCGTGCGGTCTGCCATCTGCGCATAGAGCTGTACTTTACTCGGCATCCATATCCTCCTTTTCAAAATCGGGGAACAGGTCGAGCGCGTCATATTCCGCGTCGCTCATCCCGCGCAGCTTTGCGATGGCGCTGTCCGTCAGCTCCCGCAGCTCCGTTTCATCCGCAGCGAGGTAGCCGCGCATTTCCTCCAGCGCGGCGATCAGGCCCGTGCGGGTGCCGGTATTGTAGAGGCTCATAAGCTGCTGTTCTTCAAAGGTAATGTTCATATCAAAGCTCCTTTTCCGCGCTCTTTTTGGGCGCTGTTTTGTGTGGACGTTCTTGGGTCGGTTGGCTTTTGAGCTGCTCCAGCACAGACTTTTTCTTTTCCCGGTGTGCCGCCTCTGCCAAATCCATCAGGGAGATGGACATACCGGCCTTGACCTGTGCCTCAAGGTCGGCAACGGTGGGCTGCTTGGGGCCGTTGTTGATAATGCCGTCGATCATGCCGTAATCATCCTCCATTGACATTTCGGCGGCTTTCAGGTAATTCTCCGGTTTCTGAAAGGCGGGCAGCTCCTGAAATCCCATGCTGTCACAGTAGTGATAGGATACCTTGCCGTCCTGTTTCAGCGCAACGATGTCGCTGACGGAGAGGCTGTGTCCCACAAAATCGCCGGGGCGTTCGTCGTTGAAAATGTAGTAAAAGTTTTCAAGGATTCTGCCGGTATCATCGTCCGGGTACACCTCGCGGGTATAGATGGCTTCATAGTTGGCCGGGTCAGGCGGCGCGGCCAAACTGCCGAGATTGGCAAAACGCAGCTCGACCGGCGCATCCCGGCGCAGTTGGTAGATCGCCATAGCATCGGTGGGACTGTTCAAAAAGCGCTGCTCCACATCGCGGGGCGGGATATGGCCTTTGACCGCATCCCAATCCGGTCTTGTGATCCCGAACATTCCGTCGTGCTTGATGATGTCCTCGGCTTCAAAGACCATTTCCTCGGCGTTGTCGGGATAGAGCATATAAACCGTGATGTCATGCTCCAGCAACTCCACCGCCCGATCCTTGGAAAGCGGGAGCATATCGCTATCCAGATACCCATAGCTGCGCATATCGTCCACCGTCAGCGTGGGGTCAGGCATAGGTGTGGCCTGTTCCAGCTCTGGCGAAGTTGGAAGTGTGCCTGCGGCATGAGAACCGGCCTCCTCGTGAACAACCTGATTGTCGTCCGATGACAATTCGAGTGAGTACAAAATCCCTGCAAACTCATTTGACAAAACTTCAAACGGTACGGTCTTATCATACCCATGTGTTTCACAGATACGAATCGCAGCCGCCAAAAGAAAGTTTACATCATCGTCATGTACTGTTCCGCTTTCCAGAAGGTGTAGAGTGTCCTTGTCGTAAAGTTCATAGGCATATTTTGCACCATCTTCTGTTATGCGAAGATGCTTGCTCCCACCATCAACCGCATACCAACGCTCATTAGCGTCGAGTTCTTTTAAGGAAGTGTGACTTTCCTGAAATGCCTCAACTTCCAACAGCAGCTCATTCGCTCTGTGCGCGTATTCATCGCTCTGCTCAAGCGTTTCGGACAGGAAGCCTTTTATCTCATCTGCTCCCGTCAACAGATCTTCGTAGAAATGCTGAAGGCAATCTTCCTGACTTGCGAATTCGCTGAGAAAGGCAAGGCCATTCGCATCGAGATACAGCTCTGAAATGCTTTTTGCCAAGTCAGCCGCAGACATATTGCTATTCTCTTTTAATTGGCTTTCCGATTGCTCGGATTTCTCCACAGAAATGCCACGCTCCTTGCAGATCTCCGCAAAGTTCCGGTCAATGTCCGTAATCAGCTCGGATGCCGTCTTGTTGATAGTTTCCAGACTGGCGCGAAGTTCTTTCAGCTCCTTGCCCTTTGACCATGTGGCGATATAGCCGAAGCTGTTTTCTCCCGTTTCAATGCCGTAATACTGGCAGACCGCATAGGAAATGCTTTCGGCCTCGACCTCCTCGGTGTTGCGACTCTTTTCTCCGGGGACAAGGATCGTCTCACCATCGTCCGCAAGCTCCGTCATGTGTTCATAGTCGTGGAGCTTGGCATGGGCGATCTCATGGACGGCGGCGCATACCGTCTGCACCTCACTCATACCGGCGCGGATGGTGATGCTCTGCGCCTTAATGCTGAAAAATCCGTCCGTATCCCGCGCAACGGGCTTTATCTCCATCGGAACGGGAGAAGCGCGGCGCAGCGCCTCCATGAAAACCTCATACTGCTGCACATTGCCGCTCAGATCAGCGGCAAGCTGGGGCAAGGGCTTTCCCGCAGTCTGCGACACATCAAAGACGGATACCACCTTGAACATGGGGATACGGATTTCCTTTTCCTCAATGATGGCCTTGCCGTCCGCATCCAGCACCGGCGCATTGGTTTCCGGGTCGGTCTTGATCTCCTCGACCTTTTTCTTATAGGGAGTGGGAGCGATAATGCGGATACCTTTTTCGCCTTTCAGGACGTTCCTGCCGAACTGATTGCGCCACTTGTTGAAGCCCGCCACATGGGTGGCGTCGGGGCGCTGCATATAGATGAGCATGGTATTATTGACCGAGTAGCGGTGAAAACGGCTCATCGTGGAGAGATACTGCCGGTACTTATCGCTCTCAAACAGCTCCTTGATGCCGTTTTCGATGCTGTCAACGATCTCCCGCATCCGGTCTTTGTTGGTTTGCTTTTCAGCCATGATAATCTCCTTTCAGAAAAAATAGCGCCCCTGCGCAGAAGAAAACACATCCTGCACAGGGGCAATTCTCCGCAGATAGACGTTGTTTCCGGGCTTGGGGATAGAATGTCTCAGCCCCTTGGGATTCCGCATGGAAAAAGCCTTGCGGCACGGGGCTTTTACGCCCTCTATCTGCGGAGGTTCCAGTATTGTTCACGCTTCCGTTTGGCGTCCTGCTTTCTCCGCTCCTGCTTGGCGCAGGCAGGACAATACTTGGCGCGGTTGGAGGAAGAATAGACCGGCTTGCCGCAAACGGCGCAGCACTTTCCCGGCCTTTCCCGCATCACGTCGGCCAGCAGCTCATGGTCGGCGGGAAGCACCGCGTTTCGGAACCAGTTGCACAGCAGCGAGTAGGAAATACCCTGTACGCAGACGCAAGGCTCTCCATCATCCAGCGCGAGGCAGTTGCCGTGATCGTAGTTACAGCAGAGCTTCCGAATGAGCTTCTTGGAGCGGCGGAGTTGCTTGTGATCCATACGCGGCGCATCAGCCATTGTCGAACACCAGCTTATAGCCCGTGCGCTGCCCATCGTCCTCCAGAAGAACAACGGCATCATAGGTTTTCCCAGTCTTTTCCGAGTAGCAGCCTTTCAGCGGGGCGCAGCCATTTTTCAAAAGCGCAGCGGCAAGAGATTTCGTCAGCACCTTTTTCTTGGCGGTGAAAAAACGGCTGTTTTTCCAGAGGACAAAGGAACAGGCGCGATTCTCACAGAAAAAGCCCTTCTGCGATTCCGTTACCTCGGCTCCGCAGCGGGGACACTTGCCGACTGCCTCGCGCCCGGAGGGGAACAGAACTTCCGCACCGGGGATGGGCTTGTAGGTCTGCACCAGCTCATTCAGCATGGCAGCGATCCCGTCCATGAAGCTGTCCGGGGCGATTTCGCCGCGCTCGATCTCTTTCAGGCGGTGTTCCCATTCGGCGGTGAGCTGCGGCGACTGGAGCTGTTCGGGCAGGACGGTGATGAGCGCCGTGCCGGTGGAGGTGGGCAGCAGATTTGTGATCTTCTTGGACTTTCTGCGCTCCACAAAACCGGAGGACACCAGCTTTTCAATGATACCGGAACGGGTCGCCGGGGTGCCAATGCCCTTGCGCTCGGCATCATCAGGCATATCCTCCTTGCCCGCGTTCTCCATTGCAGCCAGCAGCGTATCCTCGGTGAAGTGCTTGGGCGGCGTGGTTTTTCCGGTCTTGACCGATGCGGCAGATACGGAAAGCGTCTGATTCTCCGTTACCACCGGCAGCGCAGGCGCTGCCTCTACCTGCTCCTGCTCATAGCGCTTCCAGCCGGGAGTAAGAACGGTTTTGCCCTTGGCGGTGAAGCTCTGACCGGCACTGTCCACCGTAATGACCGTTTCTGCATAGCGGTGGGGTTCATCCACGGCACGAAGCAAGCCTTTCGCCGCCAGCTTCAGCACCTCGCGTTCGCCCAGCGGCAGAGAGGCCATATCTACCTTTTCCGCGCTGATGGTTGGGACGATAGCGTGGTGATCGGTGACTTTTTGGCTGCTGCACACCTGCTTGGCGCAGATGGTCGGCGGCTTCTCCATGCCGCAGACAGCGGCAGCGGCGGAGACAAGACCGGGGACGCTGCCCTCCATATCGTCAGTCAGAAAGCGGCTGTCGGTGCGCGGGTAGGTACAGAGCTTCTTTTCATAGAGCGCTTGGAGATAGTCGAGGGTCTGCTGAGAGGTGTAGCCGAGAATGCGGTTGGCGTCGCGCTGGAGGGAGGTCAAATCGTAGAGCGCGGGCGCTTTCTCAGACTTTTCCTTGCACTCCACGCTTTTGACCACCGCCGTCTTGCCCTTGCAGGCATTGGCGATAGCGTCGGCGTCCTTTCTGTCCTTCATTCTGTCTGTCGCGGCGGGAAAGCCGCAATCGAGCTGGACGGTGTAGAACGGTTCTGCCACAAATGCGGAGATCTCCGCCTCACGCTGTACCAGCAGTGCCAGCGTGGGTGACATGACGCGCCCAATGTTCAATGTGCGGCCATACGTCAGGGAGAAATACCGTGTGGCGTTGATACCTACCAGCCAATCGGCCTTGGCGCGGCAGAGGGCAGATTGATGCAGGCCGTTATAGTCGCGCCCGATTCTAAGCTGCTGGAAGCCGCTGCGGATGGCATCATCCTCCATGGAGGAAATCCAAAGCCGCAGGATAGGCTTGGAGTATCCCGCAAGGCAGTAGACCGTGCGGAAGATCAGCTCGCCCTCGCGCCCAGCGTCGCAGGCGTTGACCACCTCTGCCACATCCTCCCGGCGCATCAGCTCCCGCAGAATGTCAAACTGCTTCTGCTTTTCAGCGCGGACGATGAAGCGGAACGAGGTAGGAATGATGGGCAGCGCCGCCAGCGTCCATTTGGCATCATCGGCATTGTAAACGGCGGCGTCGGCCAGCTCTGCCAGATGCCCGAAGCACCACGACACGATGTAACCGCCGCCCTCCAGATACCCGTCATGCCGTGATTTAGCACCCAGCACGGCGGCGATGCTCTGCGCCACGGAGGGCTTTTCGGCGATCACAAGGCGCATGGCGCAGCCTCCATTCTCTTTACGTCACGGTAGCAGGGGCGGATGCAGCTCTGCCCGAAGCGCTTGCAGCCGTAGCAGAAGTGTTCCTTGGCAGCGGCGGGAGGGCTGTCCTCCCGCGCTGCTTTTGGCTTCTGCATCATCAGGCGTTCCAGCGGATTGTTGGTGAAATATCTCATGCGTTCGTATCCTCCGTAGTATCCTGTTCCGGTTCGTCCTCATACGGCTCAAACTCATATTCGTCCTCGTCCTCGCCGTAGTCATAATCGTCCAGATCGGCGCTGCCCTTGGTCTGCGGCTTGGCCTTTTTCTGCTTGAAGATGTAGAACGCAGCACCGCCGCCCAGCGCGACGATCAGCAGAACGACGAGGATGCCGCCCACGCCGCTCTTTTTCTCCGGTTCCTCGGCGGCGGGTTCTGTCGGCTCAGCGGGGACTTCGGGCTTTGCCTCCTTGCCCACGCACTCGGTCATGTTGACCGCGCAGACGGGGCAGGATGTATTGACCGCACCGGCCACGCATTTGGTGGTGCAGGAGCAGACGGCGGGCGTTTCTTCCTCGCCAGTCAGCGCCATCAGGTCGGCCTCATCCACCTGATTCAAGAAGTGGACGGTTTCTTCGCCCTCATCGTCACGGTCAATAATCATGTAAAACACATTGCCGTTCTTGCTTTCCAGCGTAATGAACTGTTTTCCAGCCTTGGTGCTGGTGCCAATATCGTCGATCAGCGTCAGATTGCCGTCCGGTGTCAGCGCGTCGCTGCCGCCCGTCATGCCGCCGAGAAGAAGCTGCCAGAGGTCGGCCAGCTCTTTTTCATCAAACGGAAGCGTCATGCCGCCGATGCTCACGGTGCTGTCGGCGGCGTCGGTAACGGTCAGATAGCCGCCGTACACATAGCCCACACGGGCGGGCAGCAGGATTTTTACCCAATCGCCATCCCTGCCAATCACATCGACCACCGTGCCGTTGGGGAGCTGCGTAAACGCGGTATTGTCCAGTCCCGCGCCGGTGCGGACATTCAGGCTGCCGCCGTTGGTCGTGACCGTGCCGATCTGTTTTGTTTCCTGTGCGTCTGCGGCGCTGCTTTCGGCGGTGGGCAGCGCATCATCAGGATAATCACCGCCGCTGGCAAAGGCGGAAACGGGGAGAATCCCGATGCACAGGAGCATCAGCAGCAGGCTGATAAAAATGCGCGGTGTGTTTTTAGTCATGGTTCAACGCCTCCTTTTCCGAAGTGGCCGGTGCAGGCGCGGCCTGCATACGGCGGAACAGCTCGGCAAACTGCTCCATCGTCATGCCGTTCTCACGCACCATGCCGATGATGTCGGTGTCCTCCAGCTCACGAATCTGCTTTTCCAGCTCGCGGTTGCGGCCTTGCAGATCAGAGATTTTGCCTTTGTTCTTCTCCAGCTCTCCACGGAGCTTCATAATTTTCGGGTTCATATCGTTCACTCTCCTTTACGGCAAGCGCCCATAGCGGTAGAAATGGGACTGCCAATAACTTGAATTTAAGTTTGCATAAGAGATCGGATCTCCGCAGTGGATCATCATATTGTTGCCGACGTAGATACCCACATGGCTGACACCGGGGGTATCATAGGTTCCGGTGAAAAACACCAGATCGCCCGGCTTGACGTTGGCAGAGGATACGGGCGTACAGATATTGCAAAGTCCCTGCGCGCCCAGCCTGCCCACATCCCAACCGGAATGATTGATGACCCAACTGACGAAGCCCGAACAGTCAAATGAGGTAGAGGGACTGCTGCCGCCCCAAACGTAGGGATAGCCGAGATATTTTTCCGCTTCCTTGATAATGGCGGCGAATACCTCATCGTCCAGCGCCTCCGGGGGAATGTCGTAGTCGGTATAGCTGCCCTCCACATACTTGCCGATGTAGCCTGAACCGGGGAACAGGTCGGGACGGTTGCCGAGGGTGGCCATATAGGTGGCGTACATTCCGAGCTGTTCTTCGCTCATAATGTAAACGGGAACATGAGAGAGATTGAAGTTTTCCAGCGTGACAGTGCAGATGTAGTAGTCATACGGCACCTGATAGGTGTCCGTATGGGTGTTGCCGTCCGCGTCCGTCCATGTGTCGGTTTCTGTGCGGTAGCGGGTTTCCACTACCACATCCTCGGTCAAAATGTACTGGCGGTCAAAGAGCATTTGGAGCGTACCCTGCACCTCATCCAGCGTCCATTCCCCTTGATGCAGCGCCGTAATCATGGAAATGAGTACATAGGGGTCATGCTCGATGGTGTCCAGATCAAAGTGGTACTCATCGTAGTCATGGGTGCTTTCGTAGGTGTCGAGGTAGCGCTGAAGCTCTGCCTCCATTTCGCAATACTGCGCTTCCGCGCCCAGCATATCGGCGTCCTGCGACGGATAGGTACTGGCCGCGATCCCGGAGCCGACGCCATCCATTATCACCGAGCAGGAGGACAGGCCGTTGAGCAGAAACGCCAGCATCAGCAGAATTGCGGCGGCAATGGCAAAGCCGCGCCGGTGTTCCCACACATATTTGCCCGCTTTCTCAGCCTTTTCAGCGGCTTTTTTCGCGGCCTTGGCGGTATTCTCTGCCGCCTTTGCCGTAGTCTGCGCCGCCTGATTGTGCTTGGCAGCGGCATACTGCTTCTTAATTGCCTGCTTCTGCTGCCATTTGGAAACGGGATTGCTGGTGGGGCTGTCGATCTCCGCTTTCTTCTGGAGCGCGTCAAGATTGGCTCGTTCCAGCTTTTTCTCTGCACGGATGGCAGCACGATAAGGCTTGAGCTGATGGGCGCGGTGGGCAGACTGCACCAGCCGCCCGCCGCTCTCCACGG
>CDZQ01052527.1_pt1 | contig 33861 bp, 23 predicted proteins | sample 554831 | NCBI WGS metagenome assembly CDZQ01 (sample SAMEA3182112, study PRJEB8094) | gut metagenome | biome: human; feature: gut; material: Stool; isolation source: human stools | place: Canada | collected 2013-05-06 | reverse complement strand
TCCCGGACGGTCCCGTGATGCCGGAGGACGTCATCCTGTGCAAGGATGAACTTGTTCTTCTGGTGCCCGAAAAACTTTTCTGCGCCACAAAAGGCGCCGTCCCGCTTTCGCTGTTCAGCGGCAAGCGCTTTCTGCTGCTGAGCGCCGGCACCGGCCTGCTGGAAACCAGCCTGGAGCTTTGCCGCAAAGCGGGCTTTTCACCGCAGGTTGGGTACACCGGCGCGGCCGCGGGCAACATCGCCCGTATGGTGCGCAGCGGCGCGGGCGTTGCGATGCTTTCCCGGCGTGTGGCCGAAAGCTGCGCAGGTCCGGACCTGCGCCTGCTGACGCCGGAGCCCACATGCGGCAGTCTGCTGGTTTTCCGGCCCTCGAAGACCGGGCTGCAGAACCCGGCCATGGGTGCGCTGCTGAAGCATTTGGCATGTACAGCGAGATGAATGTACCTCCTGTCACGTTCAGCCTACGTTCCCTGTCTCACGGTATTCGCGTCAGACATTTTCAAAGAAATCGTCATCCTCCGGAATGGAGCGGACGGGACACCATTCAAACACACATGCGCCGTCCCAGTACAGCATCTCCTGCACCCGGCCACCCCAGATTTTTCCACTTCGCTATTACAAATATATTTGGACAGGAAATCCGGACAGCCAGTCCGGCCCCCTTTCCATCTCATGCCTAAGCTATTACAATAAGATTGGTTGGGACCCCCGGCAGCCAGCCGGGGGTTTCGTCCGTCTCGTGCCAAAGCTACAATAAGGGGAGCAACTGGCTGACCACTCCTAATCTTGGGCTGCGAAGTCCGTATTTGAGACTGTCAGCCATCCTCTTGTTGTAGCATTCGGTTTAAGCAGGTTGAGCCTTGAGTTCGCGTCACCCAATAGATTGAATCGGCAGCGAGAAAAAGATGGGTTCCGGTTGCAAATTTTGTATTGGAAGAATGAACGTGAACTGTGTAGGCATTGATGTTTCCAAAGGCAAGAGCATGATTGCCGTCATGCGGCCTTTGGGGGAGATGGTGATCCCGCCCTTTGAGGTGAGACACACCGATGCTGAGTTGTGCGAGTTGTCCAGGCGGCTGGGGGACTTAGATGGTGAGACCCGAATTGTGATGGAGGCCACGGGGAATTATCATTTGCCGGTTGCCAGCTTCCTTTACGATTCCGGGTTTTACGTTTCCGTCGTGAACTCCATGCTGGTGCATGGCTACGGAAACAACAGCCTGCGGCGGGCTAAGACAGACAAGAAGAACGCGATCAAGCTGGCTAACTATGGCCTCGACCACTGGCTGGCGCTGCCTAGGTATATCCCAGAAGATGAAGTACGGCCCATGTTGAAAACCACATATCGACAGTACCAGCAATGCGCCAAAGTGCAAACCATGCTCAAAAACAATCTGATTTCCTTACTTGACACCGCGTTCCCGGACGCAAACCGTCTGTTTACCAGCCCTATTAGGGCGGACGGCAGCGAGAAATGGGTAGACTTTGTTTCCTCCTTTTGGCACTGTGAGTGCGTCTGCGGGCTGTCTGAAAAGGCATTTACAGCCAGGTATCAGAAGTGGTGTAAGAAGCACGGCTACAACTTCAGCCAGGACAAGGCGCTGGACATCTACGCCTCCGCCTGTGGGCATTTCAGCGTCATGCCTAAGACCACTACCGCCAAGCTCCTGGTAGATCAGGCGGTAGCCCAGCTCCGGGCCGCTTCCGCCGCCCTGGCTGTGCTCAGAAACGAAATGCAGTCTCTGGCGGCGTCGCTGCCGGAGTGCCCTGTTGTGATGGGGATGTTCGGCGTTGGGCCCGCCCTCGGCCCCCAGCTCATGGCGGAGATCGGCGATGTGCGCCACTTCCACTCTAAGAAGGCTCTGGTGGCCTTTGCGGGCATTGACGCTCCGCCGTACCAGTCCGGCCAGATGGAAGTCCGCAGCCGCAGTATATCCAAACGGGGTTCCTCCGCCTTGCGCAGGTCGCTGTTCCTGGTGATGAGCGCCATCCTCCGGTGTTCTCCCGCCCATGAGCCGGTGTACCAGTTCATGGACAGGAAACGTGCCGAGGGCAAGCCTTATCGTGTCTACATAATGGCCTCTGCCAACAAGTTCCTGCGCATCTACTACGCCACCGTGAAGCAGTATCTGGACAGTCTCGAAGCCTAACCCCATCATCCATCCTCTTATCTCAGGCCGGCGCAAAAAACTCCATAGCGGTGGCCTGGTCTGTTGTGCCCTTTTTTGCGGCCTTCAAAAAATCCTGCATTTCTTCAATTTGGGGCTTGACTTTTGTTAGCAGGTCTACAATTGTAGCAACTGATTCCAATAGTTGCAAACATCAACCCGATAAATAGAATTTCTACTTGCTTATCGTTAATTCGCTTGTTCACAGTCGGTGACATAGTTAGCGCCACTCAATGTTAAAAAAACTATAACCCCACCATACCGATACCATCAATGCGAATTGACAAAACAAATGGCGTACGCCGTCCATCTGTGGCGTCCACAGCGTTATCAGCTCTGGTACACAGGCACCCCATATACATTCAAACTCATTTCACAATAGATTTTCAAATGCCTTCAGCCACTCACGCGCAAGAAGAGCATGTCCCGCCGCAGTAGGGTGTACGCCGTCAACGAGCCATGTCTCTGCTCCGGCATCTTCCGTGCACACCTGGTCGAACAAGGCTTGCGTCTGCACAAATACCGCGCCATATTTCTGCGCCACACGCTTTGCCACCGCCGCGCGCTTTGGTACCTCTGCCGCAAAATAATCCCAATGCTCCTGTGTAGCGGTGCCCGGCAGCACAAAAGGCTCTAAAATAATGAGCTTAACCTCCGGCAATTTGCATGTGGTTTCTTTCAGCAATGCATCGTACACACACTCATATTTTTCTGTTTCTACACCATTTGAATGACTTACCTCATGCCAGACGTCATTGATGCCCACTAAAATACTCAGAACATCTGGCTTCCAATTCAGGCAATCACATTTCCAACGTGCATACAGGTCCACCACTCGGTCGCCGCTCACACCACGGTTTAAAAAAGAGTACTTTCCCGGTGCATGCAGCCCCAATTCCCCGGCTATCATAGTTGGATATCCGCATCCATAATTGTCATCTCTGTCCCGGTTGCGCCCTGCATCTGTGATTGAATCGCCTTGAAAAAGAATTTTTGTCTTTGAGAACATTTTTACTACCTCCTCAAATTTTCCTGCAAAAACCATTTATAGCGTTCGGCAACGCCCTACTCCGGAGAACAATGTCTATTTCTATGGAAAACAGCCGTCATTCGATTGACTATCCGCCCTTTCCCTAAAAAAGACATGCTGTCCCCCAATTAAATTTTAGTCTAACGTTCCATAATTACAACAAAGGTCGTTGAGCATTGCAATATAAAGTGCTGCTGTCCATCCAAAATCGCGTACCGGATAAATTTTGCGTTTAAGATCATAGGGCGCTGTGGTCGGTCCCTTTCTTGGCATATAGGAGGGGACGGTTTCTCCTGCGCTATCATAATATTCAAACAAGCATCCCAGCTGTTGATACCAACGCGCAATCTCTTTCACCGATGATAATCTGGCTTCTGCGGCTAATACTCCATATCCATATTTGCGTAAGCCTTCTATAATCAAATAGTTATAATTAATCCAAGTACCACCTCTCCACATATCACATCCATATGTTTGTTCGCTTGCTGAATCGCTCGCAAATAGAATTTTTGTATACTGACCTGCAGGATTTTTGAGAACTTTCTCTACAATCTGTTGTGCACGCTCTGTTGTTGCTATCCCTGCAAACAACGGCATCAAATTGTAAATTCCATTGGCCTTAGAATACGTTCCATCTAGATAGTGTCGTCAATAAATGAGCAACCAAATGGCAATACAACGGATTTGGACGGCGGCGACGAAAGAAGCAAGATTTTTAGCGTAGCGCGTCGCAATACCGCGCCATCTTTTGAGGAGCAGGAAAGCATTCTCAACGAGATGTCGAATTTTGTAGAGATATTCGTCGTATTCACGTAACTGTTTCCGATTTTTCTTTGAGGGAATGACAGGAATCATGTCTTGTTCCATCGCCTGAAGAATGATCGCGTCTGTATCATAACCGCGGTCGGCCAGAAGATATTCTGCCTGGAACCCCTCAATCAACCGTGCTGCAACTGTGCAATCCGCTGTGGTACCAGAAGTGATAAAGAATCGCACCGGCATACCATGCGCATCCACGGCCAAATGTATCTTGGTGTTGAGCCCCCTTTTGTACGACTCATTGCCTGATTCCCACCCCGTGCTCCAGCGGCATCAGGATGTACCTTGACATGACTGGCGTCGATCATCAACCACTCAAAGTCAGTGTCGTCCACCAGGGCCTCCAGAATCTTTTCCCAGACTCCCTTGTCACGCCACCGGCAGAACCGGCGGTGTACATTTTTCCAGTTTCCATACGTCTCTGGCAAGTCCCGCCAAGGTGCTCCAGTACGCAGTATCCAGAATACACCGTTGATAAATTGCCGAGTATCCCGGGCGTTGCCTCCTCGTGTCCCTTTTTCACCGATGGTGTGCGGTCTGATTTTCTCCCACGCTTTGTCATTGATGTCATGCCGCTGCTGTTCTGCTGTCATTTTTCTGCCCCCCTTTTTCTTTGAGGACTATTATATCACATTCTTATTGACGACACCATCTAGCGATGCAAGCAATGTGTCTGCTTGAAGTTGAAAGAGGGAAAGCTAATGGTATAACGTTTGTCGATACAGAAAAGAAAATCTTTTGTGGAACCACTCCAACAAACTTTACAGAGGATTTGGGCTCGGACTGGCAATTAACTATTGAGATGAATTGCTGCACACCATTTGTGGATCAACCGATGCTATCGCTTGTTTTTTGGGGTGAAGAGCTTGAAGTAACTTTGTGCAATGTTATTTTGGACTTTAGCCAGAGTTGTGTAAGAGTGATTGCCGGAGAAAAAACGCGGGAATTTTCATTTATACCGCGTGAATCAGGCACAGTCGTATTTATTCAGAAAGATAGTCAGCTATATGTGAATACAGAGGGATGTGTGTGTATGCTACCATACAAGTGCGATTCTAGAATTTCTTTGGCCGCAAATGGAGAATTTGAACTCCGTCAGATCACAATAGAAAGAATTCGCTGATTATCCGTAGTCTCTGTGTCACGAACGCAAAATTTGGGCCAGAAGTAGTCTTTTCTGCTTCTGGTCCATTCTGTTTGGAGCGATGTTGCTGAAAGATACGGTTTTTAGAGGAAGGTAAAAAGGTGAGATATAGGGAAATAATATGAGTAGAGTACTGTAGGTTAGATATAGTTATAAATTCTCGCATTAAAATGCGGAGGGAATAAAATATGCTGGCCTATGCAATTAATAGCTTTTATTCAAACTGGGCGGCGTAAAGCGCGTAATATGCGCCGCGGCGCTTCATGAGTGCGTCGTGCGTGCCCTGCTCGATGACGTCGCCGTGATCCATCACGAGGATGCAGTCGGCGTTCTGGATCGTCGACAGGCGGTGTGTGATGACGAACGACGTCTTGCCGCGCATGAGTTCGCGCATCGCCGTCTGCACCTTCTGCTCGGTCTCGGTGTCGACGTTGCTTGTGGCCTCGTCGAGAATGAGCATCGGCGCGTCGCACAGCATCGCGCGGGCGATGGTCAGCAGCTGCTTTTGCCCCTTGCTGATGTTGCCGCCGTCCTCCGTGATTACGGTGTCGTACCCGGCGGGGAGACGGAGGATGGTGTCGTGGATACGCGCGGCCTTGGCGACGCGCACAACGTCGTCCATCGTCGCGCCTTCGCGCCCGTAGGCGATGTTTTCAAACACCGTGCCCTCGAACACCCACGTCTCCTGCAGCACCATGGCGTAGCTGCGGCGCAGCGAGTCGCGCGTCACGCTGCGGATCTCTCGGCCGTCCACGAAAATACGCCCGGAATCCACATCATAGAAGCGCATCAGCAGGTTGATGAGCGTCGTCTTGCCCGCGCCGGTGTGGCCGACGATGGCGATGGTCTGGCCGGGCTCGGCGGTGAGGGTTAGATCGTGCAGGATGGTTTTTCCGGGAATGTACCCGAAACTCACGTTCTCCGCCTGCACGCAGCCGACCACGTGTTCCAGAACGGCGGCGCCGGGCGCGTCTACGCTCTCCTTGGCTTCGTCCAGCAGCGCGAACACGCGCTCGGCGGCGGACAGGGCGGAGTAGATCTCATTGAGAATATTGGAGATCTCGTTGATCGGGGCGGAGAACTTCCGGGAGTAGAGGACGAAGGATGAGATTTGCGCCATCCCGGCGAACCCTGCCATGTACAACATAGCGCCGGTGATGCCGATGATGGAAAGGCCGAGGTTGTTGAACAGCCCGACCGTGGGGCCGGTCTTCATGCTGAGCGTTTCCGCCGCGCAGTAGGCGTCAGCGGCATCCTGATTGATGCCGCTGAATTCGCGGCACACGCCGTCCTCGTAGGCGTAGGCGAGGATGGTCTTCTGGCCGGAGAACATCTCCTCGACGTAGCCGTTCATCGTGCCGTAGGCGGCGCTGCGCCGCGCGTAGAGCGGGCGGGTGCGCCGGCTCATATGCCGCGTGAACAGAACGGACACCGGGAGGGTCACGGCGAGGCAGACGATCATGGGCGGCGAAATGACGAACATCATCACCAGCGAGCCGAGCACCGTCACGATGCCGGTGAGAATCTGCACGAGATCGGCCGAGATGCACATGGTGACGACGTCGATGTCGTAAGACACGCGGCTGATGATGTCGCCGGCCTGATTGCGGTCAAAGTAGCTCACGGGCATGGCCATGAGCTTGTCGAATACATCCGTGCGCATGCGGTTGGCAATGCGGCGGCCGAGCCGCATCATGCCCTGATTGACGGCAAACGACAGCAGATTGCTGAACAGATACGCCGCCAGCATGCATTTCGCATAGTAAGCCACGACGGGAAAATCCACATCGCCCTCTCCGGCGGCGGCTCCGATGGCCTTTCCCGCAAAGGCGGGGCCGAGCAGGTTGCCGACGTTGCTGACGAAGGTGAGCGCGAGCAGCAGGATGAGGATTGAGCGGTATCGCATCGTGTAGCGGAGAATGCGCCGGAGCGTCCCCTTGGCATTCTTCGGCTTCTGTGCTCTGGAAAAGGACACGCGGGGAGACATGACATCACTCTCAGGCCAGCGCGCCCATCTGGGCGCGGTAGATTTCGCGGTAGGCCGGGCAGGTCTCCAGCAGTGCGTTGTGGCTGCCGTAGCCGATGCACTGGCCGTTGTCCAGAACCAGAATGTTCGTCATGTTCTGCACGGAGCTGACGCGCTGTGCGATCAGGATCGTCGCGGCACCGGTGTGGTGCTCGAAAATGGCTTTCCGGAGCGCCGCGTCCGTCTTGTAGTCGAGCGCGGAGGACGAGTCGTCGAGCACGAGAATCTCGGGATCGCCCGCGAGGGCGCGGGAGATGAGAAGCCGCTGCTTCTGGCCGCCGGAGAGGTTCGCGCCCTTGATCTCCGCGCGGTAATCGAGCCCGCCTTCGAGCGAACTGATGTACTCGGACGCGGCGGCGTCCTCCACGGCGCGCATCAGGGCGAGGTCGTCGATGCGCCGCCCGAAGCGGATGTTTTCGCGCAGCGTGTTGAAAAAGACCATGTCGTTCTGGAACACGACGCCGAACTTGCGGCGCAGCTCGTCCTTTTCGTAGCTGCGCACGTCGCGGCCGTCCACGAAAATATGTCCGCTCTCGGCGTCGTAAAAGCGCATGAGAAGATTGACGATGGTGGTTTTCCCGCAGCCCGTCGGCCCGATGATGCCGAGGCTCTCGCCGCGGCGGATGGCAAAGTTGATGTCGGACAGGCATTTTTCGCGCTCCGCCCCGGCAAACGAACCCGCGGAGTCAGTCTCTCCGTAGCTGAAATCCACGTGCTCAAAGCGGATGAATTCGTCTCCGGCGGGCGCGGGACACGCGGATGCGGGCAGTACTTCCTGATCGCTGCACACGGACAGGACCTGATCGATCCGGTCCGCGGACGCGGTGGCCTTGCTGAGCATCATGAAGATGCGGTTGATGCCCATGACGCCCTGCATCACCATGTTGAAGTAGGTGAGGAATGCGAGGATGACGCCCGGCTTGATGGCGCCGCCGTACACGCGCTGCGCGCCGAACCAGACGACGAGCGTCAGACCGATGTTCAGGCACATCTGCATGAACGGGCCGGGAACCGCCATCACGGTGCTGGCGAGGATGTCGGCGTGCGTCATGGAGTCGTTGGCGGCGCGGAAACGGCGCTTTTCGTACTCGGTTTTCGACAGCACCTTTACGACGCGGATGCCCGTGATGTCCTCGCGCATCGTGCGCACCACGCCGTCGAGCCGCTCCTGCACGCGGCGGTAGAGCGGAATGCCGTACCGCGACACCGTCAGAACGACGGCCAGCAGGATCGGGACGATGACGCAAAGGATTGCGGACAGCGCCGGGTCCATCAGCATCGTGGCCGCGATGCCGCCGAACAGCAGGATGGGCATGCGCGTGCACATCGTCTGAAGCGACTGCACGCACGCCTGCACGTTGTAGCTGTCGCTCGTCATGCGGCTGATGAGGCTCGGCAGACCGAACGCGTCGAACTGCGCGCCGGACAGATTCGCCGTTTTGCTGAACAGCGCCTGACGCACATCGTACGACACGCGGTGCGCGTTGTCAACAGCACGGCTGTTGGCCGAGATGTTCAGCTGACGCGCGGCAAAGGACGTGGCGATCATCAGGCCGCCCCAGAGAAGAACGAGCCCGATGCGCTGAAGCGGAACAACGTCGTCGATGAGATGGGCGAGGATGTACGGAATGGCCAGCTCAGCGACCGAAGCGAGGAATTTGATGAAAATCGACACGAAGATGCCGTGCGAATAGGCGCTCATGGAGCGCAGGATCAGTTTCACTTTCACAGCCCCCCTGTGGGCGGCCGGTCACAACGGAGCCCGGCCGAAACAAACTTGCATGCAGCAGGAAAACTGCTCGCCGGGCGCGGTGCGGCGGACGAGCGGCTTTTCGGAAAACTCTCCGTACGGTTCGGCCGGTTCAAACAGGCCGTGCCACGGCTCGACGCACACGAACGGCATGTGTTCGGGAACCGACCACAGGACGACGACGGGGAATCCCCCGATGCCGATCTGCGTGAACCGTCCGGTGTCCTTTTCCTCGATCCGAAGCCACCGGGAGCGAAGCCCCTCCAGCACCAGATTCGGCGTCAGGACGCCGTCCCGCAGCTCGATGGTGCGCTCGCCGCGCAGGTACGGTTCGCGCCCGCAGATCACGAGATCCCGGTTCACGACCCGGTCCGCTGTTTCGTCCTGCTCCAGAACCAGACGGTAGTCCGAGATCGAGTGCGAGGAGTCAAACGGACACATCCAGCCCGTGTGGTAGCCGATGGAGAAGGGAAGCTCACGGGAGCCGGTATTGATCACGGTGAATGTCTGGCGCAGGCCGGATTCCTCCAGCACGAATTCGGTCTCCACGCAGAACGCAAAGGGGTACATCGCGCGGGTCTCTTCGCTGTCGGTGAAGCGGTAGAGCAACCGGCCGGCGGAACGCTCCGCGAGCGCGTGGTCGTAATCGCGCAGGAACCCGTGCAGAGGGATCGTGCGGGGAACGCCGTCAAACAGGGCGGCGCCGCCGCGCAGGCTGCCGCAGACGGGGAAGAGGTTCGGCGCGCGGCGCGGCCAGACGGCGGGGTCGCCCTGCCACAGGCACTCGCGCTGTTCCGGTTTGTCGTACACCGACCACAGCTCGGTGCCCAGTCGGTTGACCTGTACGCGGAAACGGTCGTTTTCTATAGTATCGATCATTGTAAGCCCTCCCGGAAACGGAAAAACAGGCGCGGCGGGACAAAGCGCCCCGCCGCGCCGGAACAGATTCGATTGGAAATCAGCCGCCGCAGGGATGTGCGGGCGCGCTGTCGCGCGTGTGGCTGTTCTGCGAAGGGTCTTTCATGCACAGGTGCACGGCCGCCGTCGTGAACGTCTGGGGGAGAGCCAGAATGTTCGGGTTCGGCCCGACGTATTTCTTCATCGCGTCGGCCAGCGCTTCCTCGAAGGTCGCGCGCGTCTTCAGCCCCATGCCGCGGGCGATGCCCGGCTCGCGCGCGCCGACGATGTAGATGGCGCTCGTGTGCTCCTCGGCCAGATGGCCGCAGCTCATCATGGAGAAGCCGTGGAACGGATGGAACGCGTTGGCGAACCGGTACTTGCGGATGTACTCCTCTTTCGTGGCGAAGTATTCGCCGTAGCGGTTCATGTCGGGCAGGATGTTCATATAGTCGTGCTGGAACATCTCGTACAGCTCGCGCAGATACGGCCAGCGCTCGTCGTGGAAGTAACCGTCGCAGATGCTGGAGACGATGAACACGCAGTGGTCGGCCAGCACGCGCTTGTGGCGGATGACCTGCGCGGACAGCGCCTGCATCATCTGGATGGGGTTCGTGCCCATGCCGTTGCCGTAGTGGAAATTGGTCGGCATGCCGAACACCACAACGTCGTATTTCTTCTCCGCCCAGTGCACGTAGGTGCGCTTGTCGGCGGTTTTCCAGCTGATGGGCTGCATCTCTTTCGCCCAGCCGGAGTTGATCTCGATCTGACGGGATTTCGTGTCGAGCACCGCGTCGCAGCAGAAGAACTTCTTGCCCATCTTCTCTTCCATCAGCATGCCCTGCTGGTCGAACTTGTGGCGCATCTCGCTGTTGGTGGAGACGGGCACGAAGTCCTGCCGGTGCATGACCTGCGGCACGTGGTGCGCCGAGATGCTCTTCCAGTGGGAGATGCCGGTGGCACAGTGTTTGTAGCCGCCGGAGTATCCGCCGTAGGGGTTGCCCTGCGTGTGGCCGATGAGGATGGCGACGTCCGCGTCATAGACGTATTTGTTCATGATGACGTGGTCGCCCTGCGCGGTGTAGCCGAGGTCGACGAGATGCTCGTAGTCCTCGGAGTCATGGCTCGTGATCTGCCCGGTCGGATAGAACTCTCCGAACAGCTCCGGCCCGAGAATCGTCTTCATCTCTGGGACGGTCGCGCGCGGATGCAGGCCGTTTGAGAACAGAAGGAGGATGTCCTTTTTCTCCACGCCCACGCTGTACAGTTCGTCCAGACACGCGCGGATGGCCACTTTGCGGTGGCTGGTGGGCTGATTGCCGCCCTTGACGATGTCGGGGATGACGAACACGACTTTGCTGCCCTTGTGGGCGAGTTCGGTCAGGGTCGGCATGCCGATGGGGTTGCGGATGCTCGCGAGCGTGGCGGTGTACAGAGCGTCCCACGTCTGCTCGATGCAGGGCGGGTCAGGCACGGTCTCGCCGGGGATGAACACGTCGGTGGTGTCGGGCAGCTCAGCGCTCATCAGGCCCTGGCCGTATTCAAAATTCAGTTTCATTGCGGTTCCTCCTTATTTGCCGAGATACAGGCGGATGATCTCCAGATATTCTTCGGGGTAAAAACCGATCTCGCCGGCAAAGCGGGTCAGCGCGATGAGCCCGCCGTCGATTTCCCGGATCCCCGCGAGCATTTCGGCGTTGTCGGTTTTCAGGCCGCCGCCGTACACAACGTCCAGCCCGCCGGTGCGCTCTTTCACAAAGCGGGCGATCTTCTCGATGTACGGCTTGTCCGCGGGCGTCTTGCCGGGGCCGATGGACCAGACGGGTTCGTACGCGATGACGACGCGGCTCAGGTCGGCGCCTTCCAGACCCTCGTCCAGCTGAGCGCCCAGAACTTCCTGCCAGCGCGGCTGTTCCTCGTTCGTCTCACCGATGCAGTAAAGCACGTTCATGCCTGCCGCCTGCGCGGCGCGCACTTCCCGGTTGAGGATGCGGTTGACCGCGCTCGCGTCGGTCACACCCGCTTCGGCCAGAATGCCCGCCTTGTCGTTGCGCTCTTCACAGTGGCCGATCAGCGTCCAGCCGCATCCGAGCGCGGCGGCCGCATGGGCGGGGCGGTTGGTCGTGAACGCGCCGAAGTTGCCGCCGACGGCCGTGTCGGCGCGGTACACGCCCTGGCAGCCGAGCTGCACGGGGCTGTGCTCCGTCCGAGCCGCGGCCGCGGTCAGAAGATGCGCCTCGGGAAGAAAGTCCACAAATTTCGCTTCCTCGGGAGCGTACCGCAGCAGGCCGTCCTGCGTGCGGCGGACGACGGACGCACCCCACTCCGCGACGGGGGCCAGACGGTTCACGCCGCCGAGCTCGACGGGGATGTCAAACCGCTTCAGGTTCAGAAAAATATGTTTCAATGCAGCCGAACTCCTTCCATGTTGACGCTGTGTTTGAAATCGGCGTACTGCGCCGGGGCGCTGCCCAGCAACGGGCGGCACCACTCGCAGAATGCGTCCGTGACGTCGAATCCGTCGTCGGAGATGAACTCTTTCGGCATCAGCCGCTCCTCCAGCATGACCTGCTCAATGGGAACGAGCACGTCCTCACAGATATACGGGTCGGTCGAGCACCGCATCAGGCCGGCCATCACGCCGCTTTTGCCGCTCAGCACCGCGCGCGCCGCCAGCGCGCCCATGCGCACGGCCTCCTCGCGGTCGACGGACGACTGCGCCTGCGCGCAGGCGCGGCCCCAGATGCCGGGCTTTTCACTGCGCGCCTTGATGCTCAGTTTTTCGATGATGAGGCGGGCGAGATACGTTCCGACGTCTCCGTCGTACCGGGCGCGGCCCTCCTCGAACAGGGGCGGCGCGACGGTCGAGCCGTCCGCGTTTTTCAGCCCCTCGCTCACGACGACCACAACACCGCCCTTTTTGTCGTGCAGCTCCCGGACGCGGGCGAGGAATCGCTCCTCGTCAAAGGGAACTTCCGGCAGGCAGATGATGTCGGGCGCGTCACCCTCGGCGCGCCGCGCGAGCGCGGCGGCGGCGGTGATCCACCCGGCGTTGCGGCCCATCGTCTCGATGATGCTCACGTGGATGGGCAGGGAGCGCACGTCCTGCGCGATCTCCGAGACGCACTGCACGATGAAGTTGGCCGCACTGCCGTAGCCGGGTGCGTGGTCGATGACGGAGATATCGTTGTCGATCGTCTTGGGAATCCCTGCGACGAAGACGTCGTTCCCGCAGGCGGCGCGCAGGTGTCCGCACGTGTCCATGCTGCCGTTGCCGCCGGTGAACAGCACATAGCGGATGTCGTGCTTTTTGAGGATCTGCGCCATCGCCGCGTAGTCCTCGGGCTCCAGATGGGTGCGGGAGGTCCCGATGGCCGAGCCGGGCGTGCGGAGCAGTTTTTCCAGTTCTTCCTCGGGCACCTGTGCGAGATCCGTGAACTGTTCATTCAGAATGCCGGCGGAACCGTAGACCGCGGCGTAGATGTGTTCGATGCCGGGAAAGCGCTTCGCCTCCATGACGGCCCCGTACAGCGAGGCGTTGATGACGGCGGTGGGCGCGCCGCCGTGCGCGATGAGCAGATTGGCCATTGCGTGCACCTCCCGCGGTCAGGCCTTGCCTTCCGAGCCGGACAGGCGGATGATGTTCTTCACGTCTTCGCACAGAGCGTTGCTCGCATACTGCGAGAGCTTCCACGAGTGGCCCTGATGGTCCAGTTCGCGCAGCGCCTCTTCGTAGTGCTGTACATATTTGTAGCGAATCTCCGTGCCGAAGTTGATCTTGGCGACGCCGAGGGAGATGGCCTCCTTCACGACGCTCTCATCCATGCCCGTGCAGCCGTGGAGGACAAGGGGGATGTCCGTGAACTTGCGCACCTCGCGCAGCACGTCCAGCTTGATGTCCGGCTTGCCTTTGTAGTAGCCGTGGGCGTTTCCGATGCCAATCGCAAGAGTGTCCGGCGTGCACAGATCCAGGAACTGGCGGACCTGCTCGGGGTCGGCCACGTTCTTGTTCTCCATCACAACGCCGTTGTCCAGGCGCTGCAGCTCGCCGATCTCGGCTTCGACGGGGACGTTGAAATACTTTGCCACATTGACGACGCTCTGCGTCAGCCCCGCGTTTTCCTCGATGGGGCGCGTGGAGCCGTCGATCATCACGGACGTGAAGCCGAGACGCAGCGCCTCCATGCAGATGGGAAAGCCGTCGCCGTGGTCGAGATGGATGGACACCGGCACGGACACCTTGCCGGCGCACCATTTCGCAACGTTGACGAACCAGTCGTGGCCGGAAAACGCCCCTGTAGAGACATAGTGCGCAAGGATGATGGGGGATTTCAGTTCTTCTGCCGCCTTGCAGATGCCCATGATGATGTCATAGTTTCCGCCCTGCGTGTTGATGGCCGGGATGGCGTACCCCTCCCGAGAGGCTTTCCTGAGTTGATCCAGATTGTTCGTCAGCATATGAACCGCTCCTCCGAAAATCAATTTATACACTCGTGTGTACTTTGAGTATACACCGCCGTTTTTCCCGCGTCAAGTACTTTTGATAAAATACGGGAGACTTCTTTTTTCTGGTTGACGGTGCGGGGAGAAACGATATAATAAAATTATACACACGAGAGTAAGCGCGAGGAGGAGTTACAGTGAAACAGAACAAGAGCGCCCCGACGCGACGGGACGTCGCAGAGCGCGCCGGAGTTTCCGTCACGATTGTATCGTATGTCCTCAACAACAACCGCTATGTAGCCAAGGAAAAACGGGACCGCGTGCTGCAGGCCGTCAAGGAGCTTCACTACCGGCCGAACACGGTCGCCCGCGCGCTGAAAGGAAAAAAGAGCAATCACATTCTGTTCATCGCCGACAACATCTCGAACGAGCATTTTGGCAAGATCGTCGAAGAGATGGACCGCATCGCCTACGATAAGGGTTATCTGATCTCCCTTCTGGCGGACCGCAACGACGCCGAGTTCGTCTCACAGGTGATCAGCCGTCAGGTGGACGGCATCATCATCAGCTCCGCGAGCTTCGACGAGGAGTACGTGCAGCAGCTGATCGATTCCGGTGTGCCGGTCGTCCTGCTGATGAGCCGGGAGTATGCCGGGATTGACTCGCGCGCCGGGCGCATCGACACCGGCCTGTATGAAGGAATGCGCGAGTGCGTAGAATTTCTGGTGCGGAAAGGGCGCAGGAACCTTCTGTACATCGACCGCATCAGCAAGCACGGGCGGTTCAGCACGATGGAAGATCTGAGATACCGCGCGTTCTGCGAGCAGATGCGCGAGAGCGGGCTGGAACTGACGAATGAGAGCATCGTGACGGGGTGCAGCACCGAGCAGGAGCTGTTCGACCTTGTCTGCCGGAAGATCAAAAGCGGCATGCCGGTCGACGGGATCGTGGGCCGGAACGACAACATGGCCTGTGTCGCTATGCGCGCGGCGCTGGCGTGCGGCCGCCGCATCCCGCAGGATATCTCCGTCATCGGGTTCGACAACTCCCGTATGAGCGCCTACGTCACGCCTGCTCTGACGAGCATGGAGATCGACCGCGCCACCGTCGCGGCGGCCATCATCAACATGCTGGATGCGATGATCCGCGGCGAGGACGCCGGGGAACAGTACGTCCGGACGAGATTGGTGGAACGTGAGAGCACATGATGCTGTAAGCGAAAGACGCCTTGCGGAGAAAACAGACAGCTGCAACAGGAGGCAGTCTCGAATGCGAAGCACATTCAGGAAAACATTTGCGAAGTACGTTACACTTTTTATCGTTCCGGTCGTTGCGTTTTCGTGTCTGTTTGTGTATATCAACATGCGCACCAACGAGAAGAGTGCGACAAACTATCTCGACGGCGTACAGAAGCAGATGTGCGGAGAGCTGGACATTCTGTACAGTGCGCTGGAAAACATGGCGCTTCATATGTCCGGCAACGATGCGATCCTGAACTTTGACGCGCTGAGTGACGTTGAAAAAATCCAGACGCTGGATGGTTACGTGCAGAATGTTTCGGCCAATGTGGAGCTGATGTTCTTTTCAAGGATCGGGCTGGAGGTCTACATTCAGGGGCAGCGCTGGTCATACGCGGAATTCGAAGACTCGGAATACTTTGACGAGGCGCTGAACTATGTGGGCTTTTTTACGACGCTCAACCGGACGAGCACCATCCGCGTGCTCCCGGCGGGGACGCAGCAGAACGGCGGGGAACAGTATGCGAGCGTGATCGCTGCGCCGGTGCCGGTCATGTCGGCGTCGCAGACGGGCTGTGTGGCCTTTTTGATCCGCAGCCAGTACTTTGAAGAGCTGACCGAGAAGTACTTCCCGCAGACCGATCTTGAATTCTACGTTTTCGACACGATGAATGAGGTGCTCTATCGAGGCGGGACGGAGCTGACGGAAGAACAGTTGAGTGACGTTGTGAGAAACTCTGCGGTGGGTATTTCGGAGCGGACGGTCGGCGGCACCGACTATCTGGTGATGCGCAACATCTCATCACAGCAGAATATGACATATGTCGCGCTGATCCCGACAGCGGAACTTTTCGAGTACGGAAAAGCCGATCTGCTGAGTTTTTCAACGCTTGTTCTGGCGCTGTTGATTCTCGGTATTGTTGCTGTGCTGCTCATTACAAAGAGGGCGACCCGGTCCATCGAGCGGATGCAGGAGGAGCACAGACACGTTGAGGAGCGGCTAGACAATCAGAACCGGATCATACGCCAGATGGTGCTCAACCGTCTGATCAAAGGAACGATACGCGACGGCGACGAGCGTAGCCTTTCCTATTATTTAATGTGCACCCAGTTGGAATTTGAGCATCCGTATTTCGGCGTTCTGGTGTGTATGCTGGATAAGATCGAGCTTCTGCCGGAGCAGTCGCACCGGATCGTCTGCGACATCGCCGCGCTTGCAAGTGAAGAGATGCATCTGTATGTGCTCCACCGTCTCGAGGACAACCAGATCGTCGTGATCGTGAACATGCAGCGGCAGGACGCTGACCGGATACAGCTCGCAGAGCTCGTCGCCAGGGCCATCGGGGCGGACATTGACGGGCCGTTCCTGACGGGCTGTGGGCAGGTTTACGACAATCCGTTCAAAATCGACAACGCCTATGTCGAGGCGATCGTGGCGGTCAATGAAAAAATGGAGACTTCCCACGCCCGACTCTTCCTGTTCCGGAACGATCTGCAGCAGGAGGAGGGATTTGTGTATCCGTACGTTGAGCGCGCCTTGATCGAACAGAGCATCCGCAACGGAAGCTCGGAAACGGCCATCGGCGTGATGCGGGAAGTCTTCCGGAAGATCGAGAGCGCCGCGCCTTCGCTGATCATCCAGAAGTGCCTGCATTACGATATCATCAACATGATGGTGAAAATTGCGGTTTCACTGAAAATGCCGATGAAGGCGCACGAGATTTCAAAGATGTCGATGCTGGAAGATCCGCAGGAGATCTGCAAGGTGATCGAACAGGAGATTGTGCATCTGACGCAGAAAGTGGAGGATGAAAAGAACCAGAACCGCTTCGCCACCAAAATGTCGCTTCTCGAGTACGTTCAGGAGCATTTCCGCAGCAACACGATCTCGCTGAACACGCTCGCAGAGGAATTCGGGCTTTCGTACACCTATGCGAGCAAGATCTTCAAGGACGAGACGGGCGAATCCTTTTCCAGTTACATCACAAAGCTGAGGATCGCGTACGTGAAGCAGAAGCTGGAGACGACCGACGAGCAGATCAAAACCATCGTGCTGGACTCCGGATATGTGGATGTTGCGAACTTCATGAGAAAATTCAAACAGGTCGAGGGAATGACGCCGGGACAGTACCGGCAGATGCGCCAGACCGTGCGACAGGCGGGTCAACCCGCGGCAGATTGACCTCGAGGTACAAGAGCCGCGCTCTGCATCCTTTTGTGCAGAGCGCGGCTTTTTTGACGGTGCAACAACGAAAAATAAATGCAATATGTATTTTTTGAGGGGTTGCAGAATTTGTGGTGGGAGGCAAAAGCAAAAAAAACAATCCTCCGCGGAAGTTTTACATATTGTATCTTCGCTTGCCGGATGCTACGATGAATTTGCAAGAATTACTCGAGTGTACACTGGCGCTGTGAATGTGCAGCAGGCCAAAGACAAAACCATCGGCTGAGGAAGGAAGAAGCGTATGGCAACGAAAGCGGTAGCGGCGAAAAGACGTAAGACAGCGCCCGCGTCTCAAAACGTTTTTTGGGCAAACGTAAAAAGAGATTACAGAAAACATAAATGGGTGTACTGGATGGCAGTTCCCGTCATCCTGTATTATCTGGTGTTCCTGTACGCTCCGATGGCGGGTCAGATTATCGCGTTTCAGGATTACCGCCCTGCAAAGGGAATTCTGGAGAGCGACTGGGTTGGCCTTGAAAACTTTATTGATTTCTTTCAGAGCCCGTTTGCGTTCCGCACGATTCGGAACACCATCATGATCAGCTTTCTGGAGATCCTCGTCGGGTTTCCTGCGCCAATTATACTGGCTCTGATGTTCAACGAGATTCGCTGCAAGAAGTTCAAGAGCATCACGCAGACGATTTCGTATCTGCCGCACTTTATTTCACTGGTCGTCGCGTGCGGCATCGTTGTCGATTTCGTATCCAGTCAAGGTGTGATTACTCACTTCCTGACGTACTTTGGAATGGAACCGCAGAATCTGCTGAGCAACAAGGTCTATTACATTGTTGTTTATGTTCTCAGCGGCATCTGGAAAAACATCGGTTGGGGCAGCATCATCTATCTGGCCACCCTGTCGGGCGTGGACCAGTCGCTGTACGAAGCGGCGGCCATTGACGGTGCAGGACGGTTCCAACAGATCCGTCACATCACGCTGCCGGCGCTTGTTCCGATCATTTCCATCCAGCTCATCATGCGCATGGGCCAGATTATGAGCATGGGCGCGGAAAAAACCATTCTGCTCTACAGCCCGGTGGTCTATGACACGGCAGATACCATCGCCTCGTATGTTTTCCGTGCGGGCATTCAGGAGCAGAGTTACAGTCTCGCCACGGCGGTCGGCATGTTCAATGCGGTGATCAATTTGGTGCTCGTGTACTTTGCTAACTGGTTCAGCCGGAAGTATGTGAAGGAGAGTCTGTGGTAACTATGAAAATCAAGAGAACAAAGGGCGAGATCGTTTTCGACGCGGCCATCTACTTTTTCGTCGGCATGATTTCTCTGGCGTGCCTGTATCCGATGCTGTACGTCCTGTTTGCGTCCCTGAGTGAGCCGACGAGGATTATGTATCATCAGGGCGGCCTGCTTTGGCCGCTGGGTTTCTCTCTCAAGGGCTATGAGGCGGTCATCGGCCGTCAGGACGTCTGGACCGGATACGCTAATACACTGTTCTATGTGACTGTTGGTACTTCGCTGAACATGGTGATGACGGTGATGGGCACCTACGTGCTGTCCCGCAGGGACTTCATGTTCCGCAAACCGCTCACGATGATGTTCGTGTTCACTATGTACTTTACAGGAGGAACAATCCCGAACTTCATCCTCGTGAAATCTCTGGGTTTGCTCAACACGCGCTGGGCGCTCATCCTCCCGGTCGCAATCGGCACATGGAACATGCTCATCATGCGAACAGCGTTTGCAAGCGTTCCCTCGGCGCTCGAGGAGGCCGCCCTGATCGACGGTGCAAATGATCTGCAGATTCTCACGAAGGTGATTCTTCCCGTTTCCAAGGCAACGCTCGCGGTCATCTTCCTGTTCTACGCGGTTGGCCACTGGAATTCATGGTTCAACGCGCTGATCTATCTGCCGAACGAGAGAGAACTGTTCCCGCTCCAGCTCATTCTGCGCGAAGTTCTGATTTCCAACTCCGACTACTCCTCCAGCGAGATCTCGGTCGACTATCTGGGCGAGTCGATCCGGTACGCCATCATTATTGTATCCACGGTTCCCATCTTGTGTATCTATCCCTTCATCCAGAAATATTTCGTGAAGGGTGTTATGATGGGTTCGGTAAAAGGTTGAGTATGCATTCCGTGCATAAAAATATGAAAAGGAGAAGAATCATGAGAAAAAGAGCACTCGCATTGATCCTTGCGTCCGCGCTGGCTGCCGGTATGCTGGCAGCGTGCGGCAAGTCCCCGCAATCCGAAGCGTCGAGCGCGGCCTCTGCACCGCAGGCCCCCGAGGCCGGAGAAGAAGTCACGGTGACGTATCCGTTGGAGAATCCGGATGACGTTACGCTTTCCTGGTGGATCCCGATGGCGCCTCCCGCTGCGAAACACATCACCAATTACAGCGAGGCGGAAGCTTATGCGGAATTCTCGAACTGCACCAACGTGAATGTCGAGTTCATTCACCCGGTGTCCGGCCAGGAGAAAGAGCAGCTCGGTGTTCTGCTGGCGGGCGGTGATCTTCCGGATCTCATCATGATCCGCAATTGGTACAACGGCGGTTCTTCGGCCGGTGTCGATGATGGCGTGTTCATGGATTTGACCGACCTTGTGCCCATCTACGCCCCGGATTATTACAAGGCTATCACCTCCAGCGAGCTGGCGTATCGCCTTGCGACGAACAGTGAGGGGCGCATTACGGAGTTCAACCTCATCAAGTCGTCGGCTCCCGCATTTAACCGCATCGTGTGGAACAAGAGCGTGCTGGAGAAGTACGGCTACACCGATGGTGCAGCGCCCGAGACCGTGGACGAGTACACGGAACTGTTTAAGAAGATGGCTGCCGACGGCCTGCCCGGCTTCTCGCCTACGTCCAACGGTCAGGTTGTTCAGTTCATGTATCCGTTCGGTATCACAAGCGGCTTCTTCCTCGGTGAGGACGGCAGTATCCGTTACGGTCAGGCCACGGAAGAGTACCGCGATTATCTGACGCTGATGAATCAGTGGTATGAGGCCGGCTACCTTTACAAGGACTTCATGACTAACATGACGCAGACTGAACTTCAGGCCTTGTTTAACAACCAGCAGGTTGGCATGATGATCGGTTCTGCGGATCAGGCCCGCGCACAGGCAGCCACAGTGGGTGTCGATGTCGTCAAGGCAAATTATCCCCGAATTAAGAAGGGCGACCCTATGCACTTTGAGACTACGTCTTGGGAGCAGTTGCCGATCCTGGGCGGCCAGACCACGGTAATTTCGGCGGACTGTGAGAACCCTGAACTGGCGCTCGAGTACATGAACTATTACTATACGCAGGAAGGCTGCGATTTGCAGTCCTTCGGCATTGAGGGTAAGTCATACGTTGTTGCGGAAGACGGTACAAAGCAGTACACAGACTATATGCTCAACAACCCGGACATCCCCATCGGTGACGTGGGCAACATCCTCAAGGCGAATGCCTGCCCCGGCTTGCGTGAGGCGGACATCAACTGCTTCCCGGATTATCTAACCGATCCGGACATCCTCGCGTTCCGCATGCAGTACTCTGACGATCCCACGGTGGACGATTCTCAGGTGCTCCCCGCGTTCCAGATGTCGATGGAAGCCTCCACGGAGCGCTCGAAAATCATGCGCGACATCACGACGTACATCGACGAGATGACGCTGAAGTTCATCACCGGCGCGGAGCCTCTGGAGAACTTCGACGCCTATCTGGAGCAGCTTGACAAGATGGGAATGCAGGACGCCATTGACATCACGGCATCGGAGTACGAAGTGTTCCTGACGAAGCCCGTCCCTGAATGGATCACGGAATAATGCCGAATCAGGCATGAAGGGAAGAACAGCTATGGTAAAAGTAAGTGTAATCGGTGCAGGCAGCGGCTTCGGACGCCGTATCTCCTGCGATATCATGGCGCGCATGGGCAAGACCCATGACGTGGAGCTGGCGCTGTGCGACATCGACGCGTTTAAGCTGAACGCGGTAAAAGAGTATCTGGAAAAAGTCAAGGAGAAAAACGGCATCACGCGTACGAAGGTGACAACAACGCTTGATCGCAAAGAGAGCCTGATGAACGCAGACTTCGTTCTGCTGTCGGTGTCGATTGGTGGGCCTGCCTATTTCGGCGAACCGTACGAGTCGGAAGTGGGCATTCCCGAGAAATACGGCATCACGCAGCCGGTCGCCGACACGATGGGCCCGGGCGCGATTTTCCGCTGCATGCGCACCGCTCCCGAGATGATCCGCATGGTGGAGGACGTCAACCGCTACGCGCCCAACAGCATGATCCTCAACCTGACGAACCCGATGGCGATGCTGACGGCGATCGTCATGCGCTATGCAAAGGTTCCGGTCGTCGGTCTGTGCCACGGCGTGTCCTACAACTGCAACATCATCGCGGAGCGTCTCGGAATCCCCCGCGAGGAGATCGATTTCATCTGCGCCGGCATCAACCACATGACGTGGTTCATCCAGGCTCGCCACAACGGCAAGGACATCCTGCCGGAGATCCGCGATCTGATCTTAAACTACAAACACGTCCAGACCGGCAAGCGCCGTTCGCCGCAGGACTGGGCCTCCCGCTCGAAGATCCTGCGCGAGTTCGGCTGGTTCACGACGGAGAGCGACCGCCACATCGTAGAGTACGTGCCCTGGTTCCAAAACGATGATCACAAAGATCTGTACGAGTACAGCGAGTTCACCAAGGGAACCAAGGAGCAGCGCCAGAGCTGGTATGCCGACACGGGCGTGACGCTCGAGCAGGAGGAATCCATGGAGCTGGTCGTCTCCCACGAGGCGGCCTCGGGCATCATCGAGGCGGTCACGACGGGAAAGACGTTCGTGTTCAGTGCGAACGTGATGAATGACGGTTACATCACGAACCTGCCCCGCAACTGCATCGTGGAAGTGCCCTGCACGGTGGACGGTAACGGTCTGCACCCGCACTATGTGGGTGAGATCCCGACGCAGTGCGCGGCGCTGTGCCAGACGAACATCAACGAGCAGCTGCTGATGATCGAAGCGTGCTGCGAGCAGGACAAGCAGAAGGCGTTCATGGCCATGATGCTGGACCCCGAGTGCTGCGCAAAGCTGAATCTCACGCAGATGCGCCAGATGTTTGAAGAAATGTGGGCGCGGGAAGAAGAACTGGGAATCCCGCTCCTGAAATAAGAACCTGATGCCCTCCCGCGCACAGCCGGGCGGGCACTGCACGAAAGCTGCAGCCGCTTGTGTCTTTTGGATGCAGGCGGCTGTGCGCATTTCACGAGGTGAGGTGCAACCATGAATCAGCCGAACATCATTGTATTTATGACCGATCACCAGCGCGGCGACACGATTCTGACGCACAGCCCGGTGCACACGCCGAACATCGACCGATTCCGCAAACACGCCGTGGCCTTTTCCAACGCGTGGTGCCCGTCGCCGCACTGCTGCCCCAGCCGCGCGTCGTTTTTCAGCGGGCTCTACCCGTCGCAGCACGGTGTGTGGAACAACGTCAATGTGGGCAACGCGCTCTCCCACCGCCCGTTCGACACGGTCAGGCTGTTCAGTCAGGACCTGAAAGAGGCGGGGTACCGGCTTTATTTCAGCGGCAAATGGCACGTGAGCGCCGAGAACGGGCCGGATGCATACGGCTTTGAAACGCTCTTTCACCCGGTGCGCTACCAGCGGTATCCGCACTGCCCCGACGTGCGCGACTGGCACACGTACCGCAGCGGCGGCCCGATGGACCGGGGCGATGAAGAGCGCACCCCCGGGCGCGTCGTGCGCGCAGGATACCCGCCCTATGTGCAGTACGGGATCGACGAAACGCCGTATCAAGACGAGCGCGTCGTGCAGGCGGCTGTGGAGAAACTGGCGCAGGTCGGAACAGACGCCCCGTTCTTCCTGTTCGTGGGACCGCTGGGCCCGCACGACCCGTATTTTGTGCCGCAGCGCTTTCTCGATCTGTACGATGCGGACGACATCGAACTCCCGGAAAATTTCGACGATCCGATGGACGACAAACCAGCACTGTACCGGAGGACGAAAGAGCGGTATGCCCAGCTCAGCCGGGAGGAACACCGGGAATCGCTCCGCCATTTTTACGCGTTCTGCAGCTATGAGGACGAGCTGTTCGGGCGCATCCTCGATCAGGTCGAGGCGCGTGGGATGATGGAGAATACGCTGATCCTCTACGTCTCCGACCACGGGGACTACATGGGATCGCACGGCCTGTGGGCCAAGGGGCTGCCGTGTTTCCGTGAGGCGTATCACATCTGCTCGCTGGCGGGCGGCGGCGTGGTGAAAAACGGCGGGCGCGAGGACTCGCACCGCCTGTCCCTGGCGGACTGGGCGCCCACATTCCTGGAGCTGGCCGGCGCGCCGCCGCGCCCCATGGCTGGGCGTTCCCTCGCACCGCTTCTCCGGGATGAACCGGCGGACGGCTGGCGGGAGGAAAGCTATACCCAGTCGAACGGAAATGAGATCTACGGCATCCAGCGCGCGGTCTGGAACGACAAGTGGAAGTATGTTTTCAACACGTTCGACTACGATGAACTGTACGATCTTGAAAACGATCCCGGCGAGACGCACAATCTGCTCCACGGCACGGCTGATTTTAACATTGCGGCTTCGCCCTACGGGCAGACGGTGAGACAAATGTGCCGGAAGCTGTGGCAGTTTGCCTGTGAACATCAGGACAACTGCGTGAACCCGTATATCATGACAGCGCTCGCGCCGTTCGGCCCGGGCATCCTGACGCAACCGGAAAAGGAGAATGAACATGCTGAATACGAAAGAAACCCGTGAAAAAATGCTGCTGGAATTTGCCAATCCCCGCTCGCTAATCCCGGAGGACGTGAAACCGCTGTTCGACGCGTGGATCCGCGACACGCACATCACGCTGGCACAAGACGGATATTACTACTGCACGGGAACCACGCGCGCGCCGGGCACGGAGAACGCCAAGCGCTACAACGACGGCATCGAGCTGTGGCGCTCGTCCAATCTGAAGAACTGGGAGAGCCTTGGAATGGTCTGGAGCTTCGAAAAAGACGGCACGTGGCACAACAAGTGGTATGCCCCGCAGGGAAATTACGTGGAAGTCTCTCCCGAAGAGGGATTCCGCTCCGTCTATGCGCCGGAGATCTACCAGATCAAGGGCGAGTTCTATATCACGGCGAGCATCAGCTGGCCCAAGCAGACCCCGGAGGAAGAGGGCAGCTATACGTGCCTTTTGAAAAGCACGACGGGAAAGCCCGAGGGCCCGTACAAGGACGTGTGCGAAAAGCCGATGACGACCCGCATCGACTCGAGCCTGTTCGTGGACGACGATGGCACGGTCTACTACGTGTGGCAGGACGGGCGGATCGCCAGAATGAAGGACGATATGACCGGCTTTGCGGAAGAACCCCGCCGCGTGATCCAGCAGCACTTTGACCCGGAACCCTACTGCGAGGGCGTTTTCCTCTTCAAGCACGGCGGAAAGTATCACATGGCGCTGGCCATCTGGACAATGGACGAAGGCGACCACATCGCGTACTCCGTGGGCAGCATCCCGCAGAAAGTCAGCTACGACTGCGTGGTGGCGAGCGCCGACAACGTGTACGGCCCGTACGGAGAGCGCTACACGGCGATTACCGGCGGCGGCCACAACAGCTTCTTCACGGCGAAGGACGGCACGTTCTACGCCACCATGTTCGGCAACCCGGTCAACAACAGCTTCGCGCCGTTCTACGCGAAACCCGCGATCATTCCGATGGAGTGGGACGGCGACCGCGTCTTCCCAAAGCAAAGCGGAACCTGAAAACGCACGCGCATCCCGCGCGGCAACCGAGAGGAGAGGTGCCTGTGAAACGGCCGAATATCGTATTTTATTTTGCGGATCAGCAACGGTGGGACACCATAGGCTGCTACGGGCAGAAGCTGGACGTACCCCGAATCTGGACCGCCTGGCGCAGGAGGGCACGCTGTTTCTGAACGCGTATACCTGCCAGCCGGTCTGCGGCCCGGCGAGAGCCTGCCTTCAGACGGGCAGATACGCCACGGAGGTCGGGTGCTTCCGCAACAACATCCATTTGCCGCACGACGTGAAAACGCTCGCCGACTATCTGAACGAAAACGATTATGAGACGGCGTACGTCGGAAAATGGCATCTGGCATCGAGCACAAAACAGGGCATCGACCACCAGCGCACGGCCATCCCGGAGGAGTACCGGGGAGGCTACCGGTATTACTGGATGGCGGCGGATGTGCTCGAATTCACGTCGCACGGGTACAACGGCTATGTGTTTGACGGCGAAAACCGCAAGCATGAGTTCATCGGATACCGCGCGGACTGCATCAACAACTACGCCATCGACTATCTGCATCACAGAAAGACGGAAAAACCGTTCTTCCTCTTCATTTCCCAGATCGAGCCGCACCACCAGAACGACCACAACCGGTTCGAGGGCCCGGACGGGAGCAAGGAGCGGTTCCGGGAGTATGAAGTGCCGGGCGATCTGGCGGGAACCGAAGGAGACTGGCGCGAAAACTATCCGGATTACCTCGGTCAGTGCCACAGCCTCGACGAGAACGTGGGGCGCCTGATCGACACCCTGAAAGCCGCCGGAGAGTGGGAGAACACGATCTTCATTTACACGTCAGACCACGGCTCGCACTTCCGCACGAGAAACCGGGAATACAAGCGCTCATGTCACGACGGATGCACGCACATTCCGCTCATCATCCACGGCCCCGGTTTCAACCGGAGCGAGAAGATCGACCGGATGGTCAGCCTGCTGGATCTGCCGTCCACCATTCTGGACTGCGCGCAGATCCCCGTCCCCGCCGATTTCCAGCGCTTTTCGCTGAAGCGGCTCGTGCAGGGCGAGGCGGGCGAATGGCCGGAAGTCATCTTCATGCAGATCAGCGAAAATCAGGTGGGGCGCGCCATTCGCACGCCGGAGTGGAAATACTCCGTCCGCGCCGACGCCGACGGCATTGCGGACAGCGGTGCGGACGTCTACTACGAGGACTGCCTGTACGATCTGAAACACGACCCGTTCGAGCGGACGAATCTCGCCAATGACCCGAACTTCGCGCAGACCCGCGCGCAGCTTGCGGAGCTTCTGAAACAGCAGATGAAAATCGCGGGCGAAGCGTGCCCGCAGATCCTGCCGTGGAACGCGGAGGTGTCGCAGGGGACGGGCGAGATTGACTGGACGCGCATATGACCAGCGTCACACGACGAAAGAGAGGATAGAGAGATGAAACCGAAGAAACCACATATTTTGCTGATCACGACCGACGAGCAGCACCGGGATACCGTCTTTGCGCAGCGCAAACCGTACAGTATCCCCGGGATCGAGCGGCTGCTTTCGCAGGCAACGAATTACGGGACGTGCTACACGGCCAGCCCGGTTTGTCTGCCGTCCCGCTGCACGTGGATGACGGGCCTGTACCCGTTCTCCACCAGCTGTTGCAGCAACCGGATGGGGCGCTCCCTTCCGCTGAACCTGCCAAACCTGTTCACCTGTCTCAAACAGGCAGGGTATCACACGTCCATGCACGGAAAATGCCACTTTGTCCCCGTGCCGTATCCCGCCACGCGAAAGGACGTGACGCAGGAATACGAGCACTTCCTGCGCTACTATCAGTCGCTCGGGATGGACCATCTCGACGTTCAGGACGGAAACAACGTCTCGCTGTGGTATTATGACGACTACTCCAAGGAGATGGAGGAAAAGGTCTGTCTGAAAGCGTACAAGCAGACGTATCAGGGCGCGCCGCAGCCGTTCCGTCTGCCGGATTTCCCGCTGGAAAACGAGGATCACCCGGACACGTGGGTGGGGCGGAAGGCGCTCGACTGGATCGCACGGCAGGACCTGGAAACGCCGCAGTTCACGTGGGTGAGCTTCTCCGGCCCGCACTATCCCATGGACGCCCCCTCGGAGTGGTTCGACCGCATCGACATGGAACAGGATCTCGAGCGCATTTTCCGTCCCGGCGAATGGGACGGCGGCGACAAGATCCACTGCAACGGCTACAACGGTCCCGGCACCACGGAGGGCAGCGGGAACGCGCCCGGCGGCGCGCAGAGGGAGTTCACGGAGGAATACTGGCGCGAGTGGAGAAAGCGCTATTATGCGAACGTCGTGCAGATCGACGCCATGATCGGAAAAATCATTTCGCTCGCGGAAGAAAAGTACGGCGACAATCTGATGATCATTTTCACCAGCGACCACGGCGACATGATGGGCAACCACAGCCTGTGGGGCAAGAATTTCAGTCTGCACGAGGACGTGCTGCGCGTGCCTCTCGTCATCCGGTACCCCGGCCAGACGCAGAAACAGGAAGTGTCCGAAACCGTCAATTCGGTCGATCTCTTCCCGACAATCCTCGAGCAGGCGGGCTGCGAAATCCCTGCGGAGTGCGACGGCAAGCCTCTGCATCAGGTCGTCTCGGAGGGTGGGCGCGATGTGATCGTCAGCAGCTGCGAGGGGCGCATCGCCGTTATCGAAAACGGCTGCAAGCTCTGCAAAAACCGCTATGACCGCACAGGGCAGGTCTACATGGAACTGTATGACCTCAACCGCGATCCGCACGAATTCGAAAACGTGTGGAATCGCCCGGAATACGCAGACGCGCAGGCGGGGCTGCTGGCGCGTCTGGACGAACTGGAACAGCGCTCGGCCGTGCTCTCGGTGCTCTTCGAGCACAAAACCGCAGCCGGACGGCCGTACTGGTATTCCGCGGGGGGCGCGGCGCAGCCCATGCGCAGAGCAGAGGCGTGAAGCGGTGGAGAACTTTCTGTTGAGACAGCCGCATCCCGAATGCCGCGAGACCCGGTGCACAACAGACGGAGGCGCGCTGCTCGCCCCGGCGGTCGACGTGCGGGCTCTCGCGTGCTGCGCGTGGAGCTGCGGCGCGGAGTGTTTTCTGTGCGTCGTGCCGGAATCCGAACCGAACCGGATCGACCTGTACGTGCGCCGGGCAAACGGGCCGTTTTTCTTTGTGAAACGCCTCTGCGAACTGCCGTCTTGCATCCGGTGCATCAATGCATACCGCACGGAAGACGCATGGCATCTGTTTGCGCTGGCCGGCCGGGGTTATCTGCTCAGCGATGCCGGGCACACGGAGGACATTCTCGACGTGCCCGGAAGATACGTCTCGGCCTACAGCGAGGGCGGGCAGCTGTACTTTCTGTGCGACGGCGCGCGATTCCGCCTGACGCCGGACAAACGTCTCGAAGCGTGCGGCAGAATCAAGGCGGCACCCTATTTCATCAACAACAACCGGTACGATGCACTCGCGGAGAAGGGGACGGATGTCCCCGGCGACGTCGGGGGATTCGTGCTGAAATACCACGGGAAGTATCTGTATCTGTGCGCGCAGAAGTTCGGGCGCTGCGCACGGGAGAATCTGGATACCTTCCTCTGCGAAGGCCCTGACCTCGCTGCGTGCCTTTCCCGGAGGTATCTGCTGATCCCGAACGGCGGCGCGGCCACTCTTTTTGAAGATGAGACCGGCGGGCTGAGCGCGGCGTTTGTCGGAAGCACGCCGCACAGCGCCGTCTTCGGAAAACCGGCCGTCGTTCGTCTGGAACGGCAGGAGAGCGGCTTCTGGCGGCTGTGCGGCGGCGCGGTGCCGGAGTGCTCGCCCGTTGACCTGCTCGTGCCCGCCGACAACGGCGGCGTGGAAATCCGCGACACGTTCGTCTGTGCAGCCCCGGACGGATGGTACTACCTCACGGGAACGACGGCGAGACCCGGCGGCACGTTCTGGGACAACACGAACGGGATCTGTCTGTGGAAAACAAAAGAGCTTTCCCGCTGGGAATTTGTCGGAAAGGTGTTTGACTATCAGGAGCAGGCCGGGGCGTGGCAGTCCCGGATCGGAAACAACTGCTGGGAGCCGGAGATCTGCTATCACAACGACACATACTGGATCACGTACTCCGTTGCGCCGGGCTGCGGGCTTCTGAAGAGCATCAGCGGAAAGCCGGAAGGGCCGTATGCGGACTGCGGCCGCGTCGTGATGAACGGGATCGACTCGGGTTTTTTCCGGGACGACGATGGCACGCTCTACCTCGTCTGGCAGAACGGCCGGATTGCGCCGTTCAACGCAGACATGACATCCTTCGCGCGGGAGCCGCAGCTCCTTCTCTGTGAAGACGGCACGCAGGTCGGCTACGAAGGCGCCGGAATCATCAAAGTCGGCGGGAAATACGTGCTCTATGCCGCGGAGTGGAACGGCGACATGCGCATCGACGGCACATATGATATGATGTACGCTGTCTCGAACTCCCTCTATGGCCCCTATTCAAAGCGGCGGTTACTGATTCCTCACGGCGGTCACGGCTGTCTGTTTTACGACCGCGAAGGACGCCTCCGCTTTACGATGTTCGGCAACGACAGAACGGCTCCGTTCAGCCGCAAAGCGGGGATCGGTGTCGTGGAGGTTTCGTGGGAGCAGGGAGAGCTGTGCCTTCGTCCGCATTCGAATCAGACGGCCCGAAACAGCATTCCCGGTTGACAGCAAGCGGTTCCCGCACTATAATAAAGGCAGATGTACACTCGAGTTTACATTGATGCAAACGAACATGGGAGGTTTCATATCATGAAGAAAAAACTGAACATCGGTTTTGTTGTGACGCTGTCCGGCCGCTGGCCGCGCGAACTGCCGGAGAAGCGTCTGAAAGAATACGGCGACTGGCTGGAGCAGAATGCGGAACATGCGGAAGTGTTCCGCTTCCCGCGCCTTGTCAGTTCGAAAGACGATATGAATGAGTGCGCGGCGTACTTCACGGAGAACAAAGTGGATCTCATCGTCCTCGTGTACGGTGCATTCACGGGCGACGACATCCCGTGCGGTCTGGCGGACAAGTGCCGCTGCCCAATTGTCCTCTGGGCGCCGCGGGAAGAGAAATGGGAGCGTCAGGACCGGTTGTACGCCAACGCGCTGTGCAGCGCGGCCATGAACGGCGCAAGCCTCGCGCGCATCCATGCGCCGCATTCTATAATCTTCGGAGACAAGGAAGAAGCGCGGGTCAAAACAGAGATTTCAAATCTCATCTCGGCGTACGCGGTTATCAAGAACCTGCAGGGCTTCACGTTCGGCCTGTTCGGCTACCGCCCCACCGCATTCTACAACTGCGCCTTTGACGAGACGGTGATTCGCCGTGTGTTCGGCATCAACTTCGAAGAGACAGATCTCAAGGTCGTGTTCGACACGATGGCGGAGCTGCCGTGGAGCGAAGTCGAAGCGGAGATGGCGCGGATCGACGGCGACTGGGACACGAAGGCCCTGCCCGACGGGCATCTCGAGAACCACGCCCGCCTGTATCTCGCGCTCAAGCAGCTTGTCGCGAAACAGGGATACGAGTATTCGGCGCTCAAGTGCTGGCCCGAGATGGGAAACCTGCACACCACGCCCTGCGCGGTCATCGGCCGTCTGGCGGACGAGGGCATCGGCCTTTCCTGCGAGGGCGATGTGGACGCGGGCCTTGCGGCGATCGTCCAGACGATGCTTACCGATCAGCCGACGTTCATCACCGACCTCATCAACATCGACGAGTCGGAGAACACCGTGACGTTCTGGCATTGCGGCAACGCCGCGCCCAGTCTGCACGATGTGTCGGACGGCGTGACGATGTGCAACCATCCGCTGGCGGGACAGGGCACGGCATTCTGGTGCGCGCTCAAGAGCGGCCCGGTGACGGCCGCCCGGTTCACGAACATCGACGGCCAGTACCGTCTGTTTCTGCTGCGCGGCGAGGCGCTGCCCACGACGCGCAACACGCGCGGCGCGATGGTCAACGTGAAAGTGGATACGCCCGTGCTCGAGCTGGTGCAGAAAATCGCGGAGAGCGGCATGAGCCACCACTACAGCGTCGTCTGGCAGGACGTTGCGGACGCGATGATTGCTGTTGCCAAAGTTTTAGATATCCCTGTAATTGAACTTTGAATATTCTTTTATGCTTATCGACTTATGCAAAACGGTATTCAAGACAAAATATGTGCCCGGAAAGCTGGAGACGGTGGCATACCGCGCTTCTGCTGGAGAATGTGGGCGTAGCAGCGAATTGGACTCGGCACAGGCACAGCTTGCAATCCACATATATCCAGAAAAGGAACAAATAAAGGTAGGAGAGATTTGTGGAAATCAGAGATTTGTTTTGTAAGATCGATGCTTTGAGTACACGAAATGTAAATGGTTATTAGACGGTGATAAAATGCTTTCAAAATACCAAAAAATAAAGAGTATTGGCATTGAATTGGGATCAACACGTATAAAGGCGGTACTCATTGCTTTCGATGGCTCAGTGCTGGCCAGCGGTGCCCACGACTGGGAAAACCGTTTTGAGGATGGCTACTGGACCTACCATCTCGACGACGTGTGGGCGGGTATTCAGGACGCTTACGCCCGCCTTGCGGCGGACTACAAGGCCAAATACGGAGAAGAACTGCGGCAAGTGGGGGCGCTAGGCGTGTCCGCCATGATGCACGGCTATCTGCCTTTTGACGAGGCCGGGCGGCAGCTGGCGGCTTTCCGCACATGGCGCAACACCACCACCGACCCGGCCGCCAAGGCCCTGACTGAACGTTTCGGATTCAACATCCCCCAGCGGTGGAGTATCGCCCATCTCTATCAGGCTATGCTGAACAAGGAACCCCATGTAACGGAGATCGCCTGTCTGACTACCTTGGCGGGCTATGTACATTGGCAGCTCACCGGCGAAAAGGTGCTGGGCGTGGGTGAAGCCTCCGGCATGTTCCCCATCGACAGCGCTGCCGGCGACTACGACGCCGGGATGCTGGCCAGCTTTGACGAGCTGCTGAAAGCCGCCTTCCTGCCTTACACCCTGCGGGACATCCTGCCCCGGGTGCTGGCCGCCGGAGACGACGCGGGCCGCCTGACCGAGGCCGGTGCAAAGTTGCTGGATCCCACCGGCACTCTGGCTCCCGGCGCGATGATGGCCCCGCCGGAAGGCGACGCGGGCACCGGCATGGTGGCCACCAACAGTGTGGCCGCCCGCACCGGCAACGTGTCTGCGGGCACGTCGGTGTTCGCTATGGCGGTGCTGGAAATGCCCCTGTCCGGGGTGTATCCGGAGATCGACATGGTCACCACCCCCACCGGCCGTCCGGTGGCCATGGTGCACTGCAATACCTGCACCTCCGACCTGGACGCCTGGGTGAAACTGCTGGGCCAGATGGCCGAAGCCGCCGGTGCGCCGCTGGCAAAACCCGCCCTTTATGACCTGTTCTACCAGAAAGCGCTGGAGGCTGACGTCGACTGCGGCGGTCTTGTAAACTTCAACTACTATTCCGGCGAGCCGGTTACCGGCCTGGACGAGGGGCGACCGCTGTTTGTGCGCCGTCCGGGCGCAAAGCTCACCTTGGCCAACTTTGTGCGGGCACAGCTATATTCCACCATGGCAACCTTAAAACTTGGCATGGATATCCTGCTGGAGAAAGAGCAGGTCAAGCTGGACAGCCTTCTGGGGCATGGCGGTTTATTCAAAACCCCTTTGGTTGGCCAGAAGCTGCTGGCCGGAGCACTGGGGGTGCCGGTGTCGGTGATGGAGACCGCTGGCGAAGGCGGTCCCTGGGGCATGGCCCTTCTGTCCCTCTACCGGCTACGCTGTATCGAAGGTGACGCACCAGCCCTGGAAGACTGGCTGAACACTGCCGTCTTTGGAGAGGTCGCCGGCAATACCCAGACTCCTGACGAAGCCGACCAAGCGGGATTTGCCGCCTTTATCCGTGACTATACAGCCTGCATCCCGGTGGAAAAAGTCGCCGTGGAGGCGCTGCGCTGACAGGAGGTACATACCAATGAGCATGAAACAGTATGAATTCTGGTTTGTGGTGGGCAGTCAGTTCCTGTACGGCCCCGAAGTGCTGGAAACAGTGGCCGCCCGAGCCGCCGAGATGACCGAGGAGCTGAACGTCTCCGGCCGTCTGCCCTGCAAGCTGGTCTACAAGGTCACCGCCAAGACCAACAAGGAGATCACCGACGTGGTGCGCCAGGCCAACTACGACCCGGCCTGCGCCGGCATCGTGACCTGGTGCCACACCTTCAGCCCCAGCAAAATGTGGATCAACGACCTGGCCAATCTGCAGAAGCCCTGGTGCCATTTTGCCACCCAGTACAACCGCACCATACCCAACGAAGAGATCGACATGGACTTCATGAACCTGAA
>CDZQ01049330.1_pt1 | contig 34068 bp, 29 predicted proteins | sample 554831 | NCBI WGS metagenome assembly CDZQ01 (sample SAMEA3182112, study PRJEB8094) | gut metagenome | biome: human; feature: gut; material: Stool; isolation source: human stools | place: Canada | collected 2013-05-06 | reverse complement strand
AAACCGGACGGTATATAGAAATACAAAGATAAAAAGATTGATTTATATTCTATCCATTCCAATCCTATCCGAGCTATTTTCTGCGGGATTTTCCCTGTGGAAAACCCCGGATAGGAAAGGAATGGGGAAAGGAGCAGAATGGCAAAACACGCAATTTTACGGTTTGAGAAGCACAAGGGCAACCCGGCAAGGCCGCTGGAAGCCCATCACGAAAGACAGAAAGAACAGTATGCCAGCAATCCCGACATTGACACAAGCCGGAGCAAATACAACTTCCATATCGTCAAGCCGGAGGGACGCTATTACCACTTCATTCAGAGCCGGATTGAGCAGGCCGGGTGCCGAACCCGCAAGGACAGCACACGGTTTGTCGATACGCTGATAACCGCCAGCCCGGAGTTTTTTAAGGGGAAATCCCCAAAGGAGATACAGGCGTTCTTCCAAAGGGCGTCGGACTTCCTCATTGGCCGGGTAGGACGGGAAAATATCGTGTCGGCGGTGGTACACATGGACGAGAAAACGCCCCACCTGCATTTGACCTTTGTTCCGCTGACAAAGGACAACCGCCTGTGCGCTAAAGAGATTATTGGCAACCGGGCAAACCTGACGAAGTGGCAGGACGATTTTCACGCCTATATGGTGGTGAAATATCCCGACTTGGAGCGTGGGGAGAGTGCCAGCAAGACAGGCCGGAAGCATATCCCCACCCGGCTTTTCAAACAGGCGGTTTCCCTCTCCAAACAGGCCAGAGCCATTGAAGCCGCCCTTGACGGCATTAACCCGCTGAACGCCGGAAAGAAAAAAGAGGAAGCCCTCTCCATGCTAAAAAAGTGGTTCCCGCAGATGGAGAACTTCTCCGGGCAGTTGAAAAAGTACAAGGTCACAATCAATGACCTGTTGGCGGAGAATGAGAAGTTGGAAGCAAGGGCAAAGGCCAGCGAAAAAGGAAAGATGAAAGATACGATGGAACGGGCAAAGCTGAAAAGCGAACTGGACAATTTACAGCGGCTGGTTGACCGTATCCCGCCGGATATACTGGCGGAACTGAAACGTCAGCAGCGGCACACGGTAAAGGAAAGGTGATAGATATAAGCAGAAATTTTCGCCGCCTTTGTGCGGCATTGTACCTTGAAAACTGAATATGGAGGACACTGGATGGCAAAAAGCGAAAGCGATATTTTTACACCCCGGACAGGGCAGGTCATACAAGCAGAGAACGGCACGCAGTATTTTGTATGTGGGAACAACCGTATAAAAATCTCCGAACACTTCGCCGCAGGCGGGAAGCCCCTCGGTGATCTGATTGTAGATGTGGTGCGGCATACCGCAGAAAAAGCCGCTTCAACCTGATAGCCCATCATTGATAACACGCCCACGCTTATGATATAATTGCCATAGAGCAAAAGTATTGTAAGCGTGGGTTGTTTCTTTAGAAGGAGGATTTTTACGGTGAAACAACCTTACAATACTACGATTTACAACACGGCGCTTTATATGAGATTGAGCCGGGACGATGAACTGCAAGGAGAAAGCGGGAGTATTCAGACACAACGCATGATGCTCCGGCAATATGCCGCCGAGCATAGCCTGAATGTCATAGATGAATATATCGACGATGGATGGTCTGGAACGAACTTTGACAGGCCGGATTTTCAGAGAATGATTGATGACATTGAGGACGGGAAAATCAACTGCGTTGTTACGAAGGATTTATCCCGCTTAGGCAGAAACTACATTCTGACCGGCCAGTACACGGAAATCTACTTTCCCAGCAAAGGCGTCCGCTATATCGCTGTCAATGACAATGTGGACACCATCAACGGAGAGAATGAGCTTGCCCCATTCCTCAACATTCTGAATGAAATGCACGCCCGCCAGACCAGCAAAAAGGTAAAGGCGGCCATGCGGACACGGTTCGCAAATGGCGCACACTATGGAGCCTATGCTCCGCTTGGCTATGTCAAAGACCCAGATAAGAAAGGCCATCTTCTGATTGACCCGGAAACAAGGTGGATTATCGAAAAGATTTTTGACCTTGCCGTTCATGGCCGGGGAGCCGCCAGCATTACACGGATTTTGGTCGAAGAAAAAGTACCTACTCCCGGCTGGCTGAATTTCCAGAGATACGGCACTTTCGCAAATATCTATGCCGGAGCGCCGGAGGAAAAAGCCTATGCGTGGACGATAGCGCAGGTGAAAAGTATTCTGAAAGAGGAAACCTATATCGGACACAGCGTCCACAATAAGCAGACCAATATTTCATTCAAAAACAAGAAGAAAGTACGCAAGCCAAAAGAGGAATGGTATCGTGTGGAGAACACCCACGAAGCGATTATTTCCGAAGATGTGTTCCGTCAAGTACAGGAGCAGATTTGCAACAGGCGCAGACGGCAGAAGAACGGCACAACACAGATATTTTCCGGGCTGGTAAAATGTGCGGACTGCGGCTGGTCGCTGGCCTATGGTATGAACAGCCAGAACAAAAATCCCTATGCCCACTACCATTGTAGCAAGTACGGGCAAGGATTGCACCAGTGTTCCATGCACTATATCCGCTATGATGTGCTTTACGCCTATGTCCTTTCCCGTCTGCAATACTGGTCTGTGCTGGCACAGCAGGATGGGGACAAACTTCTGAAACGGCTACTTAACGCCAGCGACAAGGAACGCAATACTGCAAGGAAGCGGCAGACAGCCGAACTGAAAAAGGCGGAAAAGCGCAAAGCAGAAGTAGACACCCTGTTTGCAAAAATGTATGAGGACTGGTCTGCCGGACGCATTACAGAATACAATTTCAATATGCTGTCCGAAAAGTATCAGGGCGAACAGCGAGAATTGGACGTAAAAATTGAACGGCTTCACGAAGCGATGGAGGTCGCCGCCCAGACAGCGGTTGACGCTGAAAAGTGGATAGGTCTGATGAAACAGTATGTCAATCCCACAGAATTGACGGCTGAACTTCTGAATACGCTGATTGAAAAAATCCTTGTCCATGAAGCGGTCAAAAGTGAGGACGGAAGCCGGGAACAGGAAGTGGAAATCTTCTACCGCTTTATCGGCAAAATCGAATGACACATCTTGAGATACCCAACAATATCTTTAACTAAGGGAAACGGGACAATCGCTGCCTGACCTGGATAAAATTTTGAAATTGGCTGATATATTCGGCGTGTCTACTGATTATTTGCTCAAAGATAAAGATACATACGAAGGCCAGCCTATCAATAGAGAAGAAGAGAAAGCACAGGAAAAGTATGTAACTACAGAAGAAGTAACAGATTTCTTAAGGATTAAGCAACAAACTGCTCCAAAAGTAGCTTTAGGCGTTTCTTTATGTATTATTTCTCCCATAATACTTATCTTATTGGCAGGAGCAGCAGAGTATGGAATAATAAATGCCACTGAAGACAGAATGGCTATGCTGGGTATAGCAATATTGATATTGATAGTGGCAGCAGCTATGGCCATAATGATCCCTGCCGGCATGAAAAGCTCCAAATACGAGTATTTGGAGGAAGAACCTATAACTCTTGATCCTGATACAAAAAACTTGATCAGCTCATTGAAGGATGAGTTTCAGGCAGAATTCGGAAGGAGAATAGCGCTGGGAGTTTGCCTTTGCGTGATTTCCGTAATGCCGTTATTTATAGCCGGCGTAGTTATGGACCCCGAAGATGGATTTCATTTCGTTGTCGCTGTAGCTTTGCTATTGCTAATCGTTTCAGTAGCTGTAAATATATTTGTGAGGGCAGGTATAAGACAGGAAAGTTATGAAAAGCTTTTGGAAGAAGGAGACTACACCAGGGAGGAAAAGGATAAGCTTTTAGATACAATTTCAGGTATATATTGGCTGCTCGTAACGGCGATTTATCTTGCATATAGCTTTGCAACATTTGAATGGCACAGAAGCTGGATAATCTGGCCTGTGGCCGGTGTCCTTTATGTCATAATAAGAGAGATATACAAAGCGATAAAAAACAAATAAAATCAGCAGAAATATAGTAATAAAAAGGCTTTTTTTGTCCATCCTAGATTGACAGAGCAGGATTTTAGTGTTATATTAAGTAGCAATAAACGTTAACTTTTTAATAATTAAGCAGAACCTGCATGTTGATGAGAAAGGAGTTGCATATGAAAGGATACGCAATGCTAAAGATTGGCCAATCAGGATGGATAGAAAAGGAGCGTCCGGCTTGTGGACCTTTAGACGCTATTTGTAAGCCGCTTGCTGTGGCTATTTGTACTTCGGATATTCATACTCTATGGGAAGGCGCCATAGGTGAACGCCACGATATGATATTGGGGCATGAATGCTGCGCAGAAGTGGTGGAGGTAGGATCTCTGGTGAGAGATTTTAAGCCAGGAGACAGAGTCCTCGTGCCTGCCATAACGCCTGATTGGAATTCTCTCGAAGCACAGGCGGGTTATTCCATGCATTCCGGCGGCATGTTGGCAGGTTGGAAATTCTCCAATTTTAAGGACGGCGTGTTTGCTGAACTGTTTCATGTAAACGATGCAGACGGTAACCTGGCTCATTTGCCTGATGATATCAATACGGTGGACGCATGCATGCTCTCTGACATGGTTCCTACCGGATTTCATGGAGTGGAACTGGCAGATGTACAGTTCGGAGATACTGTATTGGTAATCGGTATCGGACCTGTAGGTTTGATGTCGGTGGCAGGTGCCAATATGCGTGGAGCCGCAAGGATCATTGCTGTAGGAACCAGACCTGTATGCGTGGAGGCAGCTAAAAAGTACGGCGCCGGTGAATTTTTAAGCTATAAAAACGGTCCTATTGACCAGCAGGTATTGAATATGACCGGAGGCAAAGGCGTAGATAAAATTATAATCGCGGGCGGAGGCACGGAAACTTTTGCTGAGGCGGTTAAATGCCTTAAGCCGGGAGGAAAAATCGGCAACGTTAACTATCTCGGTTCCGGTGATTTCGTCAACATACCTAGAGTTGAATGGGGAGTAGGCATGGGTCATAAGCAGATAAACGGCGGTCTTATGCCGGGAGGACGTCTTCGCATGGAAAAATTGAGCGCCCTGGTTTCTGCCAAGAAGCTGGATGTAGCGCCGCTCAGCACTCATGTGTTTGAAGGCTGGGATCATTTGGAGGAAGCTTTGTTCCTTATGAAGGATAAGCCGGCAGATTTGATTAAGCCGGTGGTGAAAATACAAGATTGATAATATTTAAGGCGCGAAGGGTCGAATGCATATGATGGAACAGATGAGCATATTTGAAAATAAAATATCGCAGCCTTTGGCTGCAAGATTAAGGCCTAGAAATTTGGAAGAGTATGTAGGTCAGACTCATCTGCTGGGAGAGGGAAAGATCCTTCGCCGCCTGATCGAAAGCGATAATCTGTCGTCGATGATTTTCTGGGGCCCGCCGGGAGTGGGAAAAACCACTTTGGCAAGGATAATAGCAGGAAGAACAAAAGCGGAATTTATCGACTTTTCTGCCGTTACCAGCGGTATCAAAGAGATAAGGACGGTGATGGAGCAAGCAGAAGCCAACCGCCGCTTTGGCACTAAGACAGTAGTATTTGTCGATGAAATACATAGATTCAACAAGGCTCAACAAGACGCATTTCTTCCTTTTGTAGAAAAAGGAAGTATAATTTTGATAGGGGCTACTACTGAAAATCCTTCCTTTGAAGTGAACGGAGCCTTGCTGTCCAGATGCAAAGTGTTTGTGCTGAAGGCGCTGACGATAGAAGAACTTACAGAACTCTTGAGACGCGCGGTAAAAGACCCAAGAGGTTTTGGGGAGCAAGAAATTGAGATTGATGATGACATGCTGGCGGCAATCGCTGAATTTGCCAACGGTGATGCTCGCTCTGCGCTGTCTACTTTGGAAATGGCTGTGCTCAACGGAGAAGTTAACGATAATAAAGTTATTGTAACTAAAGAAAACCTTGAACAATGTACCTCCAGAAAATCTCTTTTATATGATAAAAAAGGAGAAGAGCATTATAACCTGATTTCTGCGCTGCATAAATCTATGAGAAATTCCGACCCGGACGCGGCAGTCTATTGGCTGGCTCGAATGTTGGAAGCAGGCGAAGACCCGTTGTATATAGCAAGGCGTGTTACCCGCTTTGCCAGCGAGGACATAGGGTTGGCAGACCCGAGAGCTCTTGAAATAGCCGTAGCAGCTTATCAAGCATGTCACTTTATAGGCATGCCGGAGTGCTCGGTTCATTTGACGGAGGCAGTGGTCTATATGTCTATGGTGCCCAAGTCCAATTCGCTGTATGTGGCGTACGAAACTGCTAAAAAGGATGCGTTGAATCATCTATCAGAACCTGTCCCCCTTGTGATAAGAAATGGGGTGACAAAGCTGATGAAAGAGCTGGATTACGGCAAAGGTTATAAGTACGCTCATGATTATGAAGACAAGTTGACAGATATGCAATGCCTGCCGGACTCTCTCATCGGCAGGGAATACTATAAGCCTACCGAACAGGGAGTAGAGAAAAAATTTAAGGAAAGACTGCGTGAAATTAAAGAATGGAAAAAAAGATAAATCGATTTATGTCAAAGGAAGTAGATTTGGGAAGAGAGCCGGTTAAACACCTGCTCTTTATTTTGGCTGTTCCTGCCATAACTTCTCAAGTAGTAAACGCACTTTATAACATGGTCGACAGGATGTACATAGGTCATATAGAGGACGTCGGTTCCGAGGCGCTGACAGGAGTGGGAATATGCTTCCCTATAATTATGATCATTTCAGCTTTTGCATATTTGGTAGGCATGGGAGGCGCGCCAAGAGCCAGTATATTTATGGGGAAAGGAGACAAAGATTCGGCAGAGAGAATTTTGGGAAACTGTTTTTCTGCTCTCATAGTTGTGGCATTGTTGCTAACCGCTGTTACTTTGATCTTTTTAGAGCCGCTATTATATTTGTTCGGAGCCAGTGAAAACACCATAGGATATGCCAAAGATTACATGGTTATATACGCGGCAGGTACCATATTTGTACAGGTGACTTTGGGACTTAACGCATTTATTTCAGCTCAAGGCTTTTCGAAGATAAGCATGATGACGGTGATAATAGGGGCAGTGACCAATATCATATTGGACCCGATTCTGATTTTCGCTTTGGGAATGGGTGTAAAGGGAGCTGCTGTCGCGACAGTTATTTCCCAGGCAATAAGCGCAGCGTGGGCTTATGCTTTCCTGCATGGAGAGAATACCATACTTAAAATAAAAAAAGAAAATCTCAGGATAAAGACCAATGTGCTCCTTCCGTGCATCGGACTGGGCATTGCTCCGTTTATAATGACATCAACAGAGAGTTTACTGGTTTTGTGTTTCAATTCGTCGCTGCTGAAATACGGCGGAGATTTGGCTGTTGGGGCCATGACTATCCTTTCCAGCATAATGCAGTTTGCCATGCTTCCTATGCAGGGTCTTACTCAGGGAGGGCAGCCAATAATAAGTTATAATTATGGGGCTAAAAATAAGGAAAGAGTCAAAGAGGCTTTTCGCTTGCAGACCATATGTACTTTTACATATGCGGCGATATTGTGCATTCTTATTGAGTTGGCGCCGTCGGCTTTCGTAGCAGTTTTCACCAGCGACCCTGAGTTATCTGAATTGGCTTGCTGGGCTTTGAGAATATATATGGCTGCAGTGGCTTTAATGGGTCTTCAGGTATCGTGTCAACAGACGTTTATAGCTTTCGGCAATTCCAAAACCAGTGCATTCTTGGCCATATTCAGAAAAATTCTGGTTCTCATACCGCTGATATTCTTATTGCCGACGTTTATTGAAGATAAAGTTTTTGCAGTTTTCCTGGCTGAACCCATAGCAGATGTCATAGCGGTCATGACTACTGTAACATTGTTTTTCAGAGAGATGAAGAGGATTCAGAAGGAGTAGTGTTAATACAAAATTTTTCGATAGCTTCGGCGACTCCCAGAGAACGCTGATTGGCACATACATAAAAGGCTGAACTTTTCAGCGAATCTACTGCGTTAGCTACAGCAACCCCGACACCTGAAAAGCGTATCATTTCCGCATCGTTAGTATTGTCTCCGCATGCCATAACCTGGTTAGAAGTTATACCGAGATGATTGCAGAGCAGTTCAAGGGATTTTGCCTTGTTAACACTTTTTGGCATTATTTCTATTAAATAAGGCTGAGACTGGGCCAAATAAGCATTGCCGGCGAGATATCGGTCAAGTTCTGCTTGGTAATACGGAACTCTTTCCGGCGGAGCCACTATCATAGCTTTAGGTGAAGGTGAAAAAATGTAATCGTCAAAAGATTCTGCTTCTATGGCTTGAGTGTTGGCCAAATCAGGGTCTATAGTAGTGTCCTTTGTAACCCTTTCCACGAGAATTTTGTGGTCTTTATAAAATTGACAGTATAAGTCTTTTTCTTTACAGAAAGAGACTATTTTTTTCATAATGTCTGTTGAGAGCTCAGCAGAAAATAGAGGGCGGCCGTCTGATTCAGTTATCAGACTTCCGTTGTAGCAAAGTATTTTACATCCTGAGCCGATCTCTGCGGCATATTTCTTTGCAGAAAGATAAATGCGCCCTGTAGCTATGACGATGTGGATCCCTTGGCTTATGCATTTCTTGAGAAGGCATAAAGTGCGGGGATGTATCGCATTATTTTTTTCCAGAAGCGTGTTGTCTAAATCCAAGGCTATTAGTTTTATCATAAATATTACCTCTGCAATTTATTTTATAATATTTTCCGCATAGTATTTAATGCGTAGTCAATAAAGTTTTGTAAATTCCAATATGGTGCAAGCGATGAGCAATATCTGTATTATCCAGTAGAAAGCGATATACAGATGTCTTGTGCGCGGCTTGTAAAGAATTTCGCCCAGTTTAGTGTAAGGAACCGGGTCATTTATTCTAAAGCAATACATAGGCAGTTCATTTAAATATTCTATGGATTCAGGCGTTTCCCAATCTTCGTTTTTTTGCAGAACTTTGCCAAAAAGATTTATGTGCAGCAGTTTATAACATTTCTGCGCATAAAAAAGATGGCGGTCGAAGGCGTTATTCCATCTTACGGTCAAAACCATAGAGAGAAAGCCTGCTAAGGTCAGGAAGAAATATATGCCAAAAGCAATCAGAGAGGGGAGCGAATTGGCAAAGGCCAGAGCGCCTGCCACAAGAGCAAGGAAAATGCTGTTAAAAGTCAATCTCTCGTTTTCCACATGCCTGGCATGTTCGAGGTTTTCTGTCATACACTGCGAAAGAAAGCTGACTTGGTTTTCGTCCAGGTCTTTCCCTTCAAATCTTTTCCACAGAGAATGTTCAAAAGTATAATCATCCAATTTTTTTTGCTTTTCTTTGTATCTCTTTTTCAAATCCATTGTGTATCTCCATATATCGGTGCAGCATTTATGGTTATCTAATAAAAGTATACATATTTTGTCGAGAAAAAGCAATAAAGGATAAAAGCGCATAGCGAATAATAAAATATATAGAAATATATACTTTTAAGAGGAATTTATGATACAAAGTATCCGCTTTTCGTAAAGAAGTATGCTTTCGTTATACTTTTTTGGGATTTTCGTATACTTTGTATCAAATTTTTTTGAAAAAGTATCAATGGTCTGCCGTCTTTATTCCGACATGTTTTTGCAAGAATATCATTTAATGTATAAAATTAACAAAAATAACACATATTGTGATGCGTTTTTCTGCCGGATATATTGACAAACTTTATGGGTGGGGGTATGCAATAGACAAGAATCTTCTATACAAAATGTATAGGAATATGGAGGATAGGAATGAAAAAAATATTTATTTCCTTCCTGTGCGTAATCATGGTGATGGTATTTATGCCTACCATGGTTTTTGCTGCGGAAGGTCAGATGTCAGAAGAAGATTTCCGCGATGCTCTGCAGAAAGGAGAAGTCGATCTTGAAGGCGCTACTGTTACATTAAATGATGTGATTTCACTGGCGGATAGCGGAGAATACACCGTAAAAAACGGTACTATCGCTATGAGTGAAAGCTATAAAAACGCTGATCCAAACAACAAGGTAATAGCAGTACAGGGTAACGGTACTATACTGAACCTTGAAAATGTAACTGTAATAGCTGCTTCAGCCAATCACGGAGCAATTTATGTTGGTAATGGCGGAGAGCTTACAGCTACAGACCTTACTGTAGATAACAGCAAGTCAGATAAGGGAGCTATCATCATTAATAAAGATGCAAATGCTTATTTTAACGGAAAATTGGATCTTAAGTTAGGCAGCAACTCCTGGTATGGAATCAATGTTGACGGAGCAAAAGCTGACTTTACAGGTGTTGATGAATTCAAATCTGACGGAACAGGAACTCAGTCTGCAGTATGCCTTGACGGATCAGTTAAGGGCCAAGCTGCAGGTCTTACATTGACTCAAGTTGACACCGAAGATGGTCAGACAGCTTATGTGCCTGGTGATAATCTTGCTCAGTTTGTAGCAGCAAAAGATGCTGATCCTGCTACTAAAGTAGAAACTATAACTCTCAACGAAGATGTTACTCTGACAGCTAACTTGTATCTGCAGGCAGACACAAAGGTTGTAGGTAACGGTAAGGCTATCAACGGAAGTGCAGCCATAGAAAAAGATAACGTAGTAACAGTTATGGGAGAAAACGTTAGCATTGAAAACGTTACTATAAGAACATGCGACGCTAACAAGAGCGCTCTGCACGTTTATAAGACTACAGGCACAGTATTGAAGGACGTTACTCTTGACGCTTCCCAGACAGCCGGCGGCGCAGGTCTGGTAGTAAATGCTTCCAAAGTTACAGTTGAAGGCGTTTTCAACCTGGTAACAGGCGAGAACACTTGGGGCGGAATCAACGTTGATACAGCCAACGGTGATGCTGCAGTTACATTTGCAGATGGTTCCACTGTAGCTTTAAACGGAAATAAAGACGTTCCTGCTATTTACCAGGACAGTAATGATAAACAGACTACAGACGCTGTAGTTGAGGGCGCTGAAGAAGCAGGTTTGGTTCAGAACGCAGACGGTTCATATGCAGTTAAAGAAGAAGTAACAGAAGACCCTGGTCAGAACCCTGGAACCGGTGAAAACCCTGGAACCGGTGAAAACCCTGGAACCGGCGAGAATCCTGCAGATGATGAAAAGAATCCTGTAGATGAACAGAAACCGGTTGACGAAGAAAAGACTGATGATGAAGTAGTTAAGACAGCCGATGCAAACGATATGCTTCCATGGCTGGCATTGATGGCAGTTATGGCTATCGGAGCTACAACCGCAGCAGTTGTTAAGAGAAGAGAAAACTAATCAGTTATATAAATAAACAACCATAATAATTGAAATAGCAGACGGGCAAAATTTATATTTGTCCGTCTGTTACTTTTTTTGACAAAATGCCCTGCAAAAGAATAAAAAACTGCAAAAGTTTACATTGAAATGTTGACAAGCATTATCGAGGGGGGTACTATGAAAAAAAGAAATCTTTTGCAGCTATATTATAAGAACTGGGAGGAAAAAATGAAAAAGATACTTATTACCTTTCTGTGCGCAATAATGGTAATGGTATTTATGCCTACCATGGCATTTGCCGCAGAAAATGACGTTTTTGAAGTAACCAAAAACGGCGAAACTACTACTTACAGCACAGCTGTTGACGCTGTGGCTTCAGTAGCAAACGGAGAGACTGCAACCATTAAGCTGCTTGATGATTACTCAGGCGGTGGAGTAAAAGTCGACGGTACAGGTAAAAACATAACATTCGATTTGAACGGATTTACATGGACCATCGGAACACCGCTGGTGGGTTCAGCCGGAACCGAAACTAATGCTTTTCAATTGTTGAAGGATAATACCGTTACATTCCAAAACGGAACTATTACTTCAAATATCGCGAAAATATTATTCCAAAACTACGCCAATTTGACTTTGGACAATGTAGAGGCTTCACTGACTACAGAAGGCACAGGATATTATGCGGCCTCAAATAATAACGGCACCACCCTTATAAAAGGGGGAACTGTAATAACTGTTCCTGAAGGTAACTACGCTATGGACTCCTTTACTTTTGGAGATTATGCCGGCGGAAATGTTGTAGTTGAAGATGCTTCCATTATGGGCGACGTTGAAGTGGCCAATGGCGGCAAGCTTACTTTAAAGGGTGGATTAATATACGGTGATGTTACAGTATATAACTATAAATACGACCAAAATGTTGAAAAACAATCTCAGTTCACCATGGAAACCGGTATAATTTCCGGAGATTTAAAAACTTCCGAGAAAGGTATCACTATTGTAAACAACGGCATGGTAGAAGGAACAGTGGATTTAGAACCTTCCAAAGGTGCGACTGCAACCATTAAGGGCGGATATTTCAACGCAATTGGCGATGCTGTAGCAGTTGACTCTGATGTAGTTGTCGATTTTGATGCTGAAGGTGAAATCCTGAGTGCAGTGGGAGATACTGCTGTAAGCCAGTTGCTTTCATCTTTGGAAGAAGTGCTGACACCTGAAGAATTAGCTTTGGTTAAATTGAACGTAGAAAAAGCTCCGGCTGAATATAAAATGGACGTTCCTGTGGGAATAACCGTAGTTAATAATACAGAAAATGATATTAATGTAAACGACCAGATGGTTGAAGCAAACGGAGAATTGACAGTTACAGCGCCGGACGTAAACGAAGGAACTGACGATACAAAGAACCCTCCTACAACCGATGATGAAAAAGACCCTGTAGATGAACAGAAACCGGTTGACGAAGAAAAGACTGATGATGAAGTAGTTAAGACAGCCGATGCAAACGATATGCTTCCATGGCTGGCACTGATGGCAGTTATGGCTATCGGAGCTACAACCGCAGCAGTTGTTAAAAGAAGAGAAAACTAATCAGTTATATAAATAAGCAACCATAATAATTGAAATAGCAGACGGGCAAAATTTATATTTGTCCGTCTGTTACTTTTTTTGACAAAATGCCCTGCAAAAGAATAAAAAACTGCAAAAGTTTACATTGAAATGTTGACAAGCATTATCGAGGGGGGTACTATGAAAAAAAGAAATCTTTTGCAGCTATATTATAAGAACTGGGAGGAAAAAATGAAAAAGATACTTATTACCTTTCTGTGCGCAATAATGGTAATGGTATTTATGCCTACCATGGCATTTGCCGCAGAAAACGTAGCAAAGATCGGTGATACGGAATATGCGACTTTAGCGAAAGCAGTAAGTGAAGCCAAAGATGGCGATACAATAGAATTGCTGGCAGATGCAGAAGCTTCCGGTATCATGTTTGAAAAATCTCTGACCTTTAACCTTAACGGTCATACCATTAAGGGCACTGAAGAGAGCACTTATTTGCTTTCTCCATGGGGAGTCGGTAAAAATGTAACTTTTAATAACGGTGTTATTGAAGTGGTAAGTCAAAACCCGGGAACCATGGGAGTGCAAATAGTAGGAAGTAATTGTACTTTCAATAATGTAGAAGTAAAAGTGCCTGTTCCAAACGGTACAAAGGATTATTCATACGGCGTCAAGGCTCTTGTACACGAGGAAAATGATCAAGTGCAGCTTACTTTTAATAACAGCCAGATTACTGAGATCGAAGATCCTTCTGTAACAGAAACATACGGTGCAGTAGGAATAATCATAACCGGTAAATACAGTAATGAATCTATTAAAGACAATATCGATACTTATGAGAAAAATTCAGTTCTGGAAATGAATAACAGCACCATAAACACCACAGGATTTGCTGTTAGCGGTAATGGCTCAGCTCATGGCACAAAGATAACAATAAACAATTGTAATTTAACATCCAAAGAATCGACAGCCATTTACCATCCTCAGCTGGGCGACATGACGGTGAGCGGAGGCTCTTTGACAGGTGCTACAGGTATAGAAGTACGTGCAGGAAACGTGACGGTAACAGATGGAACAGTGATAACGGCTACTGCTGATACTACTACTGTAGACCCTAACGGCAACGGAACTACCAGTCTCGGGGCAGCTATAGCAGTTGCACAGCATACAACAAAGCTGCCTATAGTTTTAAATATAGAAGGAGCTGAACTTGCAGGCGCTTCTGCCCTTGTTGCAAACAATCCTCAAAACAATGCTCCGGAAGACATTGAAAAAATTGATATAAATGTTGGAGACGGGGATTTTAACGGCTTGGTACAAACCAATGACGGTGGAACGATTGAAGTAAGCGGCGGAACTTTTGATAAGATAGGAGATAAAGTTACAATTGCGGCTGCAGATGTAGCTCAGTTTACCGAAAACGGAAACACGCGTATAGTTGTAAGCCTCGACAAAATAAATGAAAAGATAAAAGATGCTGAAGCAGGTACGATTGTTGAAGTTATAAAAGCTGGAGTTGACTCGAATATAGTTGCACCAGACGGTGTTATTGTAAAGAACTCATCTGAAAATGATATTACTGTAAATGATGAAACCTTAAAGACAGGAGAAGAAGTTACAGTAGATCTACCTGATCCGGATACAGGAGACGATCCAAAAGATCCTCCTAAAACCGATGATGAAAAAGACCCTGTAGATGAACAGAAACCGGTTGACAAAGAAAAGACTGATGATGAAGTAGTTAAGACAGCCGACGCAAACGACATGCTTCCATGGCTGGCACTGATGGCAGTTATGGCTATCGGAGTCGTGCTGACAGCAGTAAAATCTAAGAAAAGAGAAAACTAAAGATAAGAGATAACTAAAGATAACGGTGGCTTTAATACAGTCACCGTTTTTTTCAGTCTTTTGTACACCTTGCAAACATCAAAAGCCGATGATATAATCTTTAAATATCAAAACAAGAAAAGGAGACAGACGACATGGAACTGCTGAAAGGAAAGCCGGTGGCAGATGAGATAAAAGAGAACATAAGTGAAAAAGTTGAAAAGCTGCTCGATAATGGAATTGTTCCTACGTTGGGAATTTTGCGCGTGGGCGCAGACGAAAGCGATATTGCGTATGAGAACAGTGCAGTTAAAGCAGCTAAAGCTCTTGGAATAAATGCTGAAAAATATATAATGGATGAGGACTCAGACGAGGAAGATGTTTTAGATGTACTTAACGTAATGAACGATAACGATGATATCCACGGCATCATGATGCTGAGACCTCTTCCTAAGGCTCTGGATGAGAACAGGATAAGAAATATGATAAACCCGGAAAAGGATATAGATGGTATTTCTGACATCGGAGTAGGAAGCTTGTTTACAGGCGAGCATATTGGCTTTCCTCCATGTACGGCAGAAGCTGCCATCAATATTTTAGAGCATTACGGCGTTGAAATAGAAGGCAAGAAAGTTGTTGTGATAGGAAGGAGCTTGGTAATAGGAAAGCCTGTTGCCATGATGCTTTTGGAAAGAAACGCTACAGTAACCATATGCCATAGCAAGACAAAAGAAGAAGACTTAGAAGAATTATGTAAAGCAGCAGATATAATAATCTGCGCCGCAGGAAAGATAGATACCATAGGAGCTGCTCATACGAGTGGAAGACAAGTGATTGTAGACGTGGGGATCAATTTCGATGAAAACGGAAACATGCGCGGAGATGTGGATTTTGAGGCTTTAGACGGCAAGGTTGAAGCGATTACGCCGGTACCCGGCGGTGTTGGCAGCGTGACTACCGCTTTGCTTCTTAAACATGTGGTGGAAGCAGCCATGAGAACTATGATTTAAGGCATACGATGTATGTGTCTTAATGAAGCATTTGATTAAGTGCTTAATGAAGTATTTAATGAAGTTTCGCCGGCCGCCCTTGACTTTTGCAGGAATAATATATAAAATATTCCCATAATAATTTTATAAAAACGATGATGAAGAGGAGTAAGCAGAGACGGGCCCCTTACAGAGAAGAAAGCCGCAGGCTGAGAGCTTTCGGGAAGGCGTTTGCTGAAGGTTGCTTCTGAGTTTTACAAGACAAATGAGTGCTTCCCGCAACCGGATGACCGGATGCCTATTTGACGATAGCGTTGCGCCGTCCGAGGGAAGAATAAAGGTGGTACCGCGGAAATATCCGTCCTTTAAGAGAGGACGGTTTTTTATTTTGCATGACAGTTATCGCAAGCCCGGCGCGATGACTTTTTTAGCTGATTATTTAAATTTTTACACCATATACAAAAGGAGATATCAATGGAAAAGAATCTTGCGAAAAATTACGACCCTAAAGATTTTGAAGAACGAATTTATAACATGTGGGAAGAAAACGGCTGTTTTAGAGCAGAAGTCTGCAAAGATAAAAAGCCTTTTACTATAGTAATGCCTCCGCCAAATATCACGGGCCAACTGCACATGGGTCATGCGCTTGACCAAACGTTGCAGGACGTACTGACCAGATGGAAGAGAATGCAAGGATACAGCGCTCTTTGGCTTCCCGGTTCAGACCATGCAAGCATTGCTACTGAAGTAAAAGTGGTAAACAAAATAAGAGAAGAGGAAGGCCTTGAAAAAGAGGACTTGGGAAGAGAAGAATTCCTCAAAAGGGCCTGGGCATGGAAAGAGGAGTACGGCGGAAGGATTACACGTCAGTGCCGTAAGCTGGGAGACTCCTGCGATTGGAGCAGAGAACGCTTTACCATGGATGAAGGCTGCAACAAAGCTGTAAAGACATTCTTTATCAATCTCTACGAAAAAGGACTCATTTATCGCGGCAACAGACTTATCAACTGGTGCCCTAAATGCGGAACTTCCCTTTCCGACGCTGAAGTTGAGCATGAAGACAGGAACGGCAAATACTGGTACTTCAGATATCCGGCTGCCGATGGAGGCGAAGGCATAGTAGTGGCCACTTCCAGGCCGGAAACTATGTTTGCCGATGAAGCCATAGCAGTCAATCCAAAGGATGAAAGATATAAACATCTGGTAGGCAAAAAGGTGATCTTGCCACTTGTAGGAAAAGAAATACCTGTCATAGAAGATACTTACCCTGACCCGGAAAAAGGAACGGGAGCTGTTAAGATTACTCCGGCCCATGACCCTAACGACTTTGAAGTGGGTATAAGAGCCGGACTTAAGAGACCTAGCTGTATAAACAAAGACGCTACCATGAACGAGCTGGCAGGCAAGTATGCAGGCATGGACCGCTACCAATGCCGCAAAGCCTGGGTGGCAGACCTCGAAGCAGCAGGATATCTGGTGAAAACAGAGGAAAAAGTTATTCCTGTAGGCGAGTGTTACAGATGTCATACTGTCATTGAGCCTATGCTTTCGGACCAGTGGTTTGTCAAGATGGAAGAGCTGGCTAAGCCGGCCATAGAAGCGGCTAAGAAAGGCGATTTGACTCACGTTCCTGAAAGATTTGAAAAGATATATCTGCATTGGCTGGAGGATATCAAAGACTGGTGCATTTCCCGCCAGCTGTGGTGGGGTCACAGAATACCGGCATATTATTGTCAGGAATGCGGTGAAATCGTTGTAGATTATCAGACTCCGGGCAAATGCCCTAAATGCGGAGGAACTGAGTTTAAGCAGGACGAAGATGTTTTGGATACATGGTTCTCATCTGCTCTCTGGCCTTTCTCAACCCTCGGATGGCCTGAGGAGACTGAAGACCTTAAATATTTCTATCCTACAGATGTTCTCGTAACCGGATATGATATCATCTTCTTCTGGGTAGTAAGAATGGTATTTTCCGGTCTTGAGGCTATGGGAGAAGTACCGTTCCATCACGTATATGTTCACGGCCTGGTTAGAGACGCTGAAGGCCGTAAGATGAGCAAATCATTAGGCAACGGCATAGATCCTCTTGAAATTATAGATCAGTACGGCGCCGATGCTCTCAGGTTTATGCTTACCACCGGTATAACGCCGGGCAACGACATGAGATTCAAAGAGGATAGGCTTGAGTCTTGCCGAAACTTTGCCAACAAACTGTGGAATGCTTCCAGATTCGTTATCATGAACTTGCTGGACGATGAGGGCAATTTCAAAGAAATGGCTAAATGCTGCGCAGACTGCTGCGGCAAAGCTTGCGGCGATACCACAGACTTTTCTGACATAGCCCTTCGTGACGAAGACAAATGGATGATTTCCAGAGTTAATGAAGCTGTTGAGTATGTGACTCAAACTATGGAAAAATACGATTTGGCTCTGGCAGGACAAAGAGTGTACGACCTCATCTGGAACGAATATTGCGACTGGTATATAGAGCTGGTAAAATCCAGGCTGTGGGGCGAGGATGAAGAGGACAAGAAGGTAGTAAGGTTTACTCTTGTAATGTGCCTTAAGAATATGCTTAAGCTGCTCCATCCTTTCATGCCTTTCATAACTGAAGAAATATGGAGCTTCCTGCCTCATGGAGAAGAGCAGGCAGACAATCCTGAAAACTATTTGATAAAGTCCAATTGGCCGAAATACAGTCTCGCATGCGTATTCCCGAAAGCCGAAAAGACTATAGAGAAGGCTATGGAAGCTATCAGAGCAATAAGAAATATAAGGGCAGAAGCCGAGGCTGCGCCTAGCAAGAAGCTTAGAGCTGTAATTTTAGCTTCAGGCACTGACAGGGAAACTTTGACGGCCGGAAAAGAGTATATAATGAACTTGGGTAATATCACTCAAGTTACATTTGCTGAGAACAAAGAAGATGTGCCGGCAGATTCCATGTCTGCTGTTATTGCAGGAGCTGAAATATATATACCTCTGGAAGATTTGGTAGACTTTGAAGCCGAATATGAGCGACTTTCCAAGGAAAAGAAGAGACTTGAAGGCGAAGTAAAAAGGGTGGAAGGAAAGCTGTCAAACCAGGGCTTCGTCAGCAAGGCGCCTGAAAAGGTTGTAAATGAGGAAAGAGAAAAGATGGTTAAATATAAAGAAATGCTGGAGAAAGTTACTGCGCGTCTGGAAATGGTGGCTGCGAAAGCCGGCAAATAGGAGACAGGGCAGCCTCCTGGCAGGGCGACACCGTATACCGGAGGACACCGGTCAATGGAGGACACCGGTCAATGGAGGACACCGGACGATGTTGCATTTTTTTAAAAAAAACAAAAAATTATACAACATTTCAGTCAAGGGCGAAGGCCTTTCGGCAACCGATGTGGCGAGCAGGATTATAAGCTCGCCCGTCATACACCTATGAAAGGAATGAAAAACAAAACATCTAATGACAAAAAAAGATAATACTATAGCAAAAATCCATCAATTTCAACGGTTCGGCAGTATACTGGGCCTTGAGAGAATGACAGAACTGCTCAAACTTCTGGGTAATCCGCAGGATGAACTCAAAGTCATTCATGTGGCCGGGACCAACGGAAAGGGTTCAGTATGCAGATATATATACAGCGTCCTTAGAGAAGCAGGATATAAAGCAGGAATATATATTTCCCCGTTTATTGAATCCTTTAATGAGAGAATAGAGCTGGACGACCGGTATATATCGGATGACGATCTGGAGCTTTATACGGATAAGGTACTGCAGCAGGTAGAAACGATGACAAACAGCGGACAGCAGTCTCCTACAGAATTTGAAGTCATAACGGCCGTTGCATTTCTGTATTTTAAGGAAAAAGGCTGCGACTATGTAGTTCTTGAGGTAGGACTGGGAGGCTCGGGCGATTCCACCAACGTGTGCAAAGAACCTTTGATGACCGTCATAACGTCTATATCCATGGATCACATGGATAGGCTGGGAAATACCATAGAAGAAATAGCAACGGAAAAAGCGGGCATAATAAAAGATGGATGCCCGGTAGTGACCAGCGCTAAAGATATAAGAGCGCTGAGAGTAATTGAAGAAAAAGCAGCTGAACATAAGAGTATGTTCTTCGAGACGAGAAATATACCGGTTGTTATTAAAGAAGAAAGCCTGAACGGATGTAGATTTGATGCAGATTTTCAAGGAGTCATTTTCAAAGACATAGAGATTTCCATGACGGGAAAGCATCAGGTGGAAAACGCTGTGGCTGCTTTATCAGCACTCAGCATAATGGAAGAGCGAGGAGACATAAAGCTTGACAGAAACGCCCTGCTCAGGGGCTTGAAATCGGCCAGACAGCCGGGAAGGTTCGAAGTATTTCAAAGAGAAACTTTATTTATAACCGACGGAGCACATAATGAAGATGGGGCCAGGGCTCTGCAAGAAACGGTAAACAGCTTGTTTAAAGATAAAAAAATTCTTATGATCGTCGGAGTTTTAGCTGATAAAGATGTAAGAAAGATGGCTGACCAATTTGTAAAGATAACAAATACCTTCATCGTTACAGAGCCGGAAAGCCCTAGACGACTTGCGGCTGAAAAGCTGGCTAATATATTGGAAAACAGGGGAGCAGATTGCACAGTCATAAAAGATTATCAACAAGCTTTTGATGAAGCAGAGAAAAGGCAGGGTGAATTTGATGTCGTCATATTCGCCGGGTCTTTATATCTGATAGGAAAAATAAGGAGCATGTTAAAAGATGAATGATTTCAAACTTGAAGTTACCGACCAATACGAAAGATTGGTAAAGTTCTTCGTTGAAAACCAGCTGGAATTTGACGGAGACGAGGAAGTGGACACAGACATAGTCAAGTGCTGGAAAGCCGAGGCGGAAGACGACAAACTGGCAGGAGGATGCGTCCTGGCCATGAGACAGGGGAAATATATCATAGACGGAATTGCGGTGGACAGCGCTTTCAGAAAATCAGGCCTTGGAAAGCTGATGATGGATGAAGCTATAAAAGAAGTTAAAGACAGGGGCGGAGAATCTCTTTACTTGGTAGCCAGAGCCCCGGGATTTTTCAGAACATTGGGCTTTCAACAGGTAGCCCCTGAAAACGCGCCTCTTTTCTTTGAATGCGCCCAGTGTCCGCAATATCAGAAGACTTGTCATCCTGAGATAATGAAATTGGAGATAAGATAATGAACTATAACAAGCTGCTTCAGGCCATACTGGACGTTGCTGAAGAAATGTTGGTATGCGGCGCTGAGGTAGGCAGGGTGGAAGACAGCATAATAAGAATGTGCAGTGCCTACGGATGCGATAGAATCAATACATTTATCATTACTTCCAATATCCAGGTAACCTTTGAGGACCCGGAGGGAAACATAATTACTCAAATAAGACGCATCACCAGGAACGACGCCAACTTTGACAGGTTGGATTATCTTAACGATTTGTCGAGATATATATGCAGAGAAAAACCTTCCCTTGACGTCCTCGTCAAAAAATACGACGAGGTGATGAACCGAAAGCAAGCACCGGTGTGGGTAGAGTATGCGGCAGCTCTTTTAATATCAGGCTGTTTTACTGTGTTTTTCGGCGGCGATTTAAAAGATGGCATTGCGGCGGCTTTGCTGGGGATAATAATCAACTTTATTTTAAGATTTATAGGGAAATTTGAGACTAATCAATTAGCTAAAGTCTTTATCACATCCGTAGCGGCTGGTTTTATTTCCATATTGTGCGTAAATATCGGCTTGGGAACTAACACGGATAAGATAATGATAGGTGGAATAATGCTTATGATACCTGGGATAGCCATGACCAACTCATTGCGGGATATGCTTACCGGGGATATAGCGACAGGATTGCTGCGGCTGGTAAATTCTCTTTTGCTGGCGGCTGCTATAGCTTGCGGATTTGCCCTCTCGCTTATTCTTACGGGAGGTGGTATTGCATGATTACGCAAGTGGCAATGGCATTGTTTGGCTCAATAGGGTTTGCTATTTTCTTAAAGATGAAGGGAAAGCAGATACTGCTGGCAGGAATAGGCGGAGCGGCCACCTGGCTGGTATATCTTTTATGCCAGGAGCAGATAGAAGGCTACTTTATACCATACTTTATAGCGTCTCTTTTTGTAGCTGTATATGCTGAAATAATGGCAAGAGTCAATAGGGCCCCGGCTACGATTTTTCTTACTGCGGCGGCAGTTCCTCTAATACCGGGAGGAAGCCTTTATTATACTATGGCCGGACTTGTTAACAGAGACCAGGAGCAGTTTGCGCAAAACGGAGAAAATGCGTTGACCATGGCTTTGGCCATAGCTTTAGGATTTGTGTTTATTGCGTTAATGACTAAATATATTACAGGAATAACTTCCCAAAGAAAATAATAAACTGTACCAATGCGAGTTTCTTTGGGAGGGAGTCTATGAAAAACACAGCTGACAATATTTATGAAACCAATAAGATTACAGCCTGCGGGCAGATAAAGAGCCCTTTGCAGTTCAGTCATAAGACTTACGGAGAAGCCTTCTATACCTTTGAACTGGGTATAGAAAGGAGAAGCGGTTATGTGGACGAAATAAACGTTATGATTTCCGAAAGACTTATATATGAAACGCCTCTTCAGGTGGGAGATTTTGTTGAGATAACAGGGCAGATAAGAACTTATAATGAGACGGTAGAGGGCAGGAATAAACTCAATGTCGTCGTTTTTGCCCGAGAAATCATAATTAATGAGGATATGGTTTATTACGAAAATTACGTATATCTGGAAGGATTTTTGTGCAAACCGCCGATAAAGAGAACATCGCCGCTGGGCAGAGACATATGCGATTTGATGATAGCTGTCAATAGAATGTATAACAAATCAGATTACATACCTTGCATAGCATGGGGGAGAAATGCCAACTATGCAGAGACTCTAGGCGTCGGTACTAAAATATTTATAGAAGGCAGGATACAGAGCAGGGAATATAAAAAGAAATTTGAGGACGGAACGTCTGAAGTGCGAAAAGCTTTTGAAGTATCCATCTTAAAGCTGGAAGAAGATGCAGATGAGCAATGGGATGAAGAAGAACCCTTTGAGTAAAGTTGAATTGAATCAAGACATATGATAAAATCATATATACTAAAAGAAACGGAGGATAAGAATGTTCGATATCAATGGAAAGGATAACAGCAGTTACAACAAAGATAATATTGAGTTTATAAAGAAGGCATCTCCAACGGTAGGCGGATTTATAGAAAAAGAGTATAACAGACAAAAAAACAATATAGAATTGATAGCTTCCGAAAACTATTGTTCTGAGGCGGTTTTGGCGGCATGCGGAAGCTGCCTCAGCTGGAAATATGCGGAAGGTTACCCTTATGTCAGGACTTCCGGCAACACAGGGCGCTACTACGGAGGCACTGAGTTTGTAGATGAGCTTGAGGAATATGCTTGCGATGTGTGGAGAAAAGTATTTGATACCGACTATCATGTCAATGTACAGCCTCACAGCGGTTCACAAGCCAATTTTGCAGCTTATAAGGCAATCTTAAATCCGGGAGATACCATCTTATCTCTTTCATTGGATAACGGAGGCCATTTAACTCACGGTTCATCGGTCAACTTCAGCGGAAAGCTTTACAATATGGTGTTTTATGATGTAGATGAAAAAGGTTACATCGATATGGAAGACGTGAGAAGAAAAGCTATTGAACATAAACCGCAGTTGATACTTACAGGAGCTTCAGCTTATTCCAGAATTATAGATTTCCCGGCTTTCGCTCAAATAGCTAAAGAAGTCGGAGCATATTTCATGGTGGATATGGCTCACATTGCCGGTCTCGTAGCAGGCGGCGCACATCCTTCTCCATTCGGATATGCGGATATAGTGACCACTACGACTCATAAGACTTTGAGAGGACCGAGAGGCGGACTGATTTTCGCCAGAAAAGAATTGGCTAAAAAGATAGACAGCGCTGTCTTTCCTTATGCCCAAGGAGGACCTCTTGAGCATGTAATCGCCGGAAAGGCAGTGTGCGCTGAAGAGGCTCTTAAACCTGAATATAAGGAATATGTAAAGCAGGTGGTAAAAAACTGCAAAGCCTTGTCGGACAGGTTTATAGAGCTGGGATATAAAGTTGTAACGGGCGGAACGGACAATCATCTCATACTGCTTGATTTGTCGGACGAGCCTTTCAGCGGAAGAATACTGCAGGAAAGATGCGACGAAATAGGAATAACTTTAAATAAAAACTGTGTGCCTAACGAAAAGCGCACTCCTAAAGAAACTTCCGGTGTGAGAATAGGAACAGCTCCTATGACCACGAGAGGATACAAGGAAGAAGATTTTGTAAAAGTTGTGGACAAAATCGATGAGCTGATCAAAACTTTGAGAGAAGAATACAAATAAAAATGATATGGATTATAATAATTGCGGCGCTGATATTAACAGCCGCCGCGATCTCTTATTATGCGTATAGAAAAGCTTTCCTTTCCGACAGAAAGAGGCAGGAAGACTGGGACGGATTTATCAGACGGGCGGGCGAAGAAGGACCGCAGGTCAGGGAACTTATGGAGCAGCTGAAAGAAATAACGGCAGAAGACGTATTCATAAATTCTTTTGACGGCCTTAAGCTTCACGGCAGATATTATCATGTGAAGGATGGAGCTCCTTTAGACATCCAGTTTCACGGGTACAATGGCAATGCCATGAGAGATTTCTGCGGAGGCAATAAGATATCAAGGGAGTCAGGCCATAACTCCTTGCTGATAGATCAGAGGGCCCACGGCATGAGCCGGGGAAAGACCATATCCTTTGGCATAAATGAGCGAAAGGACTGTTTGTCTTGGGTCAGATATGCCGTAGAACGTTTCGGAGAAGATACAGAAATAGTACTTTCAGGCGTATCCATGGGGGCGGCTACTGTGCTTATGGCTTCCGATTTGGGGCTGCCTAAAAACGTCAAGGCTATAGTAGCTGATTGCGGATATTCCTCGCCTAAGGCCATAATTAATAAAGTCATGAGGGACAGCGGCTTACCGGACAAGTTGATGTATCCGTTCGTCTGGCTTGGAGCGATGGTGTTCGGAAAGTTTAATTTGACGGAATCCAGCGCCGTATCGGCAGTTTCTGAGAGCGACGTTCCTATATTGATAATACATGGAGGGGCAGATGATTTTGTGCCTTGTTATATGGCAGAAGAAATTTACAAGGCATGCAGGTCTGAAAAGAAGCTTTTAATAGTTCCCGGAGCCGGACATGGGATGAGTTACCTGGTGGACAAGGACTTATACGAAAAGACAGTAAAAGATTTTATAAAGATATGATGGGGGACTGCCCGGCATTAACGCTTTTTTCCGCTAATGCCGGGCAGATTCTTGTTTGTTATATTTAATCTGTTACATGTATGACTTGGACAGGACAACTCTCTGCTGCCTCATGAGCCTTGGAAATGTTCAAGTCGGTCGGCTCTTTGATGACTGATGCAAGTCCGTCGTCGGCGATTTCGAATACATCTGGACATATTTCGGCACACATACCGCAGCCTATGCATCCATCACGGTCAACAATTGCTTTCATTGGTTACCTCCCTGTAAATAGAATCATTCCTTATTATTTCCTGGATTTTTAAATTTAAACCATATTTGTCATATCTACAGTCTTATAATTTTCCACGCTTCTATCAGCCTCTCCAGCGTCCATGCTGCGTTGGCAGGAGAGGTGGAGGGAAGGACGTGGGCAGTTATGCCGGTAATGGATTTAGTATATTTGTTATAATATTTTTCCGCAGTCTTGCCATTGACGAATATTTTTTCTATGGGAGCTTCTTTAAGTATGGGCCTCAGGTCATTGGGTATTACATTTTTTATCGAGCTGTCCGAGCTACCTTCTATGTCGCAGGAAGCGATTACATCCCAGAGGGCTATGCAGTTAGCCAGAAGAAAGCTTTTCTTTTCTTCTATAGTATTTGGCAGCGGCTCTTGAAATACTGCAGATGTAACTTTCCAAAACCTGTTTTGAGGATGACCGTAAAAAAACATCTGCTCCCTGGATTTGACTGAGGGAAAAGAGCCTAATATCAATATTTTAGAATGGTCGTTGTATAGCGGTGGAAAGGGATGGGTTATCATTTAGTTCTCTCCTTTAGTTCTCCTTATCTGATTTTTATCTGAAGCTGGGTGATGTATTCGTTTTCATCACCTGTATCATGATTGTCTATAATGTATAATTCGATAGCATGACCTTCCATTTGGATATTTTGCTGATTGGCATATTCTAACAATTTTTTCCAAGAAGGTTTAATTTTTGAATAACCGCCTTTTACAGTCATACACAGATATTGGCCTTCAGGAATAATGGAATCAAATTGCTCATTTTTTCCTACTATATAGAATGCAGAATCAAATAGGCCATAATTACCTGTTCGGAGATAGTCTAAAGGAATGGTAGCACCTATATCACCATTGCCTATGATATATAACTGGTCTTCATATTCAGACTGCAATTTTTTTATGATGAAATCCAAGTCATCATCCCTCTGCACGCTTTCGCTCAGCTTAAGGATATTTCTTCCCTGTAATGTGCATATTTGAGGAATTTCAAAATTGATTTTTGAATTTACATGGTAGTCTATATCTTCAACTCTTTCTGCCAGTTGATTTCTCAGTTGGTCAAGTTCGCATATTTTTTCATCTATGGTGTCTATCGCTTTAATGAAAAGTTCTTTGGTCTTCTGCAAATTAAAATCAGCCATGTGCGCTTTTATTTCATTTATGGAAAAGCCGATAGAGCGAAGTTCTCTGATTATATTAAGCTTACGTATATCGTTGATGCTGTACATTCTGTAGCCGTTATTATCTCTTTTGGGGTTTAAAATGCCCATTTCTTCATAATATCTTAGAGAGTCAGTACCGATATTGTATAGATTAGAGATCTCACCTATTTTATAATATTCTTTCATTTTTAAACCTCATTTAATATAAGCGAAAGGACATATGCTGATACATTTACCGCAAATGTCAGCGCTTTGAAGCCCTGTTTTAGATGTTATTTCTTTTTCGTTATGATTAAGCCTGTCTTGACAAGTAAACTTTTCGAATCTATCAGGGTTAAGAGCGTTGACAGGACAAATGTTGAAACATAGTCCGCAAGTACCGCTTTTTAAATACAGACATCTTTGTTCGGCTGCTTCAGTGTTGGGGGTGAGTTTTGCGGACGTGATTACTGAGCAAAACCTTCCTCCGCTGCCTTTCTCGGTAATTACAAGGCCGCTGGCGCCAAAGCTTCCCAGCCCCGAAATTACAGCTGCGCTTCTGTGGGACCATAAACATTTTAAGTCGGTGGGGCTGTAAGTGTGAGTAGGCGGTATTGCCACAGCGTCATATCCATTTTGCTTAAGTAAGGAGATTACTGCATCGTTGATGTTTATGAAATGTTTGTTGATCTCTTGATATGCTTCAGCCCAGATAGGAGAACCTTCATCTGAGTCATTGGGATGAGGGGCGGCACTTTTCGTAAAAGGCACGAAATAACTGATTACGCTGACTGCCCCCGGGAGCAATTCTTCAGGTGTCATATGCCACGGCCCTATCTTTTCTTTTAGCGATGGGTAACGGGGGTCGCTGGCTGATGAGAAGGAAACGAGCGGCTTGCGAAACAAGTCAGGCCTGTGCAAACTTTCGGCTGTAGACTGTATGATTTTTTTGATTTCAGATTCCATTTTCCTATGCGCTCCTATAAAATAAATCAGATTTATTATACTACTTGTCATGTAATATGAAAAGAACCGACAATATTAAAGCAATATTAATTTGAATAATTCTTGCGCTGTAATTAAACTTATGCTATAATAACTCAGTAAGTAAACAGCACGGGGCATTAGCGCAGCTGGGAGCGCGTTTGACTGGCAGTCAAGAGGTCAGGGGTTCGAACCCCCTATGCTCCACCAGAAAGGTTGCATAAAATAGATGCAACTGCAAAAAACCTCGATTTTATCGAGGTTTTTTGCTGTATATAGGCTCAAAAAATAATAGGGTTGACTGACAGATGAAAAAGCTCTTTTTCTAAGATTTTAGAGAGTTGAACCCTCGTAAAACACAATAAGCAACTTAAAAGGCAGATAGATGAAAAAATCTATCTGCCTTTTGTTCGCCCCACATGGGCGGACTCTAACGGGTGAAAGTCCCGAGTGCGCGTAGGCAACGACGAAGCACATAGCTGAACAGCAAGGGTGTCCATCGTGAGGTGGAATCTGGAGGAAGCTGAAGGCAAACCTCTGGCCTGACGAACAGGAACCACATATAAGGCTGGGAAATACGGATAAGGCGGCAAAAGACGCTGAAGTCCAAAAGTTGCCGGAAGTACCAGTAAATGTGGCAGGTAGATGGAGGGAAAGAGTCCGCACCTTAAGCGGGGAGGTCTCACAGGCGGTTCCATTAGCCGTAGTAACAACGAACTGTGAGAAGTCAGCAGAGGTCGTAGTAGTGAAGAAGTTCCTGTAATGGGAATGGAGCGAAGGACCGAACAATCAAGCAGTTGAAGTACGTTCCACTTCGTAGCCGGAGCAAACGTCTGTCGATGACATCAAAGACGGCAAAGGCAAAAGGGGCAGAAAGGAAACAACGCATGGACACAAGAAGTCTCATGGAGCAGATAGTGAGCAAAGATAACCTCAATGCGGCATATCTGCAAGTCGTCAGGAACAAAGGAGCGGCAGGCGTAGACGGGATGACCGTAGAGGAACTTGGCGCATACCTTTGGGAAAACGGCGAAAACATCAGGGAACAGCTTAAGACAAGGAAGTACAAACCGCAGCCGGTCAGACGGGTGGAGATACCAAAAACAGATGGCGGGACAAGAAAACTTGGAGTACCAACGGTAGTTGACCGCTTTGTACAACAGGCAGTGCTGAAGGCATTAGAAATGATGAATGACGGGCATAACTGGATAGTGGATATCGACCTAGCAAAGTTCTTCGACACGGTAGACCATGACAAGATGATGATAGATGACGAGTATGAAGATACAATCGTCGGAACGCCGCAGGGAGGAAATATATCACCGCTGCTTGCAAATGTTATGCTGAACGAGTTGGATAAAGAGCTAGGAGCAAGAGGACTGGATTTCGTGCGTTATGCAGACGACCTAATTATCATGGTAGGGAGTAAAAAGGCGGCGGAACGAGTAATGAAAAGCGTCAGTCGATATATTGAGGAAAAGCTGGGACTGAAAGTAAATGCGGAAAAGAGCAAGGTGGACAAGCCCCAGGGAATTAAGTATCTCGGATTTGGATTTTACTATGACAGATATGCCAAAGGATACAAAGCCAGACCGCACCCGAAAGCAGTAGCGAAATTCAAAGCGCAAATGAAGAAACTGACATGCAGAAGCTGGGGAGTGAGCAACAGCTACAAAGTGCAGAGACTGAACCAGCTTATCCGAGGATGGATAAACTACTTCAAAATCGGGAGCATGAAGGTGCTGTGTGAACGCCTGGACAGTAGTATACGCTATCGCCTGCGGATGTGTATATGGAAACACTGGAAAACGGCGAAGAACAGGGCAAAGAACTTGATGAAACTGGGAGTACCACGCTGGGCGGCATACAATGTTGCCTACTGTGGGGACCGCTATGCGAGGCTTGCCCACAACGGCTGGGTGCACAAAGCCATTAGCAACGAAAGGCTAGCTGCATTCGGGTTAGTCTCCATGAGTAACTATTATGCCGAAAGGCGCGTCAAATGTTAAGTTGATTGAACCGCCGCTTGCGGAACCGCATGAGCGGTGGTGTGAGAGGTCGGAAATTCCTCAATCAGAGGAATTTCCTCCTATTCGATTACTGAATGATGAATGTTTACATTTATTTCATAAATTACAGATTGCATATTTGCTATAAATAAGATACAATCAAATAAATACTACTTTTGTATTTTGGATTTTAATTTTGAATGGAGCTGAAGACTATGGGGCGAAAAGCCTATTCGGAACAGGAACGGGAGCAAGTGCGGACTGCTCTGCTGACTACTGTGATCCAGTGTATTGTGGACCGAGGACTCATCCACAGCAGTATTGATGTCCTATGCAAAAAAGTAGGCATCTCCAAGACCTTTTTCTACACCTTTTTTCCCTCCAAAGAAGAACTGGTGTTGGAGGCACTTCGATATCAGCAGCCCAAGCTGCTGCAATATGCCAGGAAACTGATGGGAGATCCTGCCCTCAGTTGGAGGGACGGTGTTCGAACCTTTTTAGAAACCTGCGCTTACGGTGAGAAAAAGGGGATCGCCGTATTGTCCATTGAAGAAGAACAGGAGATTTACCGCTGCCTCTCCCAAGAAAATTTCCAAGCCTTCCGTGACGATCAGACGAAATTATTCCGTGATCTGCTTGTTATTTTCGGTCTTCCTGTGGACTGTATAGAACCCCGGCTATTTGGCAACCTTGCCCTGTCCATGATGATGGTCTACAAGGCAATTCCAAACACCATGCCCTTCCTGTTTCCGGAGATGGCGGAGGATATGGTGGAATTTCAAATCAACGCCCTGTTGGATGAAATGCAGCGGATAAAAGAAAGAGTAAACAGAGTGAAAGAAGATGCACAGAAATAACCAACACCTCCCCGTAAGGGTACAACGCAACTCCATCGTTCAGTTTTTGAAAAAGGCTGATTTTCTGAAACCGGCTGCTGGTTCTGTGCGGCTTTTTTGCCCTGCGTCATCCTGTCCAAGTGGCAGGGTGTCGCAGGGCGTTTTTCTATCATCTGAAAGGAGTCGAAAAATATGAGTCTGAAATATACCTGTCCCGGCTGTGGGACCCCTTTGGGCTATGACGGATTGTGCTGGAAATGCAAGTGTGAGCAAGAGCGAAAAACTGCATTGGCCTGGACGCCGGAACAGATTGCTGCAAAGCAGAAAAACCTGATCCAGAACATCCATCGGCTTGCTGATATGGAGGACCCCGAATGCACCGACTTCTGGCAGCTGCTGGGTTACCGGGACGCCATCACCCCGGAAATCCAGCGGGCGGCGCTGGCCGCAGGGGTGTTCTGGCCCTGTGAGATCTATTATCACGCTCCCGCTGATGTGGGGGAGGGCCTGATCCACGCGCTGCTGTCCACAGAGGATTCCAGTGAAGCGTCCAACCTGATGTGCTGCCTTGCTTTCCAGGGCGATGGTCGGGCACTGGAAACGCTGTTGGAACTGGAGAATCATCCCCGCTCCTGGCGCAAGAAGCTCTATGTAGACCCGTCCATTTACGCCCAGTGCGGCGGCTGGACCTTTAATAAAAAGGGACAACGGACCCAACTCAACTTCGATACCTGCTTTTCCTTCGTCAAGGGAGCCCCCGGTGAAGTGTCCCCCGTTCGCATCGGGCGGGCACGGGAGGACACCTGTCCCCACTGCGGCGGGCGGATGGCGGACATGCTGGTGCTGGACGGCCGGGACGAGCGGCTGAAGTTTCTGGGGCTGGACGGCATTCTGACCGCCACCTGCTGTCCCAACTGCGTGGGCTTTCTGAAAGGCCCCGCTTTCAACCGCTTTACTCTGGACGGCGGCGTAGAGGTCTTTCCCTCAGAGCTCTTTGACGGGGCGGGAAAGATGGACTGCTATGTCCGGCCGGAGGACTACAGGTCCCTTACCGAAAATCCCTTCGTGCTGGGCGGTGCGCCAATGCCCCTGTTCTATGGCGCCGCCTGTGACGATGTGAACACCGTTGGCGGCTTTGCCAACTGGGTTCAGGACTGGGAATACACCGCCTGCCCCCACTGCGGAAAGCCCATGAAATATCTGGCCCAGATCCAGTGGGATACTTTGATGGACGGCACAGAGGGCACACTCTACATCGAGTTCTGCCCTGACTGCCAGATCGTATCCATGCAGCACCAGCAGACCTGATAGGAGGAAATCGCTATGAATTTGCCAAAGTTCAACAGTGCGGACGGGCGCTGTTACTGGATGAAGCCCGAGGTACAGGAAGAACTGCAACCGCTCTTTGACCAGTGTATCCAGGATGCCATTGACGGGAAAATCACGCGGCTTGATGATTCCCACTGGCCGCCGGCAGTGGTCAGCAGTCAAGGTGCACCCTTTGAGGTGTGGCAACTGCTTAGGGCATGGACCGAAATACAGCGGGCCGAGACCCTGGATGCGGAAAAGGCCATCGCCTTCAGCGAAAACCTGCGCCGCCAGAGCCGCTGGGGTGAAATTGACCACCATCTACTTGATATGCTGAAACGGGAGCTACAAGAGAAGTATTTTGTTGTAACAGGCGATGAAGATGATCGCTTCTGGGATCGGGAGTATTCCCTGAAACCAGGTATCCGTGCAGAGGAGGTCCCGGAGCCGCTGCTGCGTTTCGCCTGTTATGTGGCGGTGAGCTATAAAGTGTATGGCTTGGACTTTCAGTATCTGGACGCCAATTACCTCTTTGGATTGGTGGAGAAAGTCCGTCCTGATATGGTGAAAAAGCTCCGGGAACACGGGACCGGCAGGCTGCCGCTCTCTCTGCAAAAGAGGAAAACAGAGCACTTCACCGCATCGGCCAACGATGCCTTTGCCGTTATCCGTATTACTGCCAGGGACAACACGGAGGAATGCTGCCATGAAGTGCTGAACTACCTGTGTGAGATTCTGGAGCAGGAGGACTTTCCCCGCAGCTATGCGGTGGAGTTCAAAGGGCCGGAAAAGAGCTATCTTCCCATCACAGGACTGCCCAAAAAGGGAGTAAACCAGCTCTTTGCCTGTGCCGTGCAGTACCCTGGCCTCCACCCCCTGATGGAACGGTACGCCCGGCTTGCCATGCAGCAATATGAGCAGTACACCAATCTCAGCGATGAGCAGTGCGCACTCCCCGGAAGTTTTGCCGTGTTCGCCCTGGGAATGCTGGGGCAAGAGTGGCGGCAGCTGGTATGGGATTATCTCGATCTCTGTGATGATGAGCACTCCCACTTACAGGAAAAATTCCTCCGGGAGTATGTGAAACAGTTTGGATTTACCGCCGATACCGTCCCTGTATTTGTCCGTGGGGTGCTGTCCATGCAGAACATGAAGTATTCCAAGGACTATGCCGCGTGGATGGCAAACGCAGAAAGCCTGGACGCTCTGCTGGAGGCAAAAATCCACCTGTCCGAGATCGTTCCAAGCGGTTTTTCCTCTGACGAGGATGACGATGATGACGAGGGCGAGGAACCCGCCGAGGAAACAGAATCCAGCCCGGAGGAAGTGCTGCAATACGCATGGGAAACGGTCTGCTATGTGATCTGGGGCAAAGCCAGCGCCAAGGGTGGTCAGAAAGTGGTGGAAGCAGCTCCGGAGGAACTGAAAGAGCGTTGCCGACAGATTTTTATTCCGATAACGGAGAGCCTGGAAGAAAGAGGTAGCCTGCTATGAGTTTACCGAAACGAGACGGCGTACATGGCCGTTATTACCTGATTCATAAACCGGATACGGACCCCGAAGTGCTGGAACACGCCGATCAGTGCATCCAGGATGTGTTGGACGGAACCGCAAAAGAAAACCATTCCGGCTATCCGGTGGTCGTTTGGAACCAACACGGGACGCCCTTCCTTCCCAGCCAGCTGCTGGAGCGGTATCTGTCCAAACTGCCTTTGAAGGGATTCCCTTACGGGGAAGCGGTTGTATTCTGCGATGCCCTGCGGCGGCTGGCGGGCTGGAAGGAGATTGATCATACACTGGGACAATACATCGAACACCAGGTGCAGGAGCGGTATTTTGAGGCTGGAGAAAAAGAGGACGATTTTACTCCTTACCCGCCTTGTACTGTGTGGCCGGAGCTGCGGCCGGAGGATGTGGACGAAGGCCTGCTGCGTTTTGCCTGCTATGTGGCGGTCTGTTATACGGTATATGGAGCCAGCTACGACTCTCTCACCACCGAGCACATTCTCGGCCTGGTTTCCCAACTCCGCCCAGACATGGTGAAGCAGCTGAAAACGGGCGGCAGCGGCAAATTGCCAAAGGACATTCAGCGGCGTAAGACGGAGCATTTCACCGCATCGGCCAATGATGTGTTTGCTGCCATCCGCATCACCGCCAGGGACTCCACCGAGGAGTGCTATGCTGAAATCCTGGACTACCTGTGTGCGGTGTTGGAACAGAAGGAATTTCCCCGCAGTTACTCGGTGGAGTTCCGTGGGAAGGAAAAACTCTATCTGCCCATTCCCCGCTTGCCCAAAAAGGGCGTCAATCAGCTCTTTGCCTGTGCTGTGCAGCACCCTGATCTTCATCCGGCTATGGAGCGATACGCTCGTTTGGCTATGCGGGAGTTTGAGTGGTATCAAAACCTTGCGGATGAAGCCTGTGCGATGCCCGGTACCTTCGCCGTGTTTGCCCTGGGACTGGAGGGAGAACCGTGGGCACCGCTGGTGACGGAATATCTGGATCTCTGCGACGACGAGCACTCCTCTTTGCAAGAGAAATTCCTTCATGCCTTGATCCG
>CDZQ01056350.1_pt1 | contig 34108 bp, 29 predicted proteins | sample 554831 | NCBI WGS metagenome assembly CDZQ01 (sample SAMEA3182112, study PRJEB8094) | gut metagenome | biome: human; feature: gut; material: Stool; isolation source: human stools | place: Canada | collected 2013-05-06 | reverse complement strand
GGCTTTCAGTATACCAACCGGACATTTCACCACAAGCTTGTTCAAGCCGGAATGACACAGAGTATGTCACGCGTGGCACATTGCATTGATAACGGCCCGATGGAGGGCTTCTGGGGTATTCTGAAGCGAGAACGATATTATGGCAGGCGTTTTACCACTAAGCATGAGTTGGTTCAAATGATCCAGGATTACATCCTTTACTACAACACAAAGCGAGTGCAGCGCAATCTGGGCATCTTGACACCGATGGAGAAGCATGAGCTTTGTCTCGTTGCATAAAAGCGACCAGCAGCGCTTAGCTGCTGGCCAGAAAAAATTTATATTTTTTCACTGTCCTCTTGACGGGGTGCGGTTCAAGATCGTCTAGGGTTTCCGATGTTGGCTTTTTGTTTTTGATTTAAGAAAACAGGTAACAAATTTTGAATTTTTTGTAATCCGTTTTGGCCGCGTGCCTACAAAAAGCCAACGAACATACAAAACTGACGTACTTATTATGGATTTTTCAGGGTTTTGTTGTCTGATTTGAGTTTTAAAAAAAATTCAGCCAACAACAGATAGAAGAAAATGTGACTACAATAATCACGTATGCTATCGAAGCCTGCACAGTCTGCCTTACAAGCCGTGATATGCCTTTGCCTGCCGGCAATCCCTTGCGATTTGCTCCGAAAGTTCCTTTACGCTGGCAAATTTAACTTCATCTCTGGTCATCTTCAGGAATTCAACTTTTATATATTTGCCGTATAATTCCTTATTGAAATTAAAGATATGAGTCTCCATGTTTTTTTTGTAAACTCCGACGGTAGGCTTTACACCTACGTTGGTAACGCTGGGATACCTGATGCCGTTATATATGCAGTACGTTATATATACTCCGTTAGGCGGAGTTACCATGGTCTCATCTATCATGATGTTGGAAGTAGGAAATCCCAGGCTCTTTCCCAAACGATTTCCCACCACAACTTCACCGCCTATATCATAATTGCGGCCGAGATATTTGTAACATTCGTCTACTTCTCCTGATTTTATCAGTCCTCTTATTAATGTGGAACTTACCACTTCTCCGTCGATTATGACCGGGTCGATAACGTTAACGGAAAAGCCGAGTCGTTTGCCGCATTCTTTTAAAAGCTCCACGCTTCCTGCCGCTTTATATCCGAATCGATAATTGAAACCGCAGAAAACTTCCTCTGCCTTAAACTTGTCCACCAGCAACTTCTCCACAAAGTCTGCCGGTTCCATCTTTTGAATGGTCTCATTAAACTCTATATTGAAAAGATAATCCACTCCCAGTCTTTCAATCAATGCTGCCTTTTCATCGCTGTAGATTATGTTTTTAATCTTTTTGCCTCCCGGTATCAGGCTCTTGGGATGGTTGGAGAAAGTAAATACTGCACTTTTTATACCTTTCTCTTCTGCTTTTTCTACAGCTCTGGATATGAGCTGCTGATGTCCCTTATGTACTCCATCGAAATTTCCAAGCGCTACGGCGCAATTTTGTGTATTCTCTATTTGGTCTAAGCTGTTAAAAGTTATCATTTCGTGTTCACCTCTTATAAAACACCTTATCTGCCACCAGTTTCTTGTATTTCTCGCTGAAATAGGCGACTCCGAGAAAAGTCAGACTGCCGGCTGTTTCCATATATACATTGTATGTCTTTCTGTACTTTGGATTTATTTCCATCACAAAGTCTTTGTCTTCAAACTCAGGCTTTCTGTCTATACGACATTTATTCAGCGGTAAGTGAAAGCCGTCAGCAAACTTTATTCCTGTCTCTCTGTCAACTACTGCTTTTCCAAAATGAACTAACGGAAAATCAGCCCCCACCAATATCTCGTCGATGTCATCATGGCTCATATGCTCAATTTCCGAGAGGCTTACGGCGTCATTAATTTTAAACATACCGCTGGCTGTCCTTTCAAGAGCGATCATCACACTGCCGCAGCCCAGCTTTTCGCCTGCCCGGCTGCAAATGGACCGTATGTAAGTTCCCTTGGAACATTCTACTGTAAAAGCGGCTGTCTTTGCCGCCATATCTATCTTCTCAATTTTAAGTTCTTTTATATACACCGTCCTGGGCTTTACTTTTACTTGCATGCCTTCCCTGGCATACTCATAAAGCTTTCGACCGCCTACTTTAACTGCGCTATACATAGGCGGTACCTGCTCTATCAATCCGCTGAACTCTGAAAAGGCATCTCTTATGGACTCTTCATCTAAATTTTTAGTATCTTTTTCTTCTATAATTTCTCCCCAAATGTCCTGAGTATCTGTTGTTTTACCAAACATCATCTCACATCTGTAGGTTTTAAAATCCAGGTCAAGATATTCGGTTATCCGGGCTGCACTTCCTATGCATATAGGCAAAACGCCTGTAGCCATAGGATCCAAGGTACCGGTATGGCCTACTCTTTTTATACCTGTCGCCCTTCTGACTTTGTTCACAACGTCATGGGAAGTCATGCCTGTAGGCTTATTGATATTTAAAATTCCTTCTCTAATCATGGTCATAATCGTTTAACTTTCCTATGCTTCTAAGCATTTCGTTTTCCACCATTTTAGCTGCCTCTTCTATAGGTTTGTATATGGTGCAGCCTGCGGCCTTGGTGTGCCCGCCGCCTCCCAGCCTGGAAGCTATTTCAGCCACGTCACCTTTCGTTTTAGCTCTAAGGCTTACTCTGATTTTTTCCTTTTCATATTCCTTAACGACAGCAGCGTATTCTACGCCGGCAATTGACCTTAAATCCTGAGATAGCCCTTCGGCTTCCTCCATCAACGCACCTGTGCTTTCGAGCATTTTCTGAGTTACGCATACTATCGCACCTCTGCCTCCTGCTATGAGTCTTAAAGTCTCCATCGCCTTGGCTTTCATAGCCAATTTTTCCACTCTGACATTTTCATAAATTTCTACGCTCACCTTATTGCAGTCCACACCCCATTTATAAAGTTCCGCAGTGATAAGATGGCTTTTGGCTTGGGTATTGGAGTACTGATAATTGCCTGTATCTGTAGTTATAGCCGAAAAGATTGCTTCGCCTATCTCTCTGTCGGGAGCAATCTCCAATTCCTTCAGCAATTCAAAGATAATCTGTCCCGTAGCAGCTTCCTCCGGGTCTATATAGTTATAATCCCACTGGGACCCAGTAGTTCTGTGGTGATCTACGCATATGGTGGTATCGGCAGAATGAAACACCTCTGCTCTCTTTTCAAAGCGGTCTTCACTGCCGCAATCGACGCACATACAGATATCGGGATGCAAAACCTTTTCTTTTTCCCAGGTGCAATATCCCTTGTCCAAAAAACGCAAATTTGCCGGAATATCATCTTCCAGCAGAATCCACGCTTCTTTTTTCAGTGAGCGCAAAGCCTTGCACAAAGCAACGCAAGATCCAAGTGCGTCTCCATCTAAATTGACGTGAGGAAAGAGAAGAATACTCTTTGCCTCACGTATTTTTTGAGCGATCTCTCTAAGCGAATTGTTTTTCATAATTTGATTCACTCCACTCATAATCATATTATTAAAGCCTTTGTGTCGCTGCTCATTCATCCTTCTGATAACTGTCAAAATCCATGGTATCGAGAATCTCGTCTATATGTCTTCCATATTCCATGGAATGATCCATCTTAAACAGAAGTTCCGGAACACGTCTCATCCTTACACTCCGGCCGATTTCCTTTCGGAAAAGTCCGGCAGCACTTTTGAGCCCTGCCAATATTTCTTTTTCATGGAGTCTTCTCTCCTCTTCATCTTGTGACATGTCAAGCACGGTCACATAGCAAGTGGCATAGCTGCCATCGCTGGTCACATCTACATCTGATATGCTTATCATAGAAGACAATCTGGGATCTTTGACCTGATGGAGAAGCATATTTCCCACGATTTTTTTAATTTCTTCGGAGAGACGACCCTGTCTGTAACCTTTTCCCATTGTCTTTCCTTTCTGAATCCTAAAATTCTAAACATCTGATTTTTATAACGGATCCCGCTTGTTAACTATACTATTTTCTTTCCACTTCAACCATGTGGAAGCATTCTATAGTATCTCCGATTTTTATATCATTATAATTTTCAATTCCGATACCGCATTCGTAGCCCTGGTTAACTTCTTTTGCATCGTCCTTGAATCTCCTCAGGGAAGAAATCTTTCCTTCATGGATAACTATACCGTCGCGAACCAGACGCACTTCAGCGTTACGCGCCACCTTGCCTTCCTGAACGTATGCTCCGGCTATGATGCCCACATTAGGTACCTTAAATGTTTCCCTGACTTCAGCTTTTCCAAGAACTTCTTCCTTAAATTCAGGGTCCAGCATACCCTTCATAGCATCTTCTACATCGTTTATTATATCATAGATTACTCTGTAGAGTCTTATCTGGATATTTTCTCTGTCGGCAAAAGACTGGACCGCAGTAGTCGGTCTTACATTGAATCCTATTATTATGGATCCCGTGGTTCCTGCCAGCATTACATCTGATTCGGTAACAGTTCCTACACCTGTGTGAACTATCTTTACCCTTACATTTTCATTGTTTAACTTCTCAAGGGATGAAACTATAGCGCCGATGGAGCCCTGTACGTCGCCCTTGATGATAAGGTTAAGGTCTTTTACCTCTCCCTCTTGTATCTGGCTGAAGAGCTGTTCCAATGTGGTGCTGGCATTTCTGGCCAAAATTTCTTCTCTCAGCTTTGCCTTTCTGTTTTCAGCAATTTCTCTTGCAACCTTGTCTTCCTTAACTACGCGGAATTCATCTCCGGCTTCAGGAACATCGTTAAGACCCAAGATTTCCACTGCTGTAGCAGGGCCGGCTTTACGTATGGTCTCGCCTTTGTAGTTGGTCATAAGACGAATCTTTCCTGAACACGTACCTGCTACTACGCTCATTCCGGACTTTATAGTTCCGTTGGTTACAAGAAGAGTGGCGACAGGGCCTTTGTTTTTATCCAGTCTGGCCTCAATAACAGAACCCATGCCCAGGCGGTTTGGATTTGCTTTCAATTCCAGCACTTCTGCCTGAAGCAGTATCATCTCCAGCAGGTTAACAATGCCTTCGCCTGTTTTGGCTGACACCGGTACGGATATTACATCTCCGCCCCAATCTTCTACCAGTATTCCGTATTCTGTCAAATCCTGTTTAACTCTATCAGGGTTTGCGCCCGGCTTATCTATCTTATTGATTGCAACTATGATAGGTACGCCTGCTGCTTTGGCGTGGCTGATGGATTCTATAGTCTGAGGTTTTACCGAGTCATCGGCAGCTACAACCAGAACGGCGATATCAGTTATATGAGCTCCTCTGGCTCTCATTGCAGTGAAGGCTTCATGTCCCGGAGTATCTAAGAATACTATCTTTTGGCCGTTTATATTTACTTCAGATGCACCGATATGCTGCGTTATACCTCCTGATTCGGAAGCTGTCACGTTGGTCTTTCTTATAGCGTCCAAAAGCGATGTCTTACCATGGTCAACGTGACCCATTACAGTAATTATCGGAGCTCTAGGCTTAAGATCTTCTTCGCGGTCTTCGAAGTTTTCCAAGCCTTCCTCGATTTCCTCTTCTTCAACTTTAGCTACCACTACGCTTATACCCAGTTCATCAGCAAGTATCATTACTGTATCTTCATCTATGTTTTGATTGATGTTGGCCATTATGCCCAGTTTCATCAAAGTCATTATTACTTGTGACGTGGATACGCCTGTCTGTTCGCAGAATCCGGCTACAGTGATAGGGACTGTTATAGCTATAGTGCCGGTCGGCAAATCTTCCATTATATCTTCTTCAGGAGCTGCTGCAGGCTTCGGTTTATTGTGTTTCTTTGGCTTCGATTGTTTTTCCAAAGAGCGTTCCTGAATCTTCTGTTTGTTTTTCTTTCCGCCGTTATTTTCCAGCTTAGCAAATTTATTTCTCTCTTTATCCTGATGTTGAAGTTTCTCCGCTCTCTTCTGGTTAGGCTTTGCATTTATCTCTCTTTCAGCTGCAGCCGACGAATGCCTATTATCTTTTCTCGAACCACGTTCGCCTCTGCTTCCGCGTTCTCCTCTGTCACTTCTTTCGTTTCTCTCTCCTCTGTCGCCTCTTTCTGGTCTTTCACCTCTTTCTGGTCTTTCACCTCTGGCTGAGCGTTCTCCCCTCTGAGGTCTTTCACTTCTGCCTCTGGAAGAATCATTTCTTGAAGAGTCATTTCTTGAAAAGTCATTTCTGGAGGATTCGTTTCTGGAAGCTTCGTTTTTTGAAGCAGACGGCTTTTTTTCTTCTGTTTTCTGGGTTTCTGCTTTCTTAATTTCCGTCACAGGTTCCTGTTTTTCAATTTCCTTAACGTCCTTCACTTGTTCTTGTCCCGCCATATTGATAGCTGTTTCCTTCTCCTTTGTTTCCTTTTCTTTTACTTCTTTTCCTCTTTCAGCTACCTCTTTAGGCACTACAGGTTTCCCAATCGGTACCCTTGTTCTTCCTTCCAAATTTTTATTTGCTACAGGCTTTCCCATAGGCGGTCTTTGTGCCGGTCTTTCTTGCGATGCCTGTTTTTGTGGTTTTATGTTCTTATTTTGAGTCCGCAGTTGAGGTTTTACTGCTGCTTTAACAGTCACCCTGGGCTGTTCTTCCGTCTGGCTGTCTGCTTTTTTAGGCGTTGCCCTCACTATCTTTGTTTCTTTTGTGTTACTTTCTGTTGCCATTCGAACACCTCCTATTACATTGATTGAATATGGTCAATCTCTTCTAAAATCGCTTTTGATAGGTTTTCATCGGTTATCCCGAAAATGCCGGAATTTTCTTTCCCTGTAATATGCGAAAGATTCTCCATGCTTCCGTAAATTCTAAAAGGGACATTATTCTTTTTTGCATTTGAAATCATCTTTTCTTTGGAATTATCTGCCAAATCACCTGCAAGAATCAAAATTTTTATTTTTCTGCGGTTCATCATTAAAATGCATGTATTATATCCGACTGCCAGCATTCTGCCTCTGGCTGCCAATCCCATATATCTTAAAACCTTATCTGTCATTGTTATTTGTATATTTTCTCATCAATCTTTCTTTTTGACTATTCGTTTTGTGATTTGTCTGTCAAATCATTCAGCTTGCTGAAAATTTCTGCCTTTTGTTCTTCGCTTATCGGCATGCCCAGACTGCGTTCAAGAGCTTTCTTCTTATACGCCTTTTCCCAGCAGCTGCTGTTGTCTCGACACAAATATGCTCCTCTGCCTTTTGCCCTTCCTGTCAAATCTACAGAAAGATTTCCCTCATAGCAAGCTATACGTACCAAATCCTTTTTTTCTTTTGACACCATACATCCCACACACCTGCGCATAGGGACTTTTCTGTCTTTCACACCGATTCTCCTCTCTTAAGCCTTTAAACTACTCAACTTCGGTTATTTCCACTTCGGCGGTATCTTCATCTGCAGGCTCTTTCTCCAATGGTTTCTCATCATTCGTATCGTACTGTTCTTCCTCTAAGACTTCATCGTATTGAGAGTGACTTTTTATATCGATTTTCCATCCGCTTACCTTAGCTGCCAGCCTAACGTTCTGTCCTTCTTTTCCTATGGCCAGCGAGAGCTGATAATCAGGCACCACTACAGTTGCCGACTTTTCTCCGCTTTCATCTATCAATACCTTTTCAACTTTTGCCGGGCTCAAAACGCTGGCAATCAGTTCTTCAGGCTGTTCGCTCCAGGTGATTATATCTATCTTTTCTCCATGAAGCTCATCTACGATGGCCTGCACTCTGGCGCCTCTGGTTCCTACGCATGCTCCTACAGGATCCACATCTTCAAATTCTGTATATACAGCCATCTTGGTTCTGGAGCCGGCTTCTCTGGCTATGCCCTTTATCTCTACAGTGCCATCCTCTATTTCAGGCACTTCCAGCTCAAACAGCCTTTTAACCAGTCCCGGATGTGATCTGGAAAGGAACACCTGCGGTCCTTTGGTAGTCTTTTTTACGTCCATGATAAATACCTTGAGACGATCGTTGACTTTATATTTTTCTCCCGGTACCTGCTCGTTGGCCGGCAATATTCCTTCTGTTCTGCCCAGATTAACAAATATCGTTCCGTTGCTTACCCTCTGAACTGTACCTGTTACGATTTCTCCCTGTCTGGTGATATAATCGTCGAATATCATTCCTCTTTCGGCTTCTCTTATTCTCTGCACGACTACCTGCTTTGCAGTTTGAGCTGCAATTCTTCCGAAGTCTTTAGGTGTAACCTGATATTCCACTATGTCGCCTGCCTGATATCTGTAATCTATTTCCCTCGCTTCTTCTACCGATATCTGAGTCAGTTCGTCTGTAACTTCATCTACTACGTCCATCCTCATGATTACAGAAATATCTCCCGTTTCACGGTCTATATCCACTCTAACATTCTGTGCGGTACCGTAATTTTTCTTATAAGCAGATACCAAGGCTGATTCTATCGCTTCAATAAGCACATCTTTGGATATCTGCCGTTCTCTTTCCAAGTCATCGATTGCCTGAATAAATTCCCTGTTCATCTTAATCAATCCTCCTTTAAAAAACTACGGCAAGACAGGTCTTTGCCACCTGCTTGGCGGGAAATTTCAATTCATTGTTTTGCTCGTCTGTTATTACAACATTTTCATCTATGAGTCCTACAAGGGTGCCTATAAAAGTTTTCTTCCCGTCTACAGCCTTGTAGAGATTTACTTCTACCTGTTCTCCTGAAAATCTGGCAAAATCGCAAGGTCTGTACAAAGTTCTGTCCATTCCCGGAGATGAAACTTCCAAGTAATAATTTTGAGGTATGGGATCTATCTCATCCAGCTTTTCGCTCAGAAACCTGCTGACCAGTTCACAATCATCGGTGGAAACGTAATCGTCCCTGCCTGCTTCCGCCTTATCAATGTAAACTCTCAGAAACCAGTCTTTTCCTTCTTTTACAAATTCACAAAAATAAAGTTCAAGTCTGTTTTCCCTTAGGAACTCTTCAGAAATTTCTTCTATCAGCTCCGTAATCTTTTTCTTTGCCATCATTCCTCCTCAATCAAGTAATAACTCAGTAAACAAATCGGTAAACAAAATTGAAAGAGTGGGTTTTGCCCACTCTTCTAAGTAATACCTTTTAGAAATTTAATCCTTAATCAGCATATCACATATGTCTTTGTATTGCAATGGGTTTTTGAGAAAAACTCAAAAAAAGTATAATATAAAATGCGTGCTCCCGATGACTGCAGTAGTCAATATATAATCCAATTCCATTGTATAAAATGACTCGTCATCTATTGATAATATGCCGAACTCATAGTCTCCTGTGAAAAATACGTTCCTCCTAAATGTTGTCTTTTTTTGAAGCAATCGCAAAATTATACAACATGCCTTAAAAAGAGGGGGGTATATTGAAGTTTTGTGCATATAATAACAGTGCCACGGCGACTCCTTATCTATTATAAGGTCTGTTTTTTGTCATTTTACGACAAAACAGACCAATATTCGACCATTTTTGCGAATTCCTAATCTCCGACAGAGCTGATATATCGTCAAGACATCAAACAGCCCTTATTATAAAAAAGAAAATGTTGTACAAAATACCAACAAATTGAATTTTGTACAACATTTTTCGATAAAAATCTTTTATATACCCCATACCCGTATACCGCCGAATCATGAGGTTTTACTTTAGATGCAATTATACGACTCTAAAAAACGTTAATTCAAAATTACGTAATTAACATATAGATAAAATGAGCGCTCACCCCTGCAAACAGTCCTCCGATGGTATGGTACAAAATAGCCTGCCCCGTTAAATTCCTGAATTTAAGAGAATCCATCATCGCCACATGAGTACTTAAATAGCCGCTCCAGCACATGCACATGGCGGTAAATACCGCAACATCATTGCCGGCAGCATATCCTGATTCCACAAGATCCGGAACCAAACCGATGGCCGCCCCGGCAGCTCCAAGGGCAGTAATCGGGACAGCTATGTCTTCCGCCGCAGAAAATCCAAAGAGTGGCGACAAAATAAACTCTATTTTTTCAGCTACAAAAGGTAGAAATGCGACGCCTTCATATGCCGCTCCCGTGTAGCTGCCATCTGCGGAAGGACCGTTTGTAAGAAGATGAACAAACGTGCAGATGATGAGAACGCCCGGAATGATAGCAACACCCATCGAAACACCGTTTTTTCCGCCTTCAAGCATAGCTTCAATAAAACGTCCTCCTATACTGCCCTGCCGCACTACTCTTTCATTTGCTCTTATTTCAATACCGGAATTATTCAATGCCGCTGCTTCTTCCGTGCCATATATCTTTTTAGTTTTCATCAACATCAGCCTTGTGCTTACAATGCTTCCTGCCACAGCGCCTAAATTTCCCACTAAAGCAGCCGTTACAAAGCTCTCTCCGTTTTGTCCTTTTATACCGATCATAAAGGTAGTAATAATCAAACCCATTCCGAATGCTGTCCCAATGTTGGTCAATGCCGGCAACTGATATTTTTTGAAACACCTCTTAAAATTATCATCTTGTGCAAAGGTAAGTATTGCGGGATTATCTGACAGGTAAGTCGCTATCACTCCCATCATCGCAGCTCCCGGAAGGCCGTACAACGGCCGCATAAGCGGTGAAATCAACTTATTGAGCGCAGATACGACGCCGAACTCTGTAAATAATCCGCTTACGGCTCCTGTCAACACCGCCAGCGCCATGATGTATAAAACCGTATTCATCAGCAAATCATACGCAGTCTTCATCATGCTGTTTATCATGTTTACACCGCCCATTTTTTGCCCGATAAGAATAAAAACTCCCAAAAACAGCACGATAAAAACTAATGATTCAACACTGAGTTCCGGTTTTATTCCAGATGATTTTTTCCTTTTTTCTGCCATCACAAAAGCCTCTCCTGCCCTAAAATATCGCAAATAACCTCATTATTGCTTCGGCATAAATCTTAGTTATTTTTTTATAATCGGCAAACGTATAGTGCTCGTCTGCCTCATGGGCAAGTTCCTCCTGTGTCGGAAATACAGGTCCGAATGCTATCGCCTGAGGGATTGCCCGAGCGTAAGTGGCGCCTCCCAAAGCGATAGGCTCCGTAGTTTCATCTCCGGTGATTTTTTGATATACATCCATGAGAGTCTCAACGAGAGGACTGTCTTTCGGGAAAAAAATCGGATCCATACATACACCGTATTTTATGCTTGCACCTTCCGAATCGGTAACTTGAGCGAGTTTACTTTTTATCTGATTTAAGCCATAAGAAACCGGATACCGCAAGTTTATCTTCATGCTGACGCAATGTTCCTCTAACTTTAAAATGCCCACATTAAGGGTAAGGTCTCCTGAATCATTGTCAGAACATTTTAAGCCCAAGTTCTTCCCATCATATTGCAAATCTATGTATTTATCATAGAAATCTATAATCTCCTGTTGCGCAAAATATATCCCGCATTTCAGAGACATCTCTTTCAGAAGTTTCATCAAATAAGATATAGCATTTTTGCCTTTTTCCGGCGTCATTGCATGAGCCGCTCTGCCGAACACCTTAATATTCAATGCCGACTCATCTTGCTCTGCTTCTATAGAAATTTCCATTGTATTCGAAAAATCTTCTATAAAGGCTATCCCCCTTTCAAAGTCAAATGCCGGGTTTGAAGACTCTATTCTGCACATCGCATTAGCGGCTACCACATTGCTTCTTTCTCCTCCGCTTAGCTGCGTTATATTAAAGCAGCCTTCTTTCTGCTCCTTCCCGTCGTCGCCTATCGGCAAAATTAATTCCAGGTTTGCAAGACCTTTTTCGCAATATATGACGGGGAAGTTAGCATCCGGTACGATGGAAAATGTCGGCAGTTCCGGCTTCTGTTGCAAATAATAGCCAATGCTCTCCCAGTCTTCTTCTTCATCGGTTCCGATAATCATTTTGATCCGGCAGTTATCCGGTATGTTATTGTATTCTTCTAAGTATTTCATTGCATACAGGGAACAGACCAGCGGACCCTTATCATCGATTGCACCTCTTCCGTACAATTCACCGTCAATCAGTTCTGCTTTAAACGGATCTGTCGTCCAACCGTCTCCGGCGTCTACCACATCAACATGGCACAAAATACCTACTGTATTTTTCCCCGAACCGGTAATGATCTCTCCTACCTGATTGTCATAGTTTACAGTTTCGAATCCGAGTTCTTTTCCTCTCTGCAAAACATAATCCAATCCTTTTTTCACAGCCGTTCCGTAAGGTGCGTCTTTCTCCTTTTCATGTGCTTTTGCAACACTGGGAATCGCAATAAGCTTTGAAATATCTTCAAACAGCTCTCCTTCTTTTTCCCTATAAAAGTTTTCGAATATCCTGTCCATTTCTCTACATCCCACTTTTATTAAAGATTTTGTATAAGATAATATAAGCTGCTCCGGAAAGGGCAATACTTTGAACCAGAACCAGACCCTGTGTTACAAAGATATTTAAAATAAAGCCAAGCAGCCATGCGATTATTCCGATCCAATAGAAGCCCTCCCGCGGTTTCCAATTTTGAGGCTTTCCTTTGGAAATTATCCAGTAGTCTGCCAGCAAAACGCCTGCCATAGGTGAAAATGCTGCGCCCAGCCAGATAATAAATGCTTCAAATTGATTCATTACGCCAAATACGGCCAATAAGGTTCCCAAAACACCTGCAATCAATGTTACCATTGCACGTTTATCATCTTTAAGATTAAAGACATTGACAATATCGATTCCAGCCAAATAAACATTTGACGTATTTGTCGTCCAGGCAGCAAGAATCAAGACTATCATGCCTAATATCGGCAGACCGATATCAATCAGAACAAGGCTGATATCATGTTGACCTGCAACCTTAGCCATTAGTATGCCGATAACCAACATCAGGATGCCGGCAGGAGTAGTTCCCCATAAAGTAGCTTTCAGTGTATTTTTTCTTCCTGTTTGATATCTCGTGATATCCGCAGCTGTGGTTACCTGCATAGCCAGAAACCCTGTAGTCAATGTAACGCCCTGGACGAATGTCATGGTAGGTTCAACATATACATTAAGTGCCTCCGTTCCATGTTCTTTCATGGCCAGAAAGCACCCTATAAGACAAACGATCAACAGTGCCGGAACTGCTATGATATTCAATTTTCCCATAGCGCTGAATCCATATACTGCCGTTGTCAGCATGACAATTCCCCAGATAAATGTAGATACAGATAACGGTACGTCGATGCCAAAGGATGTTGACATTAAATTGCTGAAAGCGCTGCCGCAAACAGCGTTGTTAACGCCGAACCACCCGACCAGCGAAATCGTCAGCAGCACGCTTGCAATAAACCTTGACCCCAGTTTGCCGAAGCATGATTGTATAGCTACACATGACGGTACGCCCAAATCACTTCCTTGGATCGCAGTAAAACAGGTAAAAAGCATAACCAGCGCATAACCTGTACATCCTGCAAGCAGTGCCTCCCATATTGGCATTGCCAAAGCCAGCAAACCACCAATCAGCAGACTGGGAACACAAATCATAATACCGGCATGAATAAATGCGACTTCAACCCAACCTTTTCTTTCTTCTTGGGGGACAACATTCAAGGTTATTGATTCAACATTTTTGAAATTCTTGCTCATAAGAACTTCCTCCCTTCTATTGTTTATGGAATTGTGACACTTTAACGGCAACTAAAAAACTATGTTCTTTATCCATCCTCGCGCACGGTTAATTTTGCTTAAATAATACTAAATCATCACTGACATTTCGTTGTTCTGAGAATAAAATTCAGTGCTGGATTTTGTTCTCAGAACAAAGCTTCTTGGATTTGTATCTTTTATAATGAGTGTAAATTTGAACTGCTGATATCATAATAGGAGGTTTAAAATGTACGAATATGAAATGCAAAAAGCAGCCGATACGTTAATTAAAGATATGTTTCAAGTAAAAAAAGGAGAGTCTGTTGTTATCACATGCGATTCACTTTCTTGCATGAATGTGGTCAATGCAGTTGCATCCAGCGCTCACGCTGTAGGCGCCCATCCTATGGTCATAAAGTTTCCGGCACCTGATGGAGTCGGCCAGGCCGCAGACCCAAAGCTTCCCATGGAACCGCTGACTGCAGCAGTATCAAACTGTGATGTCTGGATTGAATTCAATCAAAAATGGCTATTATATTCAACGCCTTATCAAAAAGCTATTGAAGTAAATAAAAAGCTGCGTTACATGTGCCTTGTAGAGTTTACGGAAGATGTTATGATTCGTACCATGAGCGATATTGATATTCCTAAATTAACTGCTTTTATGACTAAAGTAGGACAGCTGAATAGAGCTGCAAAAACTATAAGAATGACAACGCCGGCAGGTACAGATGTCACTTTTGAAACAGATGACCGCCATGTTGTCAGCGTAGATACAGGCGACGCTTCCAAGAGCGGTGTTTATATGATGCTAGGGCAGTTAAATGTCGTACCTAAATACGGCAGTGTAAACGGAACCATAGTATTTGACGGCACAGTTACACCGCCATTCGGCAGAACACCTGACCGACCGATTAAATTAATTGTTAAAGACAGTGTAATTGTTGAAATTCAAGGTGGTTCTGATGCTGCTGCATATGAAAAATGGCTTAAGGATTTTAAAGATCCTGGTATGCTTAAGATGGCTCATGTTGCTTATGGCTTCAACCCGGGGGCAAAATTGTCGGGAAATGTGGTTGAAGACGAGAGAGTCTGGGGCGTAACCGAATGGGGAATCGGTTATGTAAGCCCAACAGTTGGAGGACCAGACGGACAGGCCGCAGTATCTCACACCGACGGAATATGTTTAAATACCTCAGTATGGCTGGATGGTGTTCAGCTGATGGATGAGGGAAAAATGGTCGATGAAGAGCTGGAAGCAATGTATCCTCATAATTAGCATAGACCTAAAATAAATCGGTGCCGTCTTAAAGCGTCGGCACCGATTCTTATTTTACACAAATCTTACAGCTCTATATTTAAAATGGTTCTCAGTTTTGACCCGATGGCGATAGTCTCATAGAACTTGATTAAATCATTTTCCATGTTTAAAGCTTCTTTAACCTTGTTTATTCTATATCGTATAGTATTAATATGTTGATTTAAAATATTGGCAGTCTCCTGATAATCGCCGCTGCAGCCCACAAAGACTTCTACTGTTCGCAGTATCTCAGATACTGAGCCTGAAGACACGTGACATTGGATAATCTGCACGTATCTTTTATAGAAGTTGGCTGCAGCCGTGGAGTTCTTCATGGCCAGCAATAACTGCATACTGCTGAGCGGGTCATAAGTCTGCGTCTCAATATTCATAGTAACGGCAGTCTGCAGTGCTATATTGCATGCAGTCAATGCTTCACGAATTTCACTGCGGTGGCAGATATTGCTAAACCCTACGTAATTGATGTTAATATAATTTTTGATAAAATCTATCGTTGCATTTGATTTCTGTGATAATTTCTTCTGTTCTTCTGCACTTATAATCAGATTGACGTGATTACTGTCTATCGTACAAATATCTCCGCTCTGATGGAGCATGGTAATGTATAGCTCATTTCGAGAAAAGGCAGAATAAAACTCTCCTGTCACAGAAATAGCCTGGATATATAAACACACTGACGGCTTTATCGAATATAAAAGTTCAAGACTTTCTTCAGTATTTTGATTTCCGCGAAGGATTTCATCCAGTTTCATTCGATTAAAAGCGTTATAATTATCAATGGATATGTATTGATTAATCGTATTCATTACCAAAGAATACGATACTGTAGATGGCAGATATACAATTGGAAAATCATTTGCATCGCAAATAGAAATTATTTCAGGCGATACTTTCCTTCGTCCGTCTTTGCTTAAGATAATAAGACCTGCACATTTTGAATTGATCAGACCGTCAAAGAAGTCAAATAAATCGCCTTCCCTGCGCTCGGACGTATCTGAAAACTGGTCGAAGCATGATATAAATAAATCTCCGGACTGCAAAATACCTTTTTCAACAAGATTGCGGTGATATAAACAGTCAAATACGGATATTTGCTTGACTTTATGATTTAATCCATTTTTTCCGCACAGCACTTCGGCATCACGAAAAAAATCATCAGTAAGTATTTCTTCCAATGAAACATATAGCTTAAACATGTCTTCGCCTCCTCATATCCGGATCTGAAGTGTTCCCAAAAAATGGAGCTTTTTAGGGGCAACTCACAGTATAATCGCCAGTTTGCAGATGCTGAAATAAACGTTAAAAGAAGCTCAGTTGATCGGTCTCCGGCAGTCCTTTTAAAATACCCCTGGTTTTGAGGGTATCCACCAAAGATTTGCTTATTTTCGACCTCTTAAATATGTCCTCTATAGTCTCATAAGGTTTGATATTATACTCATCTACGAAGGAATTGGCAGCTGTCTCGCCCATACCGTCAATAGCCATAAACGGAAGCAGTACTTTGCCGTCTTTGATTTTAAACTTGGCTGCATCCGAGTGCCCCAGCTCTATATCAGCAAATTCGTATCCTCTGGCATACATCTCATATGCCACCTCCAAAACGGTCATCTCGTTACCTTCTTTGGCTGTAGCTGCCTGACCTTTAGCGTTTATCAAAGCCATCTTTTCCAGTATAGCATCTTTGCCCTTCAATATGGTTTCTTCATCAAAATCTGCGACCACGCTGCTGAAATATGTAGCATAAAACTCTGCAGGATAATATACCTTATACCACGCCATTCTGAAGGACATCATGGTATAAGCTACAGCATGAGCTCTAGGGAACATGTATTGTATCTTGATACATGAATCTATGTACCAGTCAGGAACTCCGTGCTCCTTCATGACCTTCAGCTGTTCATCTTTTAAAGGTCTGTTCTTTCTTACGTCCTCCATTATCTGAAAGGCTGTTTTGTTCTCGATACCCTTCAGCATGAGATAATTCATGATGTCATCACGAGTGGAAATTACTTCTCTCATGGTGGCAATTCCCTGCCTTATGTAATCTTGCGCGTTATTGAGCCACACATCGGTACCATGGGAAAATCCCGAAATTCTGACCAAATCGGCAAACTTGTCCGGTTTGATATCGTCAAGCATCTGTCTTACAAACGACGTGCCGAATTCAGGTATGGCATAAGAGCCATGGGTAAACTTGTAATCAGGGTCTTTTATGTCTAAAGCTTCAATACCGTTGAATATGCTCAGCACCTTTCTGTCGGTCAGCGGCAGAGTCAGTGGATCTATGCCTGTCATGTCCTGAAGCTGTCTGATCATCGACGGTACATTGTGGCCCAGTATGTCCAGCTTCAACAGATTTTCGTCTATCTTATGATAATCGAAATGGGTTGTTATGATATCAGATTTGACATCGTTGGCCGGATGCTGTACGGGACAAAATTCGTATATCTCATGATCGTCCGGCACGATTACTATACCTCCCGGATGCTGACCTGTGGTACGTTTGACTCCTGTACAATGCTTAGTCAACCTGTCCGCTTCATATTTATTTATAGGTATGCCCTGTTCTTCGTAAAACTTGCGTACATAGCCATAAGCCGTCTTGTCGGCTATGGTGCCTACTGTACCGGCTTTATATACATTTTTTTCACCAAATATGGTTCCCACGTATTTGTGAGCTGTAGCCTGATATTCTCCTGCAAAGTTAAGGTCTATATCCGGCTCTTTATCTCCGTCGAATCCTAAGAATGTGGCAAAAGGTATAGTGTATCCGTCTCTATTCATAGGCGTGCCGCATACGGGACAGTCTTTTGGCGGCATATCTATACCGCAGTCATAGAGTTCTTTGTCTCCCCATTCCAAATGCTTGCACTCCGGACATATATAATGCGGATCCAGCGGATTTACTTCAGTTATACCTGCCATAGTGGCAGCGAGGGATGAGCCTACAGAACCTCGAGACCCTACCAAGTATCCGTCTTTCAGAGACTTGTTTACCAACATCTGCGCAGATACGTACATGACCGCATATCCGTTGTTTATTATGGAACTCAATTCTTTCTCCAATCTTTCGCCGATTACATCAGGCAGAGGATTGCCATACATGCTGTAAGCTTTTTCCATGCAGGTTTTTCTCAGGGTTTCCTCTGCGCCGTCTATCTTCGGAGGGAACTTACCCTTAGGAACGGGGAGAAGATTATCAATCTTAGAAGCTATAAGATTGGTGTTTTCAATTACAACTCTGCGGGCTACATCTTCTCCGAGATACGAAAACTCCTCCATCATTTCGTTGGTGGTTCTTAAATAAAGGCCTTGACCGTTTTCAGCGTCTTTGTATCCCTGTCCTGCCATTATTATGTTCCTGTAAATAGCCGAAGTTGCTTGGTCATAATGAGCGTCTGTAGTTGCTACTACAGGCTTGCCTAGCTCGTCTGCCAGCTCTACTATCTGCCTGTTTATGTCCTTCAAATCTTCCGTCGTAAGCTGACGTCTGTCAGGGTACTTTCCGCCCTCCGTCCTGTCCTCCGTCAGGAATTTATTATTTATCAGCGGCTGGATTTCAAGATAATCATAAAAGCCGGCTATTTTAACTATTTCTTCATGAGATTTCTGATGATAAAAAGCCTGATATACTTCTCCGGCCTCGCAGGCAGAGCCGATTATTATGCCTTCTCTATGGGCTGATATGACCGACTTTGGCAGCCTCGGCTTTTTATAAAAATAGTTGAGGTGGGAGTAGGACACCAGCTTATAGATGTTTTTCAGTCCTTCCTGAGTGGCTGCCAGCAAAATAATGTGGTTGGTTGGTCTGCTCTTGTAATCGATATTGCCGTCTTCATCTATCAAGCCTTCGTCATCGAGCACATAGCCTTCCAAGCCATATATTATCTTTATTTCTTTGCCTTTGTCCTTGAGTTTTTTTGCAGCCTTGGCAGCATCCGGAAAAGCCTGCACTACGCCGTGGTCGGTTATAGCTACTGCCGGTTGTCCCCACTCCGCTGCCTGGTTGACCAGGTCTGCAGGTTCATTGAGGCCATCCATAGAGCTCATCTTAGTATGAGCATGAAGTTCTACTCTCTTGCCGTCAGGCCATGTATCGTGGCGGCTCATATCGGTGTTTTCCCCTTTTTCCAAATCTTTTATCATTATGATGTTGAGATTCTCAAATGTATCCCACTGAACTTGACCTCTTATCTTGACGGTATCTCCTTCTTTTAAAAGTTCAATTACTTCCTTCTGTTTGTTTTCCGTAATAAAAATTTTAGTACAAATGGTAGTAGTATTGTCTGTAAGAAGCAAAGTCATAAGATAGTTGCCGCTCTTTATAAGCCTGAAATCTATTCTGAATATGGTTCCCTCTACTACTACGGTTCCTTGAGAAGGCTCTATATCTCTCAAGGCTGTATTAGGAGCAGCATCTATCCCTCTTCCTATTATGCGGTTGCCTTCGGCAGGAAGTTCCTTTTCCCTTCTTTTTCCTTTCCATTCGCCTTTTTGGAATGAAGGTCTTTCATCTTTCGCAGGAGCAGGAGCTGCTGCCGCTTTTTCCTGCACAGCCTTGGCATACTCTTGTACGCATGCCTTTATTTCTTCTTCTTCGCCTTCTTTTAAAGCTTTAACTTTGTCCTGATAAAGCTGCTGGTTATTTTCAAATACTATATCTGCGTCTATTCCAAGGCAGTTTTTTAAAAGACTTTCAAATTTTTTGCTCACATCGCCGTTAAGCCTTGCCACGGCAAAGTCTCCTAATGCATATATGGTCAAATTCCTGCCGTTGAAGGAAATGTTATCTGTCTGTATAGTCTTGGTTATCGCCAGATATTCGCCGTTTATTATCTCAATCATGTAAGGCAGAAAAAGCTTTACAGCTTCTTCTTTTTCAATGATTATATCTTTGTAAGTAAAATTTAATTTTATGTTATTTATCTTATGATTCAGCTTCTCAGATATAGCGTCTTTTATTTCATTTCGAGCTTTAATCGGCATAACAAAATTAAGGGTCATTTCTATGGATAATGCCCCTTCTTCTTTCTTTATGGAAGCTCTGTCGAGGGTATATTTTAACTTTTCTCTCGGCAAGCTTCCTATGTGATGATTTTTCAGTACGCCTTCGATTATTTCTATCATTTGTTACGCTTACATCTCCCAAAACATCCACGATTGATAATCAAGTATTATCTATAATGTTCTTGTATAATATTCAATAGTTCATCTGCCAACGATTCCTCGCTGACAGTTTTAATTACCTGTCCTTTGGCAAAGATAAGGCCCTTGCCGTCTCCGCCTGCCACTCCGAAATCTGCTTCCTTTGCCTCTCCCGGACCGTTGACAGCGCAGCCCATCACAGCAATTTTAATGCCGTCTTTTTTATTCTTTTCCAGTTCTTTTTCCAAAGGTTTAAGTCTGTTTTCTACTTGAATGGCTAATTTTTCCAGGTCTATCCTGGTTCTCCCGCAGGTAGGACAAGATACTATATCGATTGCGGATTTTCTAAGTCCCAAAGTTTTCAATATATCTATGGCAAAGCCTACTTCCTCGATCGGGTCGGCAGTCAGAGAAACTCTCATGGTATCTCCTATACCTTCAAGGAGAAGTGCGCCTAAGCCGACGGCCGACTTTAATTTACCCTTTTCAGGGGTACCCGCTTCGGTTATGCCGATATGTATCGGGACATCTGTCTTATCTTTCAGAATCTTGTGAGCCTCATAATTCATCCTGACATTGGAAGATTTTATGGAGACTACCAGATTGCCGTAATCCAAATCTTCAATATATTTTATGTTTCTCAATGCGCTTTCAGCAAGGCCCTGAGCTGTAACTCCGCCGTATTTTTCTATTATGTCTTTTTCAAGGGAGCCCGAATTGACGCCTACTCTTATGGGAATATCTCTTTCCCTGGCAGCCTCAACTACTGCTTGTATCCTCTCTCCGGAGCCTATATTGCCGGGGTTGATTCTTATCTTATCTGCGCCTGCTTTCATGGCTGCTATGGCCAGTCTATAATCAAAATGAATATCAGCCACTATAGGTATATTGACCTTTTTCTTTACTCTCTCCAGCACGCCTGCAGCTTCCATATCAAATACGGCTACCCTTACAATCTGGCAGCCTGCGTCTTGTAACTGTTCTATCTGTCTGAGCAACGCTGCTTCGTTTCTGGAATCCACGTTGGTCATGGACTGTACTGACACCGGCGCTCCTCCGCCTATCAAAACGTCACCGCATCTCACTTGTCTTGTAACCATTTTTATTATCACTCCCGTTACCGATTCAAACTGCCGGGTTTATGCTTTTAACCGGCGAAAATCCTGGTTATATCATTGAAAGTCACATATATCATTAGACCGAACAAAAGAGCCAATCCTACTAAATGTATAGTTCCCTCCACCTTTTGACTCACCTGCTTGCCGGTTATCATAGTATAAAGGACGAAAATTATCCTTCCTCCATCTAAAGCAGGCAGAGGCAGCATATTTATGATGGCTAGGTTAATGCATATTAAGGCTGTTAAAAATCCGTAATACCAAAAACCATATTGGGATGTCTGATTGACCATCTGGACCATTCCCACCGGTCCGCTCAGGCTGTCTGCTCCAAGCTGTCCCGTAAACAATTGACCAAGCGTATCAAACATAGTTATAGTCATATTCCATGTTGCCTTGGCGCCTTCCACAACTGCTTTGAAAGGATTATGACTTATGTCGGAAGTAATTCCTATTATATATTGTCCGTTTTCATTAAGAACCGGCGTAAGGTCAAGGGTATTTTCTTCTCCATTTCTCTCTACTACCATAGAAATGCTATCTCCTTCGGAAGTAGAAATAGCCTGAGAAATGTCTGCCCATTCATCTATTTCGTCGCCGTCTATGCTTATTATTCGGTCTCCGGAATTTACACCAGCTTCATAGGCAGGGCTTCCATCAGTTACTTGGTCTACTGTTGTCGTATTAAATCCAATTATTCCTACCACAAGAGCCATGATCACCACCGCGCATACCACGTTCATAAAAGAACCTGCAGCCAGTATGACTATCTTCTGCCACGGTTTTTTATTTGAAAACGCTCTTGGCTCATCCGAGTCCTCATCTTCGCCCTCCATGGCGCAAAATCCTCCTACAGGAAAAAGCCTTATGCTGTGAAGAGTTTCCCCTTTTTGTTTTTTCCATATGACAGGGCCCATCCCAAAGGCAAATTCATTGACTTTGACTCCCAATTTCTTCGCTGCAATGTAATGACCCAACTCATGCGGAAAAATCATTACGCAAAACAATATGATAGCAAGTATCGCTGTCTTCATAGTTCCCCTTTCTGTAACTTCTCTTTCTCAAGACCGTTTGCGCACCTCTTTCGCAATCCGCTGTGCTTGCTCGCCGGCGTTAAGCCCGGCGCCGTGCCTGCTCATAAGCTTCTGTCCGCGCCTTTCGATCTGCTTCCATAATTCCCTCTAAATCCAGATTATATGCAGGGCTATGCGCCTCAAGTATTCTTTCCAATATATTTTGTATATCTGTAAATTTTATTTTTTTCTTCAGGAAAAGTTCCACCAGCGTTTCATTGGCCCCATTCAGAGTCACAGGATAAGTGCCTCCGGCCTTGGAAGACTCGTATGCAAGTTTTATGCACTTAAAAACTTCTGTGTCGGGCTTTTCAAAGGTCATCCTCGCTCCTTGGCTGAAGAAATCCAATCCCGGCTCCTTGCTTGGCAGTCTGTCGGGATAGCAAAGGGCAAAGCTGATAGGAATCCTCATATCCGCCAGACCCATCTGTCCTATGATCGACTTATCTTCAAACTCTACTGCGGAATGGAGTATGCTTTGAGGGTGGACCAATATTTCTATCTTTTCAACATCCACATCAAACAGCCACTTGGCTTCTATGACTTCAAGTCCCTTATTCATCATAGTGGCCGAATCTATGGTTATCTTTTTTCCCATAGACCAGTTGGGATGTTTCAACGCTTGCTCCAGAGTAACGTGTTCAAGTTCTTCTTTGGAGAATCCTCGGAACGGTCCTCCCGAAGCAGTCAGAAGTATTCTGTTTATATTGCGGCCTTTATTTCCTTCAAGGCATTGAAATATGGCACTGTGTTCACTGTCTACAGGCAAAAGTTTTATCGCTTTTTCATAAGCGGCATTCATTATGATTTCACCGCCTGCCACCAAGGTCTCCTTATTGGCAAGTGCGACGTCTTTTCCTGACATTATAGCGTGATATGTAGGCTCCATTCCCCTTATTCCCATGAGGCCGTTGACCACCATGTCGCAGTCAGCGCAGGCTACATCTATGAGTCCCTGCCTCCCCCATAAAATTTCAGTCCCGGGATAGTTTTTTTGAAGCTCCTGCGCTGCTTTTTCATCTGCTACTGCTGCCAAAACAGGAGAAAATTCTTCTATCTGTTCAGATAACAGGTCAACATTGCTGCCGCATGCCAAAGCAACGACTTGATACTTATCTCTATTTTCTCTTATTATATCCAGGCACTGAGTCCCTATGGACCCGGTGCTTCCCAAAAGTGAAATTTTCTTCATCATTATCACCTTTTCAATCTTTTTGCGCCGTTTTTTATATATCAATACATGTTTATCATTTGCGATAAAACATTTAGAAAAAGACTATAGCATAATATACCATAGGTGCAGTAAACATTACGCTGTCAAATCTATCTAATATTCCTCCGTGACCGGGTATGAGCTTTCCGTAATCCTTTATACCCATTTGCCTCTTAAATGCTGATGCAGACAAATCGCCCAGCTGAGCAGCCACACTGCCGAGGCCTCCTATTATCAAACATTCTATCAGCTCTTCAGGAAGAACCAGCCAACCGAAAATGCCGCAGAAAATCACGCTTCCCACAACGCCTCCTACTGCTCCTTCAACGCTTTTTTTAGGGCTCAAATTCGGACATAATTTATGTTTGCCTATGGCCATTCCCGTGAAATATGCCATTATATCCGTGCCGAAAGCAGCCAGGAACACCAGCCATATCAGCACAGGGTTTTCTGACTTGTCTATCAATACTATGTGATATGAAAGGAATCCCACATACATTATGCCCAGCAAGGTGGCAGTCATATCTTCCAGCTTTCTTTCATTGACTTTAAAACCATATATCATACTTGCGCAGACCACAGCCGCTATCCATGCCATTATGAAGGACATGTTAAAGGGATCTATTGCGCCTAAGCAATAAAGCACTGCTATACTTACGTATGCTATAGCATAAGATGGTTTAAAACCGGCAGCTTCAAATCCCTTATAAAATTCATGAACTCCCATAAGACCTACGATGAGAGCTGCTGCCCATATAAACCAGCCGCCCAAATACACCAGTATCAAAAGCGGGAGCATTATACAGGCTGAAATGATCCTCGTCTTCATATTTATCTCCTTTTGTGTTTTTAAAAGTATGACTTAAATACGCTTTATTTATTATATACGCTTTATCTTGTTTTGTATTTCGCTTTCTATAATTCCTATATTCAAAGTGCCGTCCGGCTCATCATAAGTTATTATCAAGTTTTTCCACGGAACTATTCCTGCTGCTTCATACTTGCTCAGCTTATCTTTGTGTAACGCCATGTACGCCGGATTGTTAGGCATGCCGCAATGTTCCCAGTACACCAGGGCGCCGTCCTCTCTCAAAATCGTGAAATCAGGAGCAAACTTTCTGTTTGCAATGGTCAACATCTCTTCATATCTAAAGGGTATATCTTGTATATACAGCAGTTCCGCTATTATCAGCTCTGACTTGGACCTTACCCTGACGCCTTCAGACGTTATATGTATTTTCTTTTCCGGCTTATAATCGCTCTGCTCATATTCGGCGCGACTCCATTCTATCAGCTGTTCCTGAGACAAAAGCTCTTTATTTTCGCGCTCTCCCGATGACGAAAAGCGGCTTAGAGGCATAAAAAAATACTTTTCAGGCAATTTATCATACGCTTTTTTTACTCTGTTTAAAATATTTTCAGGTGCAGGTTCGACATATCGCGTTTTAATATTTCTTATCAATGCAATGTCGCTTTCAAGAATTTCTTTTTCTATTCTCAAATACTCTTTTCTTGCCAATGCCTTCACAATATCAGCGTCAGGATCTACATGCTTACGCCGATATCCGCCATCATCTTTATTACAATTAAGATATCTGACTCTGCCCTTTTCTGTAACTCTCATCAAAGTACCTGCAGGCGTCCTTTCAAGTTCGGCGCTGACTTTTTTTAAGTTTTTCTCTAAAAAAGTCATCAAATCTTCTAAATTTTGCATTTTTTCCTCCTTTTTCTCCTTAAAAATGTAAAAAAATAAATTTTTTTAAATTTTTGTCAGCCAAATTGCATAAATTGCTGACTTTTTCCTGAAAATTTTGATTTTTTGTCATTTTCAGAAGTCATTTCAGATAAAAAAGAGGATTTTTTAGTAAAAATCAGACAAAAAACGCAAATATTCAATTTTTTTACATCGCCGGCATCGCCAACACATCCATCATCGCCGGCATCATCTTAACCGCCGCATCATCTTCCGCCGTATCTTCTGTCTCGTCTGGTATAGTCCAGCACTATGCTCTCAAATTCATCCGGCGTAAAATCAGGCCACAAAGAATTGCTAAAAGCCATTTCACTGTAAGCGCACTGCCACAGCAAAAAATTAGACAGCCGTTCTTCTCCGCTGGTCCTTATGATAAGATCAGGGTCAGGTATGTTCTGGTTTTCAACTCCTGTATACAAATATCGAGAAATCAGTTCTTCATCTATTTCCTCTCCTTTTAGTTCACCAGTCTCTACCAGATAGCATATTTGTCTGACAGCGCGGACTATTTCTTGTCTTCCCCCATAATTCAGCGCAATATTAAACTGAAGGCCATCATTGTCTTTCGTGGTTATGAGCGCCTTTTCGATACTGCCTACAGCAGTCTTGGGAATTTGAGTATAATCTCCCAATATTCTCACTTTAACATTATTTTCATTCAATTCTTTAAGTTCACTTGCTACATATTTTACAAGAAGGCCGAAAATTCCACCTACCTCTTCTGCAGACCTCTTCCAGTTTTCGGTAGAAAAAGCATAAACCGTAAGATATTTTATGCCGATTATATCCGCCCTCTTTATTATTTCTTTCATTGCAAGCATACCTGCATTATGTCCCTGCAATCTGCTGACTTTATTTTTCTGTGCCCAACGTCCGTTGCCGTCCATTATAACGGCTACGTGCCTAGGCAAAAGTTCGTTATTTACCATATCTTCACCATAAACAGTATGGCTGCCTCAGCAGCCATACCTAGATTTTTTTATTACACTTCCATTATCTCATTTTCTTTTGCGGCTACTATTTCATCTATTTCTTTAATAGTTTTGTCTGTAGCCTTCTGTACATCTTCAAGTGCTTTCTTAAGTTCGTCTTCAGTTATTTCATGTGCTTTTTCACGTTTTTTCAATTCGTCGTTAGCATCTCGTCTTATATTTCTTATAGCTATCTTGCTGTCTTCTCCCATTTTCTTTACTGTTTTTGTGAGTTCTTTTCTTCTTTCCTCAGTAACTTGAGGAATTACCAGTCTCACACACTTACCATCATTGGAAGGATTAATTCCTATATTGGCCACATTTATTCCCTTCTCTATTTCCGAGATGGATTTTGGGTCGAAAGGAGTGATAAGCAGAGTCCTTGGGTCAGGCACCGCAATGTTGGCAAGATTTTTAAGAGGAGTCGGTGAGCCATAGTAATCCACCATTACTTTATCCAGAAGAGAAGGATTTGCTCTTCCGGCTCTGACTGTATTCAGATCCTCTTTTAAAACTGATATGCTCTTTTTACTCTTTTCTTCAAGATTTTTTTTAACCTCTTCCATAACGGTTCCTCCTGTTAATCAATATGTTACTCAATTATTGTTCCTATGTCTTCGCCCAAAACGGCCCTTAGCACATTGCCTTCTTCCGCTATGGCAAACACATGAATCTTGATATTGTTATCTTTGCAAAGAGTAGCGGCAGTTAAATCCATGACTTTAAGATCTTTTTCCACTACCTCCATGTGAGTTAGCCTCTTAAATTTTATCGCATCTTTATATACGGATGGATCCTTATCGTAAACTGCGTCTACGTTTTTGGCCAGCAATATTATATCCGCATCCATTTCAGCCGCTCTTAGCGCCGCTGTGGTATCTGTTGAAAAGAACGGATTACCTGTTCCGGCTCCAAAGATTACCAAGCTGCCGTGTTCAAGATGGCTGAGCGCTTTTCTTCTGGCATACGGTTCTGCAATCTCTCTCATTTCTATGGCAGTCTGAACCTTAGCCGGAACTCCCAGCGCAAGAAAAGCGTCTTGCAGTGCAAGCGAATTCATAACCGTTGCCAGCATGCCCATATAGTCAGCCGTCGCCCTGTCCATGTCTTTGCTGGTTCTTCCTCTCCAGAAATTGCCGCCTCCGACTACGATGGCTACCTGCACGCCAAGATCATGAATCTGTTTTACCTCAGCTGCGACTTTTCTGGTCATTTCTTCGTTGATGCCGAAGTGTTGCCGGCCCGCCAGCGCTTCACCGCTTATTTTAAGCAGCACCCTTTTGTATATAGGTTTCATATTGTCTTACCATCCTCTTAAAATAGCTGTTTATTAATAATTTAATATTTGTCTTATTCCTGTAAAACTTATAGCGTTCATTATGAATTCATTATACCATATACCTCAGCATTTATAAAAGTCGTTTATCGATATTTTTTGCTTTAATTTTGTCTTGCAATCAATTGTTTGACAACGCCTGGGCCTCATAAAGCTTGCGATAATCACCGTCGGCGGCAATTAACTCCTCGTGAGTTCCTTCCTCTTTTATGCGGCCTCCATCCATGAGCACAATCCTGTCAGCATCTTTAATCGTCGCCAGCCTGTGGGCAATCATCAAAGTAGTTCGACCCTTGGAAAGCTCGCCGAAAGCTTTTTGTATCTGCTGCTCTGTGATGCTGTCCAAAGCTGATGTTGCCTCATCTAAAATAAGTATAGGCGGATTTTTCAGAAAAATTCTGGCAATGGATATGCGCTGCTTCTGCCCGCCGGAAAGCAACGTTCCCCGCTCTCCCACATATGTATCGAAACCATCCTTCATCGCCATTATATCGTCGTATATTTCAGCTTTTTTCGCAGCTTCCATAACTTCTTCAAAAGACGCATCCGGTTTTCCGTATCTTATGTTTTCATAGACAGTATCAGCAAACAAGAATACTTCCTGCTGTACTATACCTATGTTATTTCGCAAAGAGCTTTTAGAAATATCTCTGATATCTATACCATCTATCGTTATACTGCCGCCATCCACATCATAGAACCTTGGGATAAGCTGGCACATGGTGCTTTTGCCGCCTCCCGAATGACCCACAATGGCAATGCATTCACCTGGTTTTATGTCCAGAGAAACGTCCTTCAATACATCTTTATCATCGCCGTCATAGGCAAAGTCCACATGGCTTAGGCATATGGCTCCCTTGACGTTTTCCAAAGTTTCCGGATTTGCTTTTTCCTTGATAGTGGGCTCAAGACGCATAATTTCAACGAAACGCTTCAGGCCTGCAAAACCGTTGGTGAATATTTCCGCCAAAGTAGCCAATTTGCGCACCGGCGTAACAAAAGTAGTAACATATAATGTAAAGGTTATCAAATCGATATAGTTAAGGCTGTTGTCCATTATCAGCCAGCCTCCGAAAGCTATGACCGCTACCTGAAGCGCGCATATGGAAAATTCCAGCGAGCCGTTGAATCTTCCCATAGCTTTGTAATAATCAGTTTTAGATTCCTTGTATGTTTCGTTGGAGCGCTCAAATCTTTCGTAATCTATATCCATATTATCGAACGCCTTAGAAGTTTTCATTCCGGAAATGGTAGATTCAATGTCAGCGTTGATATCTGCCATTCTCTGCTTAACTTTGCCGGAAGAATCCACCATGCTCTTTCGGCAAATCATCACAATTACAGCAAAGGCCGGCACCATTATAAGCACCATCAACGCTAACCTCCATTCTACCGTAAACATGACGATAAGAGCACCTGTAATCGTTGCGATAGAAATCAATAAATCTTCCGGTCCATGATGGGCCAGCTCCGTTATTTCAAACAAATCTCCGGTCAGCCTGTTCATAAGCTTTCCGGTTCTGTTCTTATCATAAAAGTCAAAATCCAGCAATTGAAAATGTCTGTACAAATCTTCTCGTATATCAGCCTCCACCAAAATACCGAATCTGTGTCCGAGATAGGTGATTATATAATAGAATACCGATCTGAGGAGAAAAGCAGCCAAGGTTATAGCCATAACTATAAAAAAGACACGATAAAGTTTCCCCGGGAGCAGCTCATACATGGCATATCTGCTGACCAGAGGAAAAGCCACATCTATTGCCGCGATAAGGAAAGCGCAGCTCATGTCTATGAGAAACAGCTTTTTATGCGCTCCGAAGTAAGATATGAATATTCTCATCATAGGTTTATTAAAATCTTTTTCTTTTGTCATAGTCTCCTCCAAAACTCACATTTAAGCGTCATTAAGCCCGAAGACCGTATCGGCCTTCGGGCCTTGCAATCACCGGCAAATCCTTGAAGACTTATGTTCAAGCTTCAAGCGGAGTGCCTCAGGCTATGCCTTTCTAAATGTATGCTATCACTTCTATTTCAATGAGAGCGTCTTTAGGAAGTCTTGCCACCTCAATTGCTGATCTTGAAGGATAGTCGCCATCGAAATATCCGCCGTATATTTCATTTACAACAGCAAAATCTCCCATATCTTTCAAAAAACAAGTAGTTTTGATAATCTTATCAAGTCCGCTGCCTGCTTCCTCAAGAACAGCTTTCAAGTTGGCAAATACTTGTTTGGTTTGTTCTTCAATGCCGCCTTCTACCATCACTCCTGTCTCAGGTACCAGCGGAATTTGACCGGAAGTAAATACCAAATTTCCGTAAATATTTGCCTGAGCATAAGGTCCTATGGCTGCCGGCGCTTTTTTTGTAGCTACGATTTTTCTCATTTTGTTCCTCCTATCATCTTGTCAGAAATCTCTATTGCTGATTTTTCTTTTATATATGGAATCTCTGCCACGGAATTAAGCAGCATCACTGTGCCGCTGCCGCATCCATCCTTCTTCGCTATAGGATGATGAGTTATTTTAACTATCTGCATCCTATCATACTTGAATATGGAATAATGTTTGGCTAAATATCCGCTGCAGACTACCATTCCCTCATTTCTTATCATATACCCTGCGTTCTTATGTGACAATACATAAAGCATTACAATCAACAAATCAAAAGCTATAGGCAAACCTAAGGATATGATATAAGACCACTCTGCAAAAGTCACCATTGCCCATACTGCAAGAATGAGCATAATATGCCACTTCACTGACTTAAAGGCTCTGACCCGCGCTCCGCATCGTTCTTCCTTTTCAACGGCCATCATGTCTCCCCACATGTATTCAGGCACTAATTCCGAAAGCCAAAACGTCATCTGCTCCTTCGAAAGGGACATGGTTATGTTGGAAGATTCTCCTTCTTCATCCCCTATGCCCACAGTTACAACTTTTGCATTGTATTTGCCGAATATTCTGGACATAAGAGGCTGTTCTATTGTCAAAGCGGTAATCTTGTCCACAGGTATAGTATAACTTCTCAATTTAATGAGACCGCATCTCACATGTAAGTCTTTGCCGTCTCTGTAAACGGTAAAATCATAATATATCAGAAATTTTTTCACCAAATTATACAAACTGCCCAAAACCATCAGCAATATAGCTATAAAACCACCCATAGCTTCTCTGATGAAGCTGTCAAAGCTAAAGGTTAAACTAAACCAACAGGCCCCTGCAATGCCGCATATTACTACCAGCAGGCTGGCCATAGGGAGTGTATAAAAAGAATTTTTTATCATATCCGCAGTACTGCAGTGTAAAACTGTCCTGCCCACATCCGGTTCTGACATAAGCCGGTCCGGCTGTCTTTCCTCCGATAAGGAGACTTGATTGCCCTTAAGCCTATTCATACGTTCCAGAACAGTCTTTCTGAAATAAATCGCTATGTCCTCTCTGAGTACCATGGAGACGTCGGTTTTCGCCGCCGTAGTCATGCTGTTAGTGTCCAGCTTTATCCGATACGTTCCTACGATTCTCTCAAATAAGTTTCTTTCCATGTTTACCGCAGAAATGTTTTCTATGGCTATGGTATTTTTGTATTTTTTCAGAGTATTCCTCTCAATTATTATGAGATTGTCTTCAAGTATTATAAAAGTTTTGCGCCATCTAAAAAACTGTATTCCCAGCACCAACAATGTTATCAGCAAAACGGCGCCTATTCCCCAAAAGCCTCCTGTACGCAGAAATTCCATAACGCCTTCTTGACCTATGTCCCTGATGAAGCTTATTATATCGTCTATCTGGTTAAGCAATATCAAAATAATTACGAGCCAAAATTGCCAAAGGCTTTCAAATATTATAGAGAAATGGCAGCGCAGCCTCAAAGTATCAGACCTGTTCTCTGCAGCTGTACCTTTATCCATCTATCTTTCCTTCGCTTTCACCGTTTTGGCCGTTATCAGCCTTTTCCATTTTTTCTGTTACAGCTAAAGTATTGATCTTTACCTTCAGTGTTTCAGCTATTTCTTCAGCTATTTCTTCAGCCAGAAATTTTATATTTACATCTCCTCCCGCAGTTGTCACACATACGGTTGAAAGATTAAACAGCCTGGCTATCGGACCCTGAGATACTTCGATTTTATGAAGACGCTCTATAGGGACAATGCTTTCGCTTATCCAGAAAAGCCCCTCTCTTACCCTTATAGCTTCGTTGTCAATGCAGTATCTGTATCTTTCATATCTGACTTTTGGTGCTATTACTATGTAGACTATCACAAAAATCCAGCAAATTGCCAAAATGATATTTCCGATAAGTCCGGCATCTACTGCCAATAATACTATTAAAGTTGCTGCAGCCATGATAAGGCAAAGCCATATTAAGCAGGTTATCCTCATGCATTTTTCAGCTGTCTTTTCAATTCTGCTATAATCTCTATCCATAATTACCTCCGCTTTTTAGATTTTATCATACTTGCGGCAGATGTCAACGACTGTAATTATGCTTTTATCCGCTCTGAACTTTACGGTTATATCTTCATAGTCCATAACATATGTTCGCTGCGCATCATCCTTGTAAGCAGGCTTAGGATCCTGTGACAAAAGCTGTACCAATATATCCTTCTTCTGAGCAGATACTTTCATTTCAGCTTCTTTAGAGAAGACGACCTCCAACGGCGGCGGCACCTGTCTGGTGAATCCTCCAACGGCATCCGGCACTGCATCTGCATAAGGCAAATAAGGTTTTATATCAAGTATAGGTGTTCTGTCCACCATATCTGCACCTATTACATAAAGTATCGGACCGTTTTTGCTCATTTCTATCCGCTCCAGTTTGACGCAGGATAATCCTATAGGATTAGGTCTGAACGGCGACCTGGTAGCAAATACGCCTTTTCTTTCATTGCCTCCTAGCTTGGGAGGTCTTACTGTAGGTGACCATCCTTGTTTTTCCGTTTCAGAAAACTGCCATATAATCCAAATATGAGAAAATTCCTCAAGTCCTCTTACTGCCTCCGGATATGCAAACTCTCGCTCAAACTCTATATAGCCTTTTGTATCAGCCAATCTGCTCTGCCTCGGCACACCAAATTTTTCATGAAATCCGGTCCTAATATATGCTATAGGTCTCATATGCAACCTCCGTAATTCTTCTATAATCATCTGATAAACATTTTATCATATTTCCGCTTTAAATACTCTTCAAATTACTGCTGATATCTTGACATATCCTTAGCGCTTATTTTAATATTATTTAAGGGTCATTGAAGGAGGTTTTGCTCATGAAACGAGAGATAAAGTTGATAACTCCTGAATTTGTGGAGGATTATCTCACCATATATCTAAATGCTTATCCGGCATATAAAGATATCGGGGATTCCGGTCGTGAAAAATACAGGCCAAAAGTGCTTTTTTCTATGGAAAACGATAAGCATATCCACTTTTATGGTCTATTTGAAGATGAAACATTGATAGCAACTATGAAACTTATTGATTTTTCCATAAATCTATTTGGGAAAATGCAGCCGGCAACAGGTCTCATGGCTCTGGGAGTTCATCCCCTTTACAAAAAAAACAAAGCTGCCCTGGAAATGGTGAAATTTTTTGAGGATTATGCCAAATCAAATGGTTCTTCAATAGCAATGCTGTTGCCGTTTAGAATGGACTTTTATCGAAAAATGGGATACGGTTACGGAACCAAGCTGGATGAATACAGAATTCCTACAGAAGCTCTTCCTAAAGTCGATAAAGAAGAGATCAAAAAACTGCGTTTTCTGACATCAAATGATGATATAGAGCAAATGCTCCTCTGTCACTCGGCTTTTGCTGCGAAAAATCATGGCATGGCTGAAAAATTTGAAGATGAAATACGCAATATTAAAGATGACACTCAAACCAGAAGAATAGGATATTTTGAAGATGGGCGTCTACAAGGTTACGTGGCATACTCTCTTATATGTGAGAGTGATGTAAATTACACTATCAACAGAATGGAAGTCAATGAACTGGTATACATGGATGGTAGGATACTCCTTTGTCTTCTGGGATATTTAAGAAATCAAAGTGATTTAGCTCAGACAACAGTTCTGCGCACAGGAGAACCGGATTTTTATCATCTTCTTCCGTCTGCTCAGGACACTTCAGGTAATTATATAGACTTTGGTTTTCTCCAAACCAATATTTCAGCTATAGGTACCATGTACAAAATAGTATCTCCGGCTGATTTTATAGAAGTAACAAGTTACAGAAAATTTCCTGCAATCAGCCTGACAGTACGTTTTTCATATGAAGATGAGCTTAATCACAAAACTCAAAAACTGACTGTAAACTTCAGTAACGAAGGCTGGCATAAGCTTGATGAAGCTGATTCCATCATGCCGGATGCAGAAGTCCATTGCACCCTTTCAGATCTTTCCGCATTGTTTATGGGAAGCTGCGGTTTTTCATCTCTTGTCAGACTTGGCGCTGTCACTTTTGATGTATCTCCACGCAGTTCCCTGAAAAAAAGTGATTGTCAAGACTTGCTCGACAGACTTTTCTATTGCAGCCAAAAACCATGGACTAATACTGATTATTAAAAATAAAAATTATAAAAATTATAAATA
>CDZQ01011051.1_pt1 | contig 34168 bp, 28 predicted proteins | sample 554831 | NCBI WGS metagenome assembly CDZQ01 (sample SAMEA3182112, study PRJEB8094) | gut metagenome | biome: human; feature: gut; material: Stool; isolation source: human stools | place: Canada | collected 2013-05-06 | reverse complement strand
GTGCGCCTGGCGGCGCACGTTTCTAACGGGTGAAAGTCCCGAATCCGCCCGGTAGTGGGAAGGATATAGCCGAAGGCAAGGGTGTTGCAGGTGACTGCAAATCTGAAGGAAGCCGGATGTGGGGAACCTACTAACCCACGGGCAAATCTCTGGTCTGACGAACAGAAATCGCATAAGAGGCTATGCATGAGGGTAAGTCTGCTTGACAAGATGAAGCCCGATAGCTACACGGAATCATGCATGGTAAATGCGGCAGATAGATGGAGAGAAAGAAACGTGTGGTACCCAGGGAGGGCTGTGTGAGACGCCTTGAAAAGGGTAACCGCTATCGTAAGGTAGCGCTGAACACACAGAAGTCAGCAGAGGTCATAGTAGCTGAGAAGTGAAGGACCGAATCAATAGGAGTCTTAAGTACAACCTGGAAAGGAGGAATGAGCAAATGAGTGCAGAAAACGAGAAAGAAAGCTGCTCACGGAGAGATAGCGCGGAACGTAAAGGGTATGTGAGAGCGCACCGTTCATTTAACCGGATATGGAAGGAAAGAGACAGTGCAGAGCCGGATATCTTAGGTAAGATACTGGAAAGAGATAACATGAACAGAGCTTACAAAAGAGTGAAGGCAAACAAGGGAGCGCCGGGGATAGATGGAATGACCATTGAAGCGGCACTGCCATGGCTGAAGGAACATAAAGACGAGCTGATAGGAAGAATCAAGAGAGGGAAATATACACCCTCGCCTGTAAGGCGAGTCGAGATTCCAAAGCCGGACGGAGGAATACGAAAGCTTGGTATTCCTACTGTCATCGACCGAATCATCCAGCAGGCAATAGCACAGAAGCTTATGCCAATCTACGAGCCAATGTTCTCGAATGGAAGCTACGGCTACAGACCGGGAAGGAGCGCAAAGGATGCAATACAGCGAGTAAGGGGATATGCCGAGGAGGGATATCGCTATGCGGTGAGTCTCGACTTGAGCAGATACTTTGACACACTGAACCATGAGATATTACTGAACAGGCTGCGTAAAGAAGTCAAAGATGAGAGGGTCATCCAAATCATCAAGAGGTATCTGAAAAGCGGAGTGATGGAAAATGGGGTGGTCATAGAAACTGAAGAAGGTTCTCCGCAAGGAGGGAACCTATCCCCATTACTTGCTAACATCTATCTGGACGAATTTGACAAAGAATTTGAAAGGAGGGGTGTACCGTGTGTGCGGTACGCTGATGATATCGTACTACTTGCAAAGAGCGAGAGAGCGGCTAAACGGATACTGGAAACAAGCACAACATATCTGGAAGACAAGCTGAAGCTGACTGTCAACAGAAAGAAGAGCAAAGTGACCAGTGTGTATGCGATTCGAAATTTTAAGTTTCTCGGCTTCGCATTGGGAAGGAGCGGAAATGGAGCATTCATTCGAGTTCATCCGAAGTCGTGGAAGAAGATGAAAGCCAAGCTGAAAAGCCTGTCTTCCCGCAGACATGTTCAGAGCGTAATACCGGCACTGGGTAAAATCAGAGTGTATATGCGTGGATGGCTTAACTACTACGGAATCGCAGCGATGAAGCAAGCAATCGAAGAACTGAATGGATGGCTATACCACAGAATACGCATGTGTATATGGAAGATGTGGAAAAAGCCGAGGTCGAAGATGAAGTATCTGATGAAACTTGGGATACCGAAGCATTATGCCTTCATGGCGGCTAATAGCCGCAGAGGATATTGGCACACATCGGCAACCAGCACAGTAAACAGAGCTTTATCAAAAGAAATACTGGTACGCAAAGGCTTTTATGATTTAGCCGATGCATACCAGCAGATGCACGTCAACTATTGAAACCGCCGTATACGAGAACCGTACGTACGGTGGTGTGAGAGGACGGCGGCTAGTCACCGCCTCCTACTCGATTTTTATAAAAGCTTTAAGCTTCTTGAGCATCGTAGTGCTCTTGAAGAGTTCTTTCGTATTCGGCGAAGATTGCATCTTTGATTTTGTTCCTCGTTTCTGATAAAATAGGATGAGCAATATCTCTGAAATCACCTTCACTCATCTTACGACTCGGCATAGCTATAAAGAGACCATTTTGGCCTTCTATGATCTTGATGTCGTGGACTACGAATTCTTCATCAAACGTTATAGATACGATTGCCTTCATTTTCCCTTCGTCAGCGACTTTTCTGATCCTTACGTCGGTAATCTCCATGTTTCTTTCCACCTTTCTTACACTTCCACTTTTTTAGTCATATTAAGTATAACTTATAAGCTGTTGTTTTGCAATAAATATTTCAAATTATGATATTATTTAGAAATAATGGTAAATTATTGCTTTGATACATTTTAGATATTTGGAGAATATAATATAAAAAGAAAATATAATTCTTTTTAAATTTTTGTCAAATATAGAAGCATTTTTACAGGTAATATGCTATAATGTCCCAAGGGAACTATATTGATGATAATCATTAAACCAACTGAAGGAGCAGCAAGAATGATTAATCTGACAGATCATAAATATATACATTGTATCGGAATAGGAGGAATCGGGCTTTCAGCCATAGGAGAGATTCTCCTGGACAGAGGATACAATGTAACAGGTTCTGATATGAAAGAATCAGAGATAACAACTAACCTTGCGTCGAAGGGCGCAAGGATATTTATCGGCCATAGAGCAGAAAATGTGCAAAACGCAGATTTGATAGTCTACTCGTCAGCAGTGGGAGCTGACAATCCTGAGCTTTTGGAAGCAGCAAAAAGAAACATTCCGGCTATTACAAGAGCTCAGATGCTGGGCATTCTGATGGAGGAATATAAAAACAGCATAGCCATATCAGGTACTCACGGGAAGACTACAACCACCTCTATGGTTTCTTTAATTTTAGAGAGAGCTAAGCTGGACCCTACCATACTGGTAGGAGGCAACCTTTCCGAAATAGGAGGAAACGTAAGGGTAGGCGGCAGTCAGTACTTTGTTACGGAAGCCTGTGAGTATATGGACAGCTTTTTGAGCTTAAAGCCCAAAATTGAGATAATTTTAAATATTGACTCAGATCATCTGGACTATTTTAAAGATATAGACCATATTGTGAATTCCTTTGATAAATTCGCGTCTCTTGTACCGGAAGACGGGCTGATAGTCGCTTACGAGGCCAATCCTTTTGTCAATAAAGTGATAAAAGGGCTAAAAAACGTTGTAACTTTCGGCCTTAACGAAAAATGTAACTATTATGCTAAAGACATAGTTTTCAATGAAAGCGGCATGCCTTCTTTTGATGTGGAAAACCAGGGCAGACATTTGTGCAGGATACAGCTTTCCATACCGGGAGAACACAATATCTTAAATGCTTTGGCAGCTTTTGCATGCTGTCACAGCCTCGGCGTGGAAGTGGCAGTGATAAAGGAAACTCTGGAAAATTACCACGGTACTCAAAGGCGCTTCGACATAGTAGGGACGACAGAAAAAGGTGTTAAAATAGTAGACGATTATGCTCATCATCCTACTGAGATAAAGGCTACTTTGACTGCATGCCAAAACATTCCGCACAATAAGCTTTGGTGTTTGTTTCAGCCTCACACTTATACAAGAACCATGGCGCTGTTTGACGAATTTGCAGGCGCATTTGAAAAGGCTGATGTTCTGGTTCTAGCAGAAATATATGCGGCAAGGGAGAAAAATATTTATAAAATTTCTTCACAGCAGCTGGCTGAAAGCATAAAAAAAGCATATCCTGATAAAGAAGTCATATTCATGGACGATTTTCACAAGATAGCCGACCATGTGTGCAAAAACGCGCAAAGCGGAGATCTGGTTCTAACCATGGGAGCAGGAGACATATATAAAGTCGGAGAGATGATATTGGAAAACTGATTCCGGACATCAAACGAAAAAACAGTCTATCAAACGAAAAATCAGTCTATCAAACGAAAAATCAGTTTACGGGAGGTTTGTAATGTTTTCAGAGAATGTGAAAAATAAGCAGGCTCGTAGGTTGGCCGTAGTAGAAAAGCATGTAAATAACGGAGTTCGCTTCGTGGACGAAATGACAGCTTATATCGATGATACAGTAGTTATAGGAGAAGGCACTCTAATAGGACCGTGCGTGACTTTAGAGGGAGAAACTGTCATAGGCAGGGACTGCTATATAGGTCAAAATACGATTATCACTAACTCTAAAATAGATGACAATGCGGAGATAAAAAGCTCCGTTATCATAGACAGCTCTGTGGGCAGCGAAACTAAAGTAGGGCCGTTTGCGTATATGAGACCCGGAAGCAATGTAGGATCTAAATGTAAGATAGGAGATTTTGTAGAGGTGAAGAACTCCAATATAGGAGACGGAAGCAAAGCTTCTCATCTTACATATATAGGAGATTCCGATATCGGCAAGGACGTCAACCTCGGATGCGGAGTAGTTTTTGTAAACTACGATGGAACTAAGAAGTACCGCTCCAATGTGGCAGACGGAGCTTTTATAGGATGCAACAGCAACCTTGTTTCTCCTGTAAACGTGGGAGAGGGAGCATATATTGCAGCAGGAAGCACAGTTACCGAAGATGTGGAAGGGGACACATTGTATATAGCCAGATCCCGCGGAAAGAAAATACCGGGATGGGTTTCAAAAAGAGGTATTTTGAAAAAGAAGAAATAGCTAAGAGAACGATTAAGAAGGCGAGGTAAAAAAATTGAGAAGCGGAGTATTTGCTGACTATAAGATCTTTGCGTGCAATTCCAACATGGAGCTTGCTAACGAAATTTCCGGAATAATGGGAAAACCTTTAGGCAAGGCCACTGTTACCAAATTCAGCGACGGTGAGATCTCCGTAAATATCTGGGAAACTGTCAGAGGACTGGATGTTTACATAATTCAATCGACTTGCAGCCCTGTGAATGACAATTTGATGGAGCTGCTGATCATGATCGACGCTATGAAGCGGGCGTCGGCAGGGCGTATCAACGCTGTAATCCCTTATTACGGATATGCCAGGCAGGATAGAAAGGCCAAAGCAAGAGACCCTATCACAGCAAAATTGGTGGCTGATCTCATCATGGCAGCCGGTGCAGACAGAGTTCTGACCATGGACCTTCATGCCAACCAGATTCAGGGATATTTCAATATTCCTGTGGATCATCTGCTGGGTATGCCTATAATCGCTAAATATTTAAAAGAACAGAATGTAGAAGATCTGGTGGTGGTATCGCCGGATCACGGAAGCGTTACGAGAGCAAGAAATTTAGCCCAATATCTCAATTGTCCTATCGCCATCATAGATAAGAGAAGACCGGAACCTAACAAGAGCGAGATAATGAATATCATAGGAAACATTGAAGATAAAAACTGTATAATAATCGACGATATGATAGATACAGCGGGCACCATATGCAACGCAGCCAATGCCATCAAGGATTTGGGCGCCAAATCCGTAAAAGCAGCAGCAACCCATCCGGTTCTTTCCGGTCCTGCAATACAGAGACTCAGAGATTCGGCAATAGAAGAACTGGTGCTTTTGAATACTGTGCCTATGCCGGAAGAAAAGAAGCTGGATAAGATGACGTTCTTGTCAGTTGCTCCTCTGTTTGCAGAGGCAATGACCAGAGTATTTACCAACGGTTCCATCAGCGTGCTGTTTGATTGATAGCTGTGTGCGATTGATAAGTGTAGCTCGATTGGATACATAAAGACGATAAAAGAGGACAAATAATGTACATCATTGTAGGCCTTGGAAATCCGGGGAAAAAATACGAGAACACTCGTCATAACATGGGATTTTTGGCGGTAGACGTTTTGGCGCAAAAGTATGACATCAAAATCAACAAGATAAAATTTAAATCTTTGGTCGGCGAAGGCAACATCGCCGGCCAAAAAGTTGTACTGGTAAAACCGCAGACCTATATGAACTTAAGCGGAGAAGCTGTCAGAGAGATTGTGGATTTTTATAAGCTGGACCCTCAAAATCTGATTGTGATATATGACGATATAGACATACCGACCGGAACCATAAGAATAAGAAAAAAGGGGAGTTCAGGTACTCACAACGGCATGAGAAACATCCTTTATCATATAAGGACGGAAGATTTCCCGCGAATAAGGGTAGGCATAGGAGCAGAGCCCGGTGCAGGCAAAAAAGGAAATTTGATAGGTTATGTCATAGGAGGGGTACCTAAAGAAGAACAGAAGCAGCTTTCGGAAGCTGTGATAAAAGCAGCAGAGAGCGCAGCTTGCATAGTAGAAAAAGGCATAGAAAAAGCCATGAATGAATACAATGTAAGACCAAAAAAAGAAAGCAAATCTTGTGAGGAAGCAAAGGATGATTAACATTTCGGGCGTATCCGAATCCCGCGTTGCTCCGGCAGCAGCTTACTTTTCCAAAGAAGAAAGTCAGAGTTTGATCTTAGTGCCGACTTATGTCAGAGCCAGAAGATTGGCAAGTGATCTTTCTTTTTTTGTGAAAGATAAAAAAATACTGGTAATGCCGGAGGAGGAACAGATATTTTTAAGATATGAAGCCAAAAATCACGACCAGTTGATCGAGAGGATGAAGGCTTTGAAGGCGCTGATGACAGGTGAGTCTGTTATAGTCATAGCGCCTGTTTCGGCTGCCGTTAAAAAGATAAGTCCCCATGATTATTATTTGGAGAACGTCATAAAACTTGTGCTTGGAGACGATTCGGATTTGGATATTCTTAGAGAAAAGCTTATTTCCATGGGGTATGAATTCTCTGAGATGGTGGAAAGCCAGGGACAGTTCAGCATAAGGGGAGGCATAATAGATATATTTGCTCCCGATAGCGACAACCCATACAGGATAGAGCTTTTCGGCACGGAAATAGATTCCATCAGGACTTTCGACCAAGATACTCAGCGTTCTATAGAAAACCTGAAATCGGTGGAAATTTACCCGGCCAGACAGCTGGTAGCTTCATACGATATGCTGGAAGCGGGCTGCCAAGCCATACGAAAAGAGTACGAGGCTCAAGCTAAAAGACTCAAGGACGAATCGCCGCAGGCTGCCGATAAGCTTACAGAACTGAAAGAACAGATATGTGATTACATCGAAAACATTTCCGACTTAAAATATCTGGAAAACTATATACAATACTTTTGTGAAAGAACTGAGTATCTTTGGGATTACATGACAAGCGGCGTAATAATGCTGGATGACCCGGAGCGAATATGGGAACTGCTGGAACTTAGGGAAAAAGAGCTGAAAGAGGACTTCAAAGTTCTCCTCGAGCGAGGCGAAGCCGTTCCAAGAGACGCAGAGCTGATAACCGGCACTGCAGACCTTAAACCTGTATTTCAACGTAAGGGCACGATTGCTTTTACTCCGTTTCCTAAACGAATAAAAGGCGTCGATACTTTTGACAAGATAATAAATATCAACAGCCGGCAGATGATAAATTTCGGCGGCAATTTGACATTGCTTGAGTCTGAGCTGAAAACTTATGATAAGAAAGGCTATTCCATAACTTTTGTCTTTAATTCTGACGGAAGAATGGAAAACATGCAGGATTTCGTATCAAGAATGGGACTTAAGAGCCATGTGACTTTTGCTAAAGGAAGCCTTACTTCAGGTATAGATTTTCCTGATGAAAAGAAGTGCTGGATATGTGAGAATGATATTTTTCAGCACAAGAAAAAGGGAAAGCGCAAAAAAGCTTTTAAAGATAAAGGACAGAAGATACGCTCGTTTTCCGACATAAAGACAGGCGACTATGTGGTTCATGAAAGCCATGGAATAGGGAAGTTTACAGGGATAGAACAGCTGAAGGTTCAGGGTGAGAAAAAGGATTACATCAAGATAAAATATGCCGGAAACGATGTGCTTTACGTTCCTGTAGAACAGATGGAACTGGTACAAAAATATATCGGAGGAGATGGAGTCGCTCCAAAGATAAATAAGCTTTCCGGCGGCGAATGGAAAACTACCAAAGCCAAGGCCAAAGCGGCAGTAGCGGTGCTGGCAAAAGATTTGATAGATTTGTATGCCAGCCGTAAGATGGAAAAAGGCCATGCTTTTGAGAAAGATACCGTGTGGCAAAAGCAATTTGAAGACGATTTTCCATATGAGGAAACGCAGGATCAGCTGAAAGCCGCAGAAGAGATAAAAGAAGACATGGAAAAGCCTTTCCCTATGGATAGGCTGCTTTGCGGTGATGTGGGTTTCGGAAAAACCGAAGTGGCTGCGAGAGCCATATTCAAATGTCTGGACGACGGCAAGCAGGCCGCCATCTTAGTGCCTACCACCATATTGGCGAACCAGCATTTTTATACATTGAAGGAGCGGTTCGAAGGCTTCCCCTTCAACATTGAGATGTTGTCCAGATTTAGGAGCGACGCTCAGCAAAAGGATATAGCAGCAAAGCTGCAAACCGGTGAAATTGACCTAATTATAGGCACTCACAGGCTTTTAGGCAAAGACATACGTTTTAAAGATTTGGGACTCTTGGTTGTAGATGAAGAACAAAGATTTGGAGTCGAGCACAAGGAGCAGATTAAAAAACTGAAAAAGAACGTAGACGTTTTGACCCTTTCGGCTACTCCTATACCGCGTACCCTCAACATGTCCCTTACCGGAATCAAAGATATGAGCTTAATTGAGGAACCGCCGGAAGAGAGATATCCGGTGCAGACCTATGTGCTGGAACAGGACGATGAACTGATAAAGGATATAATCCGCAGGGAAATGGACAGAGGCGGACAGATTTATGTGGTGTTTAACCGTGTTAGAGGCATACATCAGGTAGCAGACAAGATTCAGCAGCTGGTTCCGGAGGCCAGAATAGCCATAGGTCACGGCCAAATGAATGAGAACCTGCTGGAAGACACCATGATAAATTTCATCAATGGGGAGCAGGATGTATTGGTATGCACTACGATTATAGAGTCCGGTATAGACATTCCCAACGCCAATACGCTGATAATAATGGATGCCGACAGATACGGCCTTTCCCAGCTGTATCAGCTGAGAGGACGGGTGGGCCGCTCCAACAGGCAGGCCTACGCTTATCTGATGTATCAGCGCGATAAGGTTCTTACTGAAGCGGCAGAAAAAAGATTAAAAGCGATTCGCGAGTTTACAGAATTCGGAGCCGGATTCAAAGTGGCCATGCGAGACCTTGAAATCAGAGGCGCCGGCAATATGCTGGGTTCTGAGCAACATGGACACATGCTCAACGTTGGATATGAGCTTTACTGTAAGATGGTAGACGACGCCGTGAGAGCTTTGCAGGGTGAAATAGTCAACGATGATAAAGCGGAGATTAATATCGAGCTTAAAGCATCGGCTTACATTCCTGAGACATATATCGAGAGCGAATCGGCTAAGCTTCAGATGTATAAAAAAATCGCTTCAGTAAGGACATGGGATGATGAAGACGAAGTTATAGATGAGCTTTTAGACAGATTCGGAGATGTGCCTTGGCAGACCATCAATCTGGTGAAGATTTCTCACATAAGGTATCTGGCAGAGCTGATGTCGATTACGGAAATAAAACAGGATAAAAACAAGGTAACGCTTAGTTTTGCTCCTGAAAACCCGCTAAGCGGATACGCTCTTGCCAATGCCGCAGAAAAGTATGGCCCTAAGTTGTTCATCCACGGTGGACAGCAACCATTTATAAGACTGACGGTGGATGAAAAGAAAAACCTGGATGAAACGTTGGAGTTGTTAGACGTGCTCGCGGAGAACAGAAAAATGAGCGCATAAACGGGCGCGCAAGATGAGCAAAAAATGCAAAAACCCACGATTTTGCATTTTTTGTGCAAATCGTGGGTCAAAAACCCACGATTTTATTATTTATATCTAAAAAAGTGGGTCTGCAATAGTCTCCCTTTAACAGACGAATGAGAAACGCTTCTGCACAAGTTTACATAAAATCAAAATAACTAGCTTATGGCAAATCTAGTGGGCAATGAGTTTTACCGGTACACCCACGATTTATGACTTTTTACTTCAAATCGTGGGTTTTTGCCCCACTTTTTTAAGATTTTTTGTGCAAATCGTGGGTGCCGGAGCCCCAAATCAGTTTCCCATCTGCGATTAATTTTCCATCTGTCTTGCAAGAAAAGAGGCTCCCACTTCGGCGACCTTCAACTCGGCTTCTCCCAGTGTTTTGCCTTCCTTAGGCAAAATGGTTATTGAACCTATAGGGTCGCCTTGAGAAACGATAGGAACTACAATTTTTGAGTCATTTAAGTAACGATTTTTGCTTTGTATTATATTGTCCAGCTCGGCATCGATACGCTTATCTGTGTAACTTTTTTTGTCAGAGCCTGATGCGGCAATCACTGTATCGGTATCTGAAACGATGATAGTGCCGCCTAAAACTTTATTTATCGTTTCTACGTATTCTCCGGCAAACTGGCTTAACTCATTTATAGGTGAGTATTTTTTTAATATAACTTCACCAGAATTACCTGTATAGATTTCAAGAGGGTCGCCTTCGCGGATACGCAGAACTCTCCTTATTTCCTTGGGAACAACCACTCTTCCAAGATCATCAATCCTTCTTACAATTCCTGTTGCCTTCATTTTATGCACCTTTCAAAGATATATTTCATTTACAATTTTAGTATCTGCTTCCAAGCTGTTTTTATGCAAAGGAATTTATATAACGAACACCTAAAATACATGGTAAAACTTACAAACTTGTGGTAAAATAATAAATCAAATAAATTTTTCACAGAGAGTGCGGAGATAAATATGCTTTTTAAAAATATTACAATTTTAGATGAAAATATGGAAATTAAAACCGGCATGTATGTGGCGGTAGACAAGGACAAGATTAAATATATCGGTAAAAACAAGCCTGAAGGTCAATTCGGAAGAGAATACGACGGCAGAGGAAAACTTTTAATGCCTGGATTCTATAATTCTCACGCTCATTCACCGATGTCTCTTATGAGAGGATACGGGGAAAATTTGGCGCTTCAGGATTGGCTCAATAAAAAAATTTTCCCGTTTGAGGATAAATTGAATGGCAATGCCATATATTGGGGGACAATGCTTTCCTATGCAGAGTCTTTAAAGTTCGGCATAGTATCCTCCAGCGAAATGTATTATTTTATGAGCGATATGGCAAGAGCAGTATCGGATAGCGGAATCAAAGCTAATCTGTCCAGAGCTGTTGTAAATTTTGATGACAGCGATGTTTGGCAGCTGCCTTCGGTACGGGAGATGAAGAGCGCATTTGAGCAATATCATAATGCTTGTGACGGAAGAATAAAGATGGATGTGAGCATACATGCTGAATATACTTCCAATCACCTGGCAGTAAGCGCATTGTCTGAATATGCCAAGGAGACCGGCGCCAGAGTTCATGTTCATGTTTCTGAGACAAAACTGGAGCATGAAGAATGTAAGCAAAGACACGATGGAAAAACTCCTGTTAAATATTTCAATGATTTGGGATTGTTTGATTCGCCGACTACAGCAGCCCATTGTGTTTGGATAGAGGGAGAAGACTTTGATATTCTTAGAGAAAAAGGCGTAACTGTGGCATCAAACCCTGCCAGCAATTTAAAATTAGCCAGCGGGGTATGCAACATTCCGAAGCTTTTGAATAATAATATTAATGTCGCTATAGGGACTGACAGCACTGCCAGCAACAACAGTCTCAACTTCATAGAAGAAATGAAGCTGTTTGCTATAGCGCCTAAGGCTCATTTTCTTGATCCTAAAGTTATTTCCCCGACAGACACATTAAAGGCGGCGACGATTAACGGAGCATTAGGTCAGGGCAGAACTGACTGCGGATTGATAAAAGAAGGGTATAAGGCAGACATAATCGTACTGGATATATCAGGACCGCATATGCATCCTGTACACGATTTGAAAAATAATCTGGTTTACTCGGCGTCGGGCAGCGATGTGGTTTTGACCATGGTAGATGGAAAAGTACTTTACGATAACGGACAATATACTACTATAGATATAGAAAAGACTATATACGAAGCCGAACAGGCAACGAAATATATATTGTCTCAATTATAAAAAAAGAAAGGACATTATAGGATGTCAGGCAACAAGATTTTGAGAGGAGCAGCTGTGCTTGGTGCAGCAGGACTGCTTGTAAAGCTTCTTGGAGCTGTCTTCAGGATACCTCTTCAAGCGCTTATAGGAGAAGAGGGAATGGCATATTATGGATATGCCTACCCATTGTATTCCCTTTTCCTTGTCATAGCGACAGCAGGTATTCCTGTAGCCATTTCAAGATTGGTATCGGAAAAGATAGCTGTCAAAGATTATGAAGGGGCTCATCGTGTATTTAAAGTTTCAGGATGGCTGTTGTTTTTTATTGGATTGATTTCTTTTATAATATGCTATTTCGGAGCAGGTCTCATATCTGAATATATAATCGGTGATATGGGAGCCAAGAGACCTTTGGAAGCCATCGCTCCGGCGCTGATATTTGTTCCGGTTATGTCAGCTTTCAGAGGATATTTTCAAGGGCGCCAAAATATGAATCCTACTGCTGTATCGCAATTTGTAGAACAGGTTTTCAGGGTAGCAGTGGGATTAACCCTCGCTTATGTATTTTTAAATCAGTCCTTGGATATGGCGGCGGCAGGTGCTACTTTTGGAGCGACTGCCGGCTCCATAGCCGGTTTATTGGTAATTGTGCTGATATATTTTCTAAGTAAAAACAGCATTAACCAAAATATACAAAGATATAAAACACACAGAAGGCGGGAAAGCAGTAAGAATATTATCAAGCAGATTTTGATAATCGCTGTGCCTATAACTATAGGTTCGTCTATTTTGCCTTTGATAAACGCAGTGGATAGCGTATTGGTAACCAGGAGATTGGTAGACGGCGGCTTTTTAATAGAAGAAGCCAGAATACTGTGGGGACAATTGTCAGGATATTGCAATACTATGGTAGGCTTACCGCAGGTGATTACGCAAGCGGTGGCTATAGCTGTAGTTCCCGCTGTAGCAGGCGCTTTTAAGACGGGACAGAAAAGAGAAGTAAATGAAAGCGTCAATTTGGGAATAAGAACCAGCATGATAATAGGAATGCCATGTGCTCTTGGAATTATGGCTTTAGCTGAACCGATTTTGCTTCTTCTGTTCCCTAAGGAACCTGCCGGGGTAGCAAGTGCAGCGCCTACATTGATGATTATGTGCATAAGCGTTGCTCTTATGTCTGTGCTTCAGACTACTACCGGCATATTGCAGGGTATCAATAAACAGATGGTGCCTGTTAAGAATATGGCCATAGGCGCTGTAGGGAAAGTAATACTTACGTATATCCTGGTAGCTGTTCCGGCACTCAATATAAAAGGCGCGGCCATAGGTTCAATCTTTGTTTATGCTGTAGCGTTCGTATTGAACATGAAGGCCGTAATCAAATATACCGGCGCCAAGGTGGACATGAGCTTGACTTTTGTAAAACCGACTATCGCCTCTTTAATCATGGGAATATGTGCTTTCGCATCGTATAAGCTTATCTACATGGTTGTGGGAAGCAATACTATAGCCACACTGTCGTCAGTATTGATAGGCGTCATTGTGTATGGCATACTGATATTGGGACTTAAAGCGATAACTAAAGAAGAAATTGAAAGGATGCCGGGAGGTCAGAAACTGGCTGCAATTTTGGATAAATTCGTAAAATAGAGGAAAACTTAGAATGAAAGAACAATATCGCTATCTGGGCACTTCCGCCCGAACTGATGAGGAAGCCATAATAAGGCTTAAAGAAATTATAAGCATTTTGAGGAAAGAATGCCCATGGGACAGAGAACAAACACATGATACCTTGAAAAGCTGCATGCTGGAAGAAGCTTATGAAGCTGTAGATGCCATTGACAGATGTGATGTGAACAATCTTGAAGAGGAATTGGGAGATGTAATGCTTCAGGTGGTTTTTCACAGCAATTTGGCAGAAGAAGAGGACCTTTTCGATTTGAAAAGCGTCATAAATAGGGAATGCGAAAAAATGATAAGGCGCCATCCGCATATTTTTTTAGAAGAAAGAGCTAATAATGATATAAAATCTATTGACAAGGTGCTTGAAAAATGGGAAAATATCAAAGAACGGGAGAGCGGTGACAAAACAAGGACAGACATGATGACAGACGTTCCCCAAGCATTTCCGGCTCTGACCAGAGCGGTTAAGGTTCAAAAGAAAGCAGCTGATGTAGGGTTTGACTGGACAGACGTTTCATTTGCTGTAGAAAAGGTCAAAGAAGAAACAAGAGAATTGATTGAAGCCTATAATTCGGAGGATAGCAGTTCGACGATGATTACAGAGGAATTGGGTGATCTGTTGTTTTCCGTAGTAAATGTCGCCAGGTTTCTAAAGATTGACCCGGAAGAAGCCTTACGAATGACTACTAACAAGTTCATCAGGAGATTTTCTTATGTGGAACATCGGAGTCTGGCTTGCGGCAGATCGTTGGAGAGCATGAGTCTCGAAGATATGGACATGTTATGGGATGAGGCAAAAGAGCTGGAAAAGAAATATGATTAATCATCATAAGTATGTTTAAGGAGGAATTTTAGATGAACAAGGCTGAATTAGTAGCTGCTGTTGCAGAAAAGACTAATTTTACAAAGAAGGATGCGGAAGCTGCAGTAAACGCATTGATCGCTAGCATTGAAGAAGCTCTGGTAAAGGGAGATAAAGTACAGCTTATAGGCTTTGGTACTTTTGAAACAAGAGAAAGAAAAGCAAGACAGGGAAGAAACCCTAGAAAGCCTGATGAAATCATCAAGATTGCAGCTGCAAAAGCTCCTGTTTTCAAAGCAGGTAAGGCTCTTAAGGACGCTGTAAACAAATAATAGATTTTGGATCTATCCAATGAGAATAGATAAGTTTTTAAAAAACTCAAGGCTAATAAAAAGGCGTACCGTTGCAAAAGATGCATGTGATCAGGGAAGGGTTTTTGTCAACGACAAATCTGCTAAAGCAGGAACCGATGTCAAGATAGGCGACATCATCAGAGTGGAATTCGGAAACAGTTCCATATCTGCCAGAGTGCTCAATTTAAGCGAATCATGTAAAAAAGAAGATGCAGCTGGTATGTACGAAATAATCTAAAAAGAAAGCACCTTTGATGTCATTTTAAGGCACAAAGGTGCTTTTTGATTTCGATAAGGTGTAAAATCAGTACAACACCACAGATCATAATATCTCTAAAATCATTTCTTTTAAAAGCTCAAAGACTTTATCACAATTTTCTGCTTTCTTCTCTTCTATCATATCCGAAGTACCGCGTACCAAAGCGTTTATAGCAAAAAGCTTTTTTGAAGGTGAGGAAACAGAAGCTTCAGTCATAGCTGCTTTTAATGCGCTCTCGAAAGAATCGCTGCCGCACACGTAAAGCGGATTGGAAAGCTTAAATTTGACATTGGCAATGCAAAGCTGAGCTATTCTTTCTTTTGGGTCATCCAAAGACTCAGCGATTTGCCTGCTCAGATGTTCCCACTTTTCATCCACATATATAATTATCTCGTTTATAAAATCGTCCTTATTTTTAAAATGCTTATAAGGAGCAGCGCAACTGGCGCCGCAAGCAGCTGCAACTCTTCGAAGGGAAAGGCCGTTTACTCCGTGAGACGCTATTTCATCAATTCCTGCAGTCAATAGCTTTTCTCTCAGAACGCCTGCTTTATCCATATCTTCCATAAAATTTCTCCATAGGGTTAATATCATCAAAGTTAATATCGTTAACCATATTATAATATTTATGTTAAATATATGCAATAATTTTTATTAATCTGTTGACTTTACTTGCTGAAACGTTTATAATCCGAGATAGTTAACAGTGATAACTTAATATATGATTGAGGTGAAACTATGATAAACCAACAGATGACGGAAAGAGGACAGAACAGTTCAGTTATAAGAGAACTGTTTGAATTCGGCAAACAGAGAAAAGCCATAGTAGGCGAGGATAAAGTATTTGATTTCAGCATAGGAAATCCCAGCGTCCCATGCCCTGAGAAGATAACAGAGTGCATGATAAAACTTCTTCAGGAAGAAGAGCCTGTAGCGCTGCATGGCTATACTTCAGCAGCCGGAGATTTGGACACCCGAAAAGCTATTGCTGATTATATCAACGGCAAGTATTCTTTAGGCGCAGAGCCGCAGGACATATATATGACAGCCGGCGCGGCAGCGTCTCTTACTATTTCTCTCAAGTCGGTAGCATGTCAGGGAGAAGAGGTCATAGTCTTTACACCGTATTTTCCGGAGTACAAGGTATTTATAGAAAACAGCGGAGCAGTTACTGTGGAAGTACCTGTCGACAAGAACGACTTTCAGATAGACTTTGACGCTCTTGAAGACGCCTTTTCCGAGAAGACCGCGGCGGTTATTATCAATTCGCCTAACAATCCTACGGGGGCTGTGCTCACAGAAGAAACATTGAAAAAGCTGGGAGCTTTCCTTTCTGAGAAAGAGCAGAAATATGACAAAGAAATCTATCTGATATCTGACGAGCCTTACAGAGAACTGGTTTACGGAGATGTGAAGCTGGCGTTCCCTGCCAATTATTACGATGATACGATAATTTGCTATTCCTATAGTAAATCTCTTTCATTGCCGGGAGAAAGAATCGGGTACATAATGGTTTCACCTAAAGCCAAAAGCAGAAGAAAACTTTTTGACACTGTTTGCGGAAGCGGCAGGAGCTTGGGATTTGTATGCGCTCCAAGTCTGCTGCAGTATGTGATAGGACGCAACCAGGGTCTTGTATCGGATCTTTCCGTGTATGAGGAAAACAGAAAACTTATATATGATATCGTAACTGAGTGCGGCTTTGAAGCCATAAGACCGGACGGAGCTTTTTATCTGTTTGTAAAATCACCAAGCGGTGACGGCAATGAATTCTCTCAGAGAGCGAAAGACTATGAGCTTCTGATAGTGCCAAGCGACAGCTTCGGCATGGAAGGATACGTGAGAATTTCTTACTGCGTAAGTAAAAAACAAATACAAGATTCAAAAGAAGCATTTGAAGCACTGGCAAAGAGTTACGGCTTAATATAATTTAGAGTAGGAGTAGTAACGCGTTAAAATATGGAAGATTTAAAAAACTTAAGGGAAAAAATTACTGACATAGATAATGAAATGGCAGACCTGTTTTCAAGGAGAATGGAACTGGTCAAACAGGTGGCCGTATATAAACAGCACAAGGGATTGCCTGTGTTGGACGCCAAGAGAGAAGAGCAAGTCATAGCCGGAGGCATAGAGAGGATAAGCGACCCGGAGCTGAGACCGTATTATATGACCTTCTTAAAAGGAACCATGAAAGTTTCCAGAAGCTATCAAAGCAAGCTGCTGGAAGGCGTTAAGGTGGCTTACTGCGGTACTGAGGGAGCTTTCGCTCATATTGCTGCTTCTCATCTGTTTCCGACAGCAAAGAAGGTACCATATACCAGCTTCAAAAAAGCCTATGAGGCAGTCGAGAACGGAGAATGCGATTGCGCCGTGCTGCCGGTTGAGAACAGCTTTGCCGGAGATGTGGACCAAGTCAACGACCTGATGTTTCAAGGCCATCTCTTTATCAACGGCATGTATGACCTGGCAGTTACCCATGATTTGCTGGGAATAGAAGGGACCACCCTTAAAGACATAAAAACGGTAGTAAGCCATTCTCAGGCGTTATCTCAATGCGCCTCTTTCATTAAAGAGAACGGATTTAAGGAAATAGAATATTCCAACACAGCTCTTGCAGCTCAATATGTGAAAGAACAAAACGACAAGAGCATAGCTGCTATAGCCAGCGCTGAATCAGCCAAGCTTATGGGTCTTGAAGTGATTGCCAGGAGCATCAACGATGACAGATCCAATACTACGAGGTTTGCGGTATTTTCGGCGTCAGATAATAGAGCTACAGGGGATAGCGGCAATACATATTTTTCCCTGGTATTTACGGCTCGCAACGAAGCAGGTTCTCTGGCCAAAGCTCTGGACATAATAGGAAAGCATGGATTTAACATGCGTACTCTGCGCTCAAGACCGATGCATGAACTGCTGTGGCAATACTATTTTTACGTAGAAGCCGCAGGAGACATCTACAGTGATAACGGCAGACAATGCGTAGAAGAGATGAAAGGATGCTGCGATAAGATAAAGATAGTCGGTTCGTACAACTCTCTTAAGCAGCAGGAAGCTTAGAATGGATCAAACAGCAGGAGGGCTGATATGAAAATACCTGTAACGCTGGCAGAAAGAAATTATGATATTACTTTAGAACGCGGTGCTCTGAAAAAAGCAGGGGAAATACTGGACCTAAAAAGAAAGGTATTGATAGTTACAGACAGCGAAGTCCCATTTGAGTATTTGGAGACGGTAAGAAGAGCATGTAAGCAGTCTGTGACAGCTACGGTAAAATCAGGCGAGGCATCAAAGAGTTTGGAAAATTTTGAAAAGCTTTGCCGTTTAATGCTGGAAGAAGGGTTTACGAGAAAGGACTGCGTAGTCGCTTTGGGCGGCGGAGTCATAGGAGACCTGGCAGGGTTCGCAGCGGCATGCTACATGAGAGGCATAGATTTTTACAACATACCTACAACACTTCTTTCGCAGGTAGATTCTTCTGTGGGAGGAAAGACTGCCATAGATTTGGCCGGTATCAAGAACATTGTCGGGGCCTTTTATCAGCCTAAAGGCGTATTGATAGACCCTGAAGTACTGCAGACCTTAGACAGGGAGCAGTTCGCGTGCGGGGCGGCGGAGATCATTAAGATGGCTGCAACTTTCGATAAAGAGCTATTCGACATTATACAGAAGTCAGGAATAGAAAACCGATTGGATGAGGTTATTGCCGGAGCCCTAAAGATAAAAGCTCAAGTGGTAGCAAAAGATGAAAGAGAGGGCGGACTGCGCAAGGCATTAAATTTCGGCCATACCATTGGTCATGGAATAGAAAGTGTGACAGCAATGCTTCACGGACAATGTGTAGCTCTCGGAATGCTGCCTATGACATCGCCTGAGCTGAGAGAAATTCTTGCAGACGTACTGATTGAAAACGGCCTTCCCGTAACTTGGGCAACATGTACAAAAGATAAGATGAATGTTATAGATGCGGTAATGCACGACAAGAAGGCTGAATCGGGCGGAGTGGTGACAGTCCATATGGATGAACTGGGAAGCTTTAACTTTGTGAAGATGGATAAAACTCAGCTTATTGCAGCCTATGAGGAGGTATGGGGATGAAAAATACTATAGGCAGTGCTTTGACTGTGACGCTCTTCGGAGAAAGTCACGGAGAAGCCATAGGCACTGTGATAGACGGTCTTTCCCCGGGCATTGAGGTAGACATGGATTACATAAGGTCAAAGCTGGCTAAGCGAAGGCCTTACGGAAGCATCGCCACCAAAAGGAGAGAACCTGATGAGCCGGAATTCTTAAGCGGAGTTTTTAACGGATATACCACAGGCACCCCTTTGACACTGGTCATAAGAAACTGCGATACAAAAAGCGAACACTATGAAGATATAAAAAAGATGCCAAGACCGTCCCATGCCGATTTGACATCTTGGTACAAATATGCAGGATTTCAGGATTATAGAGGCGGAGGACATTTTTCAGGCCGAATCACTGCAGCGCTGGTCGCGGCAGGAGCCATAGTGATGAAGGCTTTGGAAAAAAAGAATATATATATAGGCACCCATATAAAGAACTGCCACGGAATAGAAGACAGGGAGTTTGAAAATTACAAAAAAGATATTCTGACTTTAGCTGATATGAACTTTCCTGTTCTTGATGAAACACAAGCTATAGCCATGGAAAAAGAGATAGCCGCTGCCGCCTCGGAGGGAGACAGCGTGGGAGGAATATTGGAAACGGCAGTGATAAACATGCTGCCCGGCATAGGCGAACCTTGGTTTGATACCATAGAAGGAATGCTGTCCCACAGCATATTTTCCATACCGGCAGTAAAAGGCATCGAATTCGGAGCAGGCTTCAATATGGCAGCCATGAGAGGTTCTGAAGCCAACGACCGGTTTAGATACGAAGATGGAAAAATCGTCACCGTGACCAACCATAACGGCGGCATCAACGGAGGCATAACTAACGGCATGCCGATAATTTTCCGCACAGCTATAAAACCGACGCCTTCGATCTATAAGGCGCAGGAGACGGTAAACTTGGAAAACAAGGAAAATACTCAATTGGTTATTCACGGAAGACATGACCCGGCCATAATCCACAGAGCCAGAATCGTAGTAGATGCTGTTACAGCCCTTACTATGGCAGACCTTTTGACGGTCAGATACGGAACAGATTTTTTTAAAGAATAAAATGACAGCCGGATTTCTTAAGGAGCAGGAAATGATGGAATACGGACTTATAGGAGCGAAGCTGGGTCACAGCTTCTCCAAAGATATTCATTCCAAGATAGGGAAATATGATTATCAACTGATAGAACTTACCGACCGGCAGCTTGATGAGTTTCTCAAAGAAAAGAATTTCAAAGCTGTTAACGTTACAATTCCATATAAACAGACAGTAATACCTTATTTAGATCATATGACGCAGGCTGCGTCAGATATAGGCGCAGTCAACTGCATAAGGAACGACAGCGGAAGACTTATCGGCCACAACACCGATTTTGACGGACTTTCAGCATTGATAAGACACGCAAGGGTAGACTTGGAAGGAAAAAAGGTGCTGATACTGGGTACAGGAGGCACTTCGGATACAGCGAGCGCAGTATGCAAGAGCTTTAAGGCTGCCGGCGCCGTCAAAGTAAGCCGAAGGAAGACAAACGGGGCAGTAACGTATGAAGAGGCATACAGCCGCCATAAGGACGCACAGATAATCATCAATACTACACCTTGCGGAATGTATCCTGACATTTTCGCAAAACCCATTGACATAGACGGATTTGACAGCTTGGAAGGCGTAATCGATGTAATATATAATCCGTTAAGGAGCTTATTGATTACTGACGCAAAAGCAAAAAACATAAAGGCCGAGGGCGGTCTATATATGTTGGTAGCTCAGGCGGTCAGCGCTTCAGAGTTTTTTATGGACACAGAGTATGGCAGAGAGCTTACAGAAGACATATATGACGCCATGCTCAAGGATAAAGCCAATATAGTTTTGACGGGAATGCCGGCCAGCGGCAAGAGCACCATAGGAAAAGCAGTGGCCGAAAAGCTGAAAAGAGATTTTTACGATATAGACAGCATGGTGGAAGAACAAGCAGGAATGACCATATCCGATATGTTTGGAAAATACGGAGAAAGATATTTTCGCGATAGAGAGAGGACCGTCGCGGCGCAGCTGGCTTCAAAGAGCGGTGCAGTTATCGCCACAGGTGGAGGCACCGTCATAGAAGAAGAAAATGCTCGAAGGCTTAAAATGAATGGAATCTTATTCTTCCTGGACAGAGATCCAAAGCTTCTCAGGCCTACAGCTGACAGACCTACAGCTTTTGACAGAGAGCAGATGATGAAGAGATATGATGAAAGATACGATATTTACAGAGATAGAGCTGATTTTATCATAAAAAACGATGGCGCCGAAAAGACAGCCATAGATGAGATACTGAAGGAGTTCCAATGAAATTTGTTGTAATTAACGGCCCCAATCTCAACATGCTGGGCATAAGAGAGCCGGAAAAATACGGAAACGAAAGTTATGACGCTCTGCTTGAGCTGATAGCGGAGCACTGTGAAAAAAAAGGCGTAGAAGTCGATTTTTTTCAATCCAACCACGAAGGCGCCTTGGTAGACAGAATACAGCAGGCATATTTTGACAAGGTCGATGGAATTGTCATAAATCCCGGAGCTTATACCCATACCAGCATAGCCCTTTTGGACGCTGTATCCGCTGTAAAGATACCTACTGCGGAAGTACACATTTCCAATGTAAAAGAAAGAGAAAATTTCAGGCAGATAAGCTATATAAGGCAGGCTTGCTGCTTTACCGTGATGGGAAAAGGATTTTTGGGCTACTTGGATGCCATAGATTATTTGGTTAGCGTGCTGGAAAAAGAAAAGGCGAATAAGACAAGATCGGATAAGACAAAATCGGATGAGGTAAAATCGGAGAACGCAAATGAAGATTAGAATAAACGAAGGCAAAGCAAAGGGAATAGTGAAAGCGCCGCCATCCAAAAGCATGGCTCACAGACTGCTGATATGCGCCGGTCTATCAAAAGGCACATGCATCGTTCATGGCATAGTAAGATCGAAAGATGTGGAGGCCACCATGGACTGCCTCAGGGCTGTGGGAGTAAAGCTTGAAGAAGCTGAGGGCTCTGTCAGAGTAACAGGAGCAGACATAAAAAATGCTTCAGCCGGGAAAATTTTGGACTGCGGTGAAAGCGGCAGCACCCTTAGATTTTTTGTTCCTTTATGCTTGATATCAGGAGCCAACGCTGTTTTGAGGGGCAGCAAGCGGCTTATGGAAAGACCTCTGGGAATATATAAGACCATGTGTGAAGACAGAGGGCTGTTGTTTTCTCAGGATGAAACAAGCCTTATGGTTAAAGGCCCTCTAAAATCAGGGAATTTTAAGCTGGCAGGCAACATATCCAGCCAGTTTATCAGCGGATTGCTTTTCGCGCTTCCTCTTCTTGACGGAGACAGCGTAGTGACCATAACGCCTCCGATAGAAAGCCGTTCGTACATCAATATGACTATTTCTGCTTTGGCGTTGTTCGGAGTGGAGGCTTCTTGGCATGATGAGAAGACAATATATATAAAGGGAAATCAAGAATACAAATGCAGCGAAGCCTGGGTTGAGGGCGATTATTCCAACGCGGCTTTTTTCGAAGCTCTCAACGTTTTCGGAGGCGATGTCAAAATAGACAACTTACCTGAGAACAGCATCCAAGGAGACAGAGTATACGGTAAGATGTTTGATCAGCTAAAGAAAGGCACGCCTGCTTTAGATATTTCCGATTGTCCTGACCTGGCGCCCATACTGTTTGCGGTAGCAGCAGCTAAAAACGGCGGAGTGTTTTCCGGAACCAGGAGGCTTAAGATAAAAGAAAGCAGCAGGGCGGAAGTGATGACCGAAGAGCTTGCCAAGTTCGGAGTGTCATCGTCGGTCTATGATGATGAAGTCATAATATATCCGATAGAATTTAAGAAACCGTCCGGCGAACTTGACGGACACAACGACCACAGAATAGTCATGGCTGAAGCAATCCTTTTGACGCTGACAGGCGGCGTTATAGATGGAGCTGAGGCTGTAACCAAAAGCTTTCCGGACTTTTTTGAAAAACTGAAATCTTTAGGAATCGAGGTGAAAGAGATTGAAGATTAACAACAAGAGCAATATATTAATAGTGGGCCTGGGAATTGTAGGAGGCAGTTATGCGAGAGGATTTACCAAAGCCGGATATAAAGTCAACGCTATAGACACCGACCGGGAGACTATAGACTTTGCGTTGGAAAACAATATTGTGGCAAGGGGAACTACTAAAATCGACAGAGAGATGATAGAATCTGCTGACGTCATAATCTTTGCTCTGTATCCTCACATTTTTAAAGAATGGATTGAAAAGAATCAATGGTATTTCAGAAGCGGAACCATAATTACCGACGTAACAGGTGTTAAAGGCGGGTTAGTCAGATATATACAAGATATTTTGAGAGACGACTGCGAATATATTGCGGCCCACCCGATGGCCGGCTGCGAAAAGCTGGGAATCAAGCACAGCGATGAAACGATTTTTTATGACGCCAACTATATAGTAGTGCCGACAGAAAAAAATACTAAAGAAGCTAAAGCTGTTTGCAGGCAAATCGGAGAAATATTGAAATTTGCCAAGATTTCTGAACTTTCACCTGAAGACCACGATGAAATGATAGGCTTCGTGTCTCAATTGACCCATTGCATAGCCATGTCGCTTATGACCTGCGACCACACTGAAAATCTGGAAGATTATACAGGTGACTCTTTTAGAGATTTGACCAGGATAGCAAGAATAGATGAGACCATGTGGAGCGAATTGTTTTTGCTTAACAAAGATGCGCTGCTTCATCAGATGAAACTTTTTACCATGGAGCTTTCCAAGCTGGAAAGGATGTTGATGGAAGCAGATAAAGAAGGCATCAAGGATATGATGAGGCGCTCGACAGCAAGGAGAAAGCTGTTTGATAAAGAGCCTCCGGCAACCAAGGAAAAGGAGGAAAAGGAGGAATAGAACGATGAATATGGATTTTAAGCGCAGACTGCCTATTCCAAAAGACATCAAAGAAATGTTTCCCATAAGCGAGAAATATAAGGTGATGCGCGAAGAAAAAGATAGAGAGATAAAGGACATATTGGCAGGAAGAAAAGATAAATTTCTGCTTTTGGTAGGACCTTGTTCCGCTGACAACGAAGAGGCCGTTTTGGACTATCTATCCAGGCTGAGAAAAGTGCAGGACAAGGTGCAGGAAAAAATCTGCATCATACCGAGAGTATATACTAACAAACCTCGTACTACCGGCATGGGATACAAGGGAATGCTTCATCAGCCTGACCCTAACATGAATGAAGACATGCTTCGCGGAATAGTCACCATAAGAGAAACTTATATAAGAGCCATGGAAGAAACCGAGTTTTTCTGCGCAGATGAAATGCTTTATCCTGAGCAGTACAGGTATCTCAGCGACCTTTTGTCGTACATAGCTGTAGGCGCCAGGTCTGTAGAAAATCAGTTTCACCGGTTGACGGCCAGCGGTCTTGATATCCCTGTAGGCATGAAAAACCCTACCAGCGGCGACCTTTCTGTAATGATGAACGCCATAAAGGCGGCTCACGGTTCTCATACTTTCATATACAGAAACTGGGAAGTGGTCAGCAAGGGCAATCCTTATGCCCACGCCATATTGAGAGGACATACTAATAAGAGAGGTCAATCTATTCCCAATTATCATTATGAGGACTTAAAGACCGTATGCGATATGTATTTCAATTCTGAATTGGAAAATCCGGCTGTAATAGTAGATGTAAACCATGCCAACTCAGGCAAGCAATATATGGAGCAGATAAGGATCTCCAGGGAAGTTCTCCAGTCTATGGAATTATCTGCTGATATTAAAAAACTGGTCAAAGGCTTGATGATAGAAAGCTATATAGAAGACGGATGTCAGCCTATAGGCGGCAGTGTTTACGGCCAGTCCATAACAGACCCCTGCCTTGGATGGGATAAGACAGAAAAGCTGATATACGAAATAGCAGAAAAGGTATGATAGTTTGTTAACAGCAGACAGCCGGCTGTAGACAAAACCCATCTGTCAGTATGCCCAGAGCATACGTGATTATTTGATGCGGTGTGCGCAATGAAGTATCATTCTTGGCATAGAGCCTTGCTGACAAAAAATCAAATTTTTTTAAATTTTTACATCAAAAGGCTTTAAACTAGTGTCGAATTTCGTCGAAAGCCGATCTCGGCTGACTTTTTCTTGCAAATCTTGAAAAAATGTCAGTCAAATCATCGATTTTGCTGACATTTTTCCTGGTTTTCTCTATTTTTTACATTTTTGAGGTATTATCCACCCCTCAAAATCCCATTTTATGGAAATTCGCTGACAAAATTTCAAAAATAAACAAATTTTATCAGCGCCGGATGATCATATAATATGTCCGGGGTTTGTCTACAGTCTGAGAGCCAGCAAAATGGTTTGCTGGCTCTTTTTCTGCGCATATTGGATGCTGTTAAATTCATTTACTTAATTCTCTCTATTATTACCTTTTGCACTATTGGAAGCAATACCAATACCAGCGCCGCGAAGATAACGCAGTTGGGAATTCTGGAAATGACATAAGCCCAGTATCCTGCACCATTGGGACCGCCATAGGTAATAAACAGAAAATATGTAGTGCCGAAGAGCTTTATTATAAGCGAGACTAAAGCTGCTAAAAAAGCTCTGATAAAGGTCCACTTACCGCTTATGTTCTTATTATAGTATATGAGACCAAAGGCAAGACCGATGAGAAGCAGCGTAAAAGTTATTCCCGGATTGAAAGGCCCGACAGGAAAAAGTATGGCTGCGATAGCGTCAGCCACGGCGTATGTAAGCGCCGACCAGACGGGACCAAGGGTTACTGCTATAATAAATACCGGAATAAAATCTACGGTAAGATGATATACCGGCGTAGCAGGGATCACACGATTGATGATGATGGTTAAAGCTATCATCAGAGCCGTCAGCACCAGCTTGTGAGATCTGCTGTAAGCATGATTTCTGTACAAAAAAACATCTCCTTTCTCTATAGTGTAACTACACTACAGAGAAGGAGAAGCCAATAGCTCACTCATGTCTTCATATGATAGTGTAGCAGCGGACGCAATATTGCACCGCGGTTAAAAAACCTTCGTCTATGAGCAACATCCCATCTCATAGCACTTAACGCGCAATATTTACTCTACTTATCAATTATCATATCATATATTAATCTTAAGAACAAGATGAAATTGCCACGCAGAAAGGCGCTTATAAACAGAAGCTTGCTGCATCATAAGATATTGGCAGCATTGATGTCCTGTTTCTCATACATGAATATTATCTGTTCAGCCAAGGAATTTAGCTCTCCGGACGAATTGGAAACATCTTCAGCCTTTATATATTTTTCTGATTTGGCGAGACAATAATCTATCTCGTTTACTTCTTCTGTTTCAAGAAAAAGAAGCGCTTTTTTACGGTATTCGTGCCAACGATCACTAAAGTCTGATATCATGGACAGACTTTCATCCCAATCCCCGGCCTCCACCGCCGGAATAATTTCTTCTATTATAGAAGAAGAAAAGTCAACCAGCTGCTTCTCGGAATAATTATCAAAAATAAGCCAAGAACCTATCAAAACCATCATTATGGCGGCAGAAATTATAAGATCCCTCATAAAACTACCTCCTTGGCATAGGAACCGCTTGTTTTGTCTTTAAGATATACGTGTATATTTTTACTTTCATCACAAAAAGCCATGAAAATTTCTTTTATTTCAGATATGCCGGCTTTTTTTAACTTTGTTTTGAACCCGTTTACGTCCATGCCCACGAGAATAAGATTTTTATCATAAAGGTTGCCGTCGGAAATTATTATCACAGGTAAAGCTCCTTGAGTTACGCTGAGTTTCATATCTTTGGGCGTAATAGGTGCGCTTTCTGCTTTTTCAATTACAGAGAGCTGGCCGTTGGACTCCATTATGGCATATTCTACATCGCTTATGGAAGGACAGCCTTGTATCCTTAGTTGCTCCATCAAATCTGTTATGGTTATTCGAAGGCGGGAAAGCTCCTTTATATTAAGCTTACCCTTTTCTATTAAAATAGAAGGCTTGCCGCTTATAAAGTTTTTAAATATTTCACTTTTTGTTGATAAAAAAGAAATAAGTATTTGTAAAAACATCAACGTAAATATTGCTACAAGACCGTTTATTAAAGAGGCTTCCGCAGAGTCTATCGGGATGGCAGCCAGTTCAGCTATCATAAAGACGACGACCAGCTGAAAAGGGGACATTTTTGAAAGCTCGGATTTTCCCATTATTCTCACTGAAAATAAAAGGGCGGCGTACATAATCAAAGTTCTTATGGCTATGATCAACAAATTTTTGACCTCCAATGTTATTCTCAATTCATATTGTTTACCGAGTTGTGATGTGATATACTAATTTTTTCAAAAGATGAAATTTATTAAAAAGAAGGAATGAAAGGAAGAAATAAGATCGTGCCATGATTGGTAAGAAAGATAGTGATTTAAAACGCGCTGTTTTATATTTCTTTATATATTGTCCGCTTGGGATAATCTGCCCTCTGATAGGCCAATATCTCACATCTATAGGATTTAACGGCACTCAAGTGGGGATTATAACTTCTTTGGGCACAGGGACAGCTGTGCTGGCAGGATTGTTCTGGGGGAAAATATATGCCAACAGTCATAAAAAAAGAACGATATTGTCAGCAATGTGCTTATCGGCCGCTTTTTTCGGGTTAATGACCACATCTACATATAATTTTATATTATACGCTTTGCTATATAGCTGTATGTATTTCTTTCAGGGACCTGTTCACGGTTTATCAGATGCGTTTGTAATCAGTAAAAGTACCAACTTTTCAGCTATAAGAGCTGTAGGCGCTTTCGGATATGCTGCGGCTGTGTTTGTGGCAGGCAAATATGCTGATGCTCATGGCCTTACAGGGATTTTTTATATGTACGCAGCGGCGTTTTTTATAACAGCATGTCTCATACTGACAGAAAACGAACCTTTAATGCATAAGGAAGAAAAAGAAAAGATAAAAATAAGCGAGCTGTTTCAAGAAAAAAACTTTGTTAAACTGCTTGTCGCTGTATTCTTCTTGATGGGAACTAATGTGGCCAACAGTACATATTTTGGATTTCTTTTTACTCAACAGGGAGGAGACGTAGAAGGAATAGGGGTTGCATTTTTACTTATGGCTGGAAGTGAAGCTCCTTTTATGGCATTGACGCCGAAACTTTCTAAAAAAATCGGCTCAGAAAAGCTGTTGCTGGCAGCCATGATTTTAACTGTAATCAGATTTGCTTTTTACTCTACAGGACCAAGCTGCGAGCTGCTGCTTGCGACATTTTTCCTTCAAGGAATGACTAACGGAATAATATTGGTAGAAGTGGTAAAATACTTTGGAAGGGTTGCGGGTCCAAGACTTTCCAATATGGCTATTTCTGTGTATTATGCCATAGGAAATAATCTCAGCGTAATATTATGCAGTCTCATCAGCGGTATAATATTAGATATAGCCGGCCCTAAAAGCGTATATCTTTTCTTTGCTGCATTTAATTCCATATCAGTATTTTTGTTCGTTTTACTCGGTATGCACAAGCCTCGTTTTTCCGGTGACGATACGCTTGCCCGCAAGTAAATAATATGCTTGACGAAATATACAGAATAAAGTAAAAAAAGTGCTTGACAAGAGATGGGTAAGGATGGTAAGATAACCAAGCTGCCAGATGAAAACAGGCAGCAGAGACATCAAAAAGGGAAAAGAAAAGACAAGAAAAACTTGTAAAAAAAGTTAAAAAACTTGTTGACAATGAAAGCCCTTTGTGCTAAGATGTTAAATGTTCGACAAAAGGTCGAACGGCGGCTTAAAAAGCCGTAAGAACCTTGAAAACTTCATAGTATGGAAATTAAGTCGAAAAGACAAACCGCTGTGAGAAATCACAGCAGAGTGGGTCAAAAGTACAATTTCTAAGAGACAATAATTCTAAAGAATTATGCAAAAGCGCAATAAGCGCGTTTATCCTAAAAAGGGAAACTTTTAGATGATAGTAAAGGCGAAAGCCTTTAATATACCATTAAACCAAGAGTTTGATCCTGGCTCAGGATGAACGCTGGCGGCGTGCCTAACACATGCAAGTCGAGCGAGAAATTTCTAAATGAAGCTTCGGTAGATTTTAGGGATGGAAAGCGGCGGACGGGTGAGTAACGCGTAGGCAACCTGCCCCTTGCAGAGGGATAGCCATTGGAAACGATGATTAAAACCTCATAACACCGGAGCATCACATGTTGAACCGGTCAAAGATTTATCGGCAAGGGATGGGCCTGCGTCTGATTAGCTGGTTGGTGGGGTAACGGCCTACCAAGGCGACGATCAGTAGCCGACCTGAGAGGGTGATCGGCCACATTGGAACTGAGACACGGTCCAAACTCCTACGGGAGGCAGCAGTGGGGAATATTGCACAATGGGCGAAAGCCTGATGCAGCAACGCCGCGTGAAGGAAGAAGGTCTTCGGATCGTAAACTTCTGTCCTATGGGAAGATAGTGACGGTACCATAGGAGGAAGCCCCGGCTAACTACGTGCCAGCAGCCGCGGTAATACGTAGGGGGCAAGCGTTATCCGGAATTATTGGGCGTAAAGAGTGCGTAGGTGGTAACTTAAGCGCGGGGTTTAAGGCAATGGCTTAACCATTGTTCGCCCTGCGAACTGGGTTACTTGAGTGCAGGAGAGGAAAGCGGAATTCCTAGTGTAGCGGTGAAATGCGTAGATATTAGGAGGAACACCAGTGGCGAAGGCGGCTTTCTGGACTGAAACTGACACTGAGGCACGAAAGTGTGGGGAGCAAACAGGATTAGATACCCTGGTAGTCCACACCGTAAACGATGAGCACTAGGTGTCGGGGTCGCAAGACTTCGGTGCCGCAGTTAACGCATTAAGTGCTCCGCCTGGGGAGTACGTACGCAAGTATGAAACTCAAAGGAATTGACGGGGACCCGCACAAGCAGCGGAGCATGTGGTTTAATTCGAAGCAACGCGAAGAACCTTACCAGGGCTTGACATCCCTCTGAAACTCCTGATAACGAAGGAGCCCTCTTCGGAGCAGAGGAGACAGGTGGTGCATGGTTGTCGTCAGCTCGTGTCGTGAGATGTTGGGTTAAGTCCCGCAACGAGCGCAACCCTTGTCATTAGTTGCCAGCAGTAAGATGGGCACTCTAGTGAGACTGCCGGGGACAACTCGGAGGAAGGTGGGGATGACGTCAAATCATCATGCCCCTTATGTTCTGGGCTACACACGTGCTACAATGGCCGGTACAAAGAGAAGCGAGACTGTGAGGTGGAGCAAATCTCAAAAGCCGGTCCCAGTTCGGATTGTAGGCTGCAACTCGCCTACATGAAGTCGGAGTTGCTAGTAATCGCGGATCAGAATGCCGCGGTGAATGCGTTCCCGGGTCTTGTACACACCGCCCGTCACACCACGGAAGTTGGGGGTGCCCGAAGTTGGCAGATTAATATGTTACCTAAGGCAAAACCGATGACTGGGGTGAAGTCGTAACAAGGTAGCCGTTCGAGAACGAGCGGCTGGATCACCTCCTTTCTAAGGAGACTTTGGTTTCCATACTATGAGTTTATGGGGAATTAGCTCAGCTGGGAGAGCACCTGCCTTGCACGCAGGGGGTCAAGGGTTCGAATCCCTTATTCTCCACCAGAACCTAAAGAGGTTCTAGAATGCACCTTGGAAACTGAATAGAGTATCAAAGAGAGAAAAGACAACGAAAGAAGGATATTAGTTTTTCTGAGAAAGGAAGGGTAATATACGATTTCGAGAGTCGAGAAAGAGTACCAGAAGATTTTCACGAAGAGAGAAAGCAATAGGTCAAGTGAGAAAGGGCACAAGGCGGATGCCTAGGCACTAGGAGCCGAAGAAGGACGTGACAAGCTGCGAAAAGCCGCGGGTAGGAGCAAATATCCGACAATCCGCGGATATCCGAATGGAGGAATCCGGCTGTAGTAATGTACAGTCATCCACAGGTGAATAAAATAGTCTGTGGAGGGGAACGCGGGGAACTGAAACATCTAAGTACCCGTAGGAGAAGAAAGAGAGATCGATTTCCTAAGTAGCGGCGAGCGAAAGGGAAAGAGGCCAAACCGATAGTTTACTATCGGGGTTGCGGGCTATCAGAAAGGACGTATGATGTATAGTCGAAGAGGAATGGAACTTCCCACCGAAGAGGGTAAAGGTCCCGTAGACGAAATGCAGCATATACCCAAGATAGTACCAGAGTAGCACCGGACAAGTGGAACCCGGTGTGAAGCCGGGGGGCCCACCCCCCAAGCCTAAATACTACCTAGTGACCGATAGCGCATAGTACCGTGAGGGAAAGGTGAAAAGAACCCCGGGAGGGGAGTGAAAAAGAACCTGAAACCTTGTGCTTACAAGCAATGGGAGCGCAAGTGACCATGTACTTTTTGTAGAACGGGCCAACGAGTTATGGTATGTAGCGAGGTTAAGGTGTAAAGCACCGGAGCCGAAGGGAAACCGAGTCTTAAGAGGGCGAGTAGTTACATGCTGTAGACCCGAAACCGGGTGACCTATCCATGAGCAGGTTGAAGTAACCGTAAAAGGTTATGGAGGACCGAACCTATATCTGTGAAAAAGGTTAGGATGACTTGTGGATAGCGGTGAAATTCCAATCGAACTCGGAGATAGCTGGTTCTCCTCGAAATAGCTTTAGGGCTAGCCTTACGGAGAGATACGCGGGGGTAGAGCACTGAATGTTCTAGGGGCCTTCACCGGTTACCGAAAACTATCAAACTCCGAATACCGCAGTATTAGCCGTGGGAGTCAGACTACGAGAGATAAGTTCCGTGGTCAAAAGGGAAACAGCCCAGACCTACAGCTAAGGTCCCAAAATGTAAGTTAAGTGGAGAAGGATGTGGAGCTGCACAGACAACTAGGATGTTGGCTTAGAAGCAGCCACTCATTTAAAGAGTGCGTAATAGCTCACTAGTCGAGTGACTCTGCGCCGAAGATAAACGGGGCTAAAACTTACTACCGAAGCTTAGGATGCAGCAATGCATGGTAGAGGAGCATCGTATACGGGCAGAAGCCGAGCTGTAAGGCGAGGTGGACTGTATACGAGAGAGAATGTTGGCATAAGTAGCGAGAGGCAGGTGAGAATCCTGTCCGCCGAAAATCTAAGGTTTCCTGAGGAAGGTTCGTCCACTCAGGGTTAGTCGGGACCTAAGCCGAGGGCGAAAGCCGTAGGCGATGGACAACAGGTTGATATTCCTGTACCACCGAAATCTGTTTGAGCGAAGTGGGGACACAGAAGGATAGGTTGAGCACGCCGTTGGTAGAGCGTGTCCAAGCGTCAAGGGAGATAAGACAGGCAAATCCGTTTTATCAATTCTGAGGCGTGATGGGGTGACCGAATGGTCGGAAGCAACTGATTTCACACTGTCAAGAAAAGCCGCTAGTGAGGACGTAGGTGCCCGTACCGCAAACCGACACAGGTAGATGAGGAGAGAATCCTAAGGCGAGCGAGAGAACTATTGTTAAGGAACTCGGCAAAATGACCCCGTAACTTCGGGAGAAGGGGTGCCAGGGAAACCTGGCCGCAGTGAAATGTCCCAGGCGACTGTTTACCAAAAACACAGGTCTCTGCTAAAGCGAAAGCTGAAGTATAGGGGCTGACGCCTGCCCGGTGCTGGAAGGTTAAGGGGAAGTGTTAGCGCAAGCGAAGCACAGAACTTAAGCCCCAGTAAACGGCGGCCGTAACTATAACGGTCCTAAGGTAGCGAAATTCCTTGTCGGGTAAGTTCCGACCCGCACGAAAGGCGTAACGATCTGGGAACTGTCTCAACAATAGACTCGGTGAAATTGTAGTACCGGTAAAGATGCCGGTTACCCGCAGCAGGACGGAAAGACCCCATGGAGCTTCACTGTAGCTTGATATTGAGTTTCGGCGTTGCATGTACAGGATAGGTGGGAGACATTGAAGTCAGGACGCAAGTCTTGGCGGAGTCACCGTTGGGATACCACCCTTGTAACGTTGAGATTCTAACGGCATGCCGTGAACCGGCATCCGGACAGTGTCAGGTGGGCAGTTTGACTGGGGCGGTCGCCTCCTAAAGAGTAACGGAGGCGCCCAAAGGTTCCCTCAGCGCGGACGGAAATCGCGCGAAGAGTGTAAAGGCAGAAGGGAGCTTGACTGCGAGACAGACAAGTCGAGCAGGGACGAAAGTCGGGCTTAGTGATCCGGTGGTTCCGAGTGGAAGGGCCATCGCTCAACGGATAAAAGCTACCCTGGGGATAACAGGCTGATACCCCCCAAGAGTTCACATCGACGGGGGTGTTTGGCACCTCGATGTCGGCTCGTCTCATCCTGGGGCTGAAGTAGGTCCCAAGGGTTGGGCTGTTCGCCCATTAAAGAGGTACGCGAGCTGGGTTCAGAACGTCGTGAGACAGTTCGGTCCCTATCCGCTGTGGGCGTTGGAAATTTGAGTGGAGCTGTCCCTAGTACGAGAGGACCGGGATGGACGTAGCTCTGGTGCACCAGTTGTTCTGCCAAGGGCATAGCTGGGTAGCTACCTACGGACGGGATAAGCGCTGAAAGCATCTAAGTGCGAAGCCCCCCACAAGAAAAGATTTCCTCCTTTAAGGTAAGACTCGTGGGAGACTACCACGTTGATAGGCCTGAGGTGTAAGTGCAGTAATGCATTAAGCTGACAGGTACTAATAGGTCGAACACTTGACCAATGGTACGAAAGACTTTGGTACTCTATCAGTTAGAAAAGGGAATCGCAGTAGATTCCAAGCCGGCTAAAGCCGGGGAATCCTTGCGTAAAAGCCACCAACAATTTACTGATGTAAATTGGGTGAGCTTATTAATCCGGTGACGATAGCGGAGAGGAAACACCTGTACCCATCTCGAACACAGAAGTTAAGCTCTCCAGCGCCGATGATACTTGGCGGGAAGCTGCCTGGGAAAGTAGGTCGTTGCCGGTTTTTAT
>CDZQ01009622.1_pt1 | contig 34225 bp, 38 predicted proteins | sample 554831 | NCBI WGS metagenome assembly CDZQ01 (sample SAMEA3182112, study PRJEB8094) | gut metagenome | biome: human; feature: gut; material: Stool; isolation source: human stools | place: Canada | collected 2013-05-06 | reverse complement strand
CCAGCCGTATCCCGTGGCTGCTGCTGCTGATGCTCTCCGCCGCCTTTACCGGCGGCATCATCGCCCACTTTGAGGACGCCCTGGCCGCCCAGGTGGCCCTCACCGCCTTTATCCCCATGCTCATGGACACCGGCGGAAACTGCGGCAGCCAATCCTCGGTCACAGTCATCCGGGGCCTCTCTCTGGGCCAGATCCGCTTTGCCGACTGGCCCAGGGTCGCCTGGAAGGAACTGCGGGTGGGCACGCTCTGCGCCCTGGCCCTGGCGGCGGTCAACTTCCTGCGGCTGTACCTGCTCAGCCGGGTAGGGGCCGCCGTGGCCGCCACCGTCAGCCTGACCCTGGTGATGACGGTAATCATCGCCAAGCTGATTGGCTGTTCCCTGCCCATCCTGGCCAAGCGTCTGGGCTTTGACCCGGCGGTAATGGCCAGCCCCTTCATCACCACCCTGGTGGACGCCGTATCCCTGCTGACCTACTTCCAGCTGGCCTCCTGGCTGCTGGGGGTGTAAGGAACAACAGCGCTCTTTTCCAAAGGGAACTGACACAGAGCCGCGCTTTGCCTCCGCCCTTTCGGCGGTTTGGCAGAGCGCGGCTCTTGTTTCGTTTCTCTATTTTTCGTAGGGAGACAGTTCCAGACGGATGAAATATCCCTGGTCGTGATCGCAGACGGGACACTTGGCCGGGGCCTGCTTGCCCTGGAGAACATGACCGCAGTTGAGACAGATCCAGCCGGTCTCCACGTCGCTGATAAAAAGCTTGCCCTCCTTCATCAGCTTGGCAAAGCGCTGGAAGCGGTCTGCGTGGACCTTCTCAATGTCCGCAATCTGACGGAAGCGGCGGGCGATTTCCCCGAAGCCCTCCTCCTCCGCTATGCCGGCAAAGGCGGGGTACACATCGCCGTACTCGTCCATCTCGTGGTCGTGGGCCAACTGCAGCAGGTCCTCCGGCTTGTCGCTCAAATCCACCGGGTAGCCCGCCTCTGTGATATACACATTTTCACAGCCCGCCTTCTTCAGGAAGTTGTAAAAGATTTCCCCGTGCTCCTTCTCCTGGCCAGCCGTGTAGAGAAACACAGCCTCCATAGCCTGCAAATTGTTCTTGCGGCAGACGGCGGCGGCGAAGGTGTAGCGGTTTCTCGCCTGGCTCTCCCCGGCGAAGGCCCTCAGCAGATTTTCCTTGGTGGCACTGTCCTTTAATTCCATATGGCGCTTCTCCTTTTCCAGATCAGATATCCGTAGTATTTTCCGTATTTTGCCGTTTATTCCCTTCCACGGCGAATAAAGTATCCACTGGCTGGCAACAATAGGGGCGTATCACTTGGAAAGGAGGTTTCGCGCGATGAATAATCAGAACAACCAGAACAACAATCAGAACCGGAACCAGAACAACAACCAGAATCAGAATAACCGCAACCAGAACCAGAACAACAACCAGAACCAGAATCAGAACAACCGCAACCAGAACAACAACCAGCGCTAACCGTACAAACCAACAGGGGCGGCAGGATCTTCCTGCCGCCCTCATTTTTGCCCAGACCGGCCCTCCCGGCAAAATAAGCCTTGACAAATCACACGCTCTGGCATATAGTTCACTTTATGAACTTTTTGATTGGAAGGAAAAGCCTGTGCTGAACGAGGAACTTCTATCCGTCTGGCTGCGGCTATCAGGGGTCATCAACAACCAGCGTCTGGTAACAGGCCTGTCCTTCAACGAGGCGTTGGTGTGCAATCTGCTGGTCCGGGCCGCCCGGACAGGCGGCAGCCTTACCGCCAGCGAACTGTGTGCCGAGACCCGCATTCTGAAAAGCCAAATGAACGCCATTCTGCTCTCTCTGGAGCGCCACGGCGTGATCAGCCGCCAGCGGAGCCAGCTGGACCGGCGGCGGGTGGAACTTCGCCTGACTCCGGATGGTCTGGACCGCTACACCGCCGCCCACAGCCGCATTCTCACCCTGATCGACCGTCTTGTCGCGACCCAGGGCGAGGACTTTATCCGCGCACTGATTCCCATGCTGCAGCAGGTGACAGACACTTTTGATACAATCCAACAGGAGGTTTGACCCTATGGGCATCCGCATCATCACCGACTCTTCCGCAGACTTCGATACCGCCGTGGCCAAGCGGCGGCGCATCGATATCGTCCCCATGGCCATCCAATTCGGAAACGCCAGCTTTTTGGACGGCAAAACCATCTCTCACGACATATTCTACAAGCTGCTCCAGGAGCGCAGGGAGAATCCCTCCACCTCCCAGCCCACCCCCGAGGCGTTCCTCACCCGCTTTGAAGCGGCCCGGGCAGCAGGGGACCAGGTCGTGGCCGTACTCATCTCCGGCGCCCTCAGCGGTACCCTGCAGAGCGCCACCATTGCCAAGGGCCTGTGCGGCTACGAGCCCATCTATATCATCGACAGCCGCTGCGCCACGGCAGGTATCCAGATCCTGGTCAATTACGCCTGTAAGCTGCGGGACAGCGGCCTGCCGGCCGCCGACATCGCCGGGGAACTGGAGCGGCTGAAGGGCCGGATTCGCATCTGCGCCGTGGTGGACACGCTGGAATATCTGCGCCGGGGCGGACGGCTCAGCGGCTTTCAGGCGAGTCTCGGCACGATGACCAAACTCAAGCCGGTGGTGGCCCTGCGGGCCGGGACGGTGGCCATTGCCGGCAAGGCCTTCGGCACAGCCGCCGCCCTGCGCACACTCATCAAGCTGGTGGCCGAACACCCGGTGGACGACGCCTACCCCTCCTACTTCCTCTACACCGACGACAAGAGCAAGGAGGAACTGCTGCTGCCCCAGCTGGAGGAGGCCGGTCTGCTGCCCCAGCGGCTGCACCCCTGCTCCATCGGAGCCACCATCGGCACCCACATCGGCCCCGGCGCCCTGGGCCTTGCCTACGTAGAGGGGGAAAGCTAAAAATGATTCTGACAGCAAAGAGCACGCCGCGGCACAGCGTACCACGGCGTGCTCAGCTTGTCAAAAAAGCCTCGCAGAGTTCGCGTCCACAGACGCGAAAAGAATGGAATCGGTTTTTCCCGGCGGCGTGTACGTCGGAAAAAACACTTCTCGCGGAGCGAGCGTCGAATTGACCGCCGCTGGCGGTCAAATGAGGCGCAGAGCGCAGCGCAACCTTCTCAAAAAAGAGGCAATGCCTCTTTTTGACAGTCTCAGCACGCCGCGGCACAGCGCACCGCGGCGTGCTCTTCTATTCCTCCTGGGGCGTGGCAGCTAAAATGTTGGTACGGGCCCGCTCCACGTGGCGGATCGCCATGGCCTCCGCCCGGACAGCGTCCCCGGCAGCCAGGGCCTCAAAGATGGCCCGGTGTTCCGCCGTGGATTTCTGGGCCCGCTGGTTGTCACTGACGGACAACCGCCGGTGTCGCATCAGCCGCTTCATCAGCCCGGTCAGCTGCTTTTCAAATACCCGGCTGCCGCAGGCGGCATATATGGCGGCGTGGAATCTGCTGTCCGCCTCCAACACACGGTCCGGCAGGCTGCGGGAGACATAAAATTCCTGCAGTGTGACATTTTCATCCAGAGCCATCAGCTGGTCCTTCGTGATGTTCCGGCAGCACATGGCCGTGGCCAAGCCCTCCAGACGCAGGCGGATCTCCAGGATATCCAGCAGATCCCGGCGGGTGGTGCCCACCACCACGATGCTCTTGCCCCGGCTCTCCACCAAATCGTCCTGCTCCAGCCGGCGCAGAGCCTCCCGCACAGGGGTGCGGCTGACCTGCAGCTGCTCCGACAGCTTCAATTCTGTCAGCGCGTCCCCCCGCTGGTAGGCGCCGCTGAGGATATCCCGCTCCACCCGCTCATAGACAATGTCCGCCAGGGACGTAACCTTACTCTCCTCCATCTTTCCACCGCCTTTCAGTGGCGCAGCCGGCCAGGGGCCAGTTCCTCAATTTTTTCCTCCAGTTCACCCCGGGCCAGGGTATTCTGCCGGCCGTTCTCATACTCCTCGTCCACCCATGCCTTCAGCGCCGCCACCAGGGGATCGCTCTTGGCAATGGCCTGCTCCCCGGAAAGATCATAGTTCTCGTTGATCCAGTAGGCAATGCCCGCCAGGCCGGAGGTCTTGCCAATCATAACGGAGGCGGGGCGCTTAAGGATCGCCTTGGTATCAAAAATGTTGTAGATCTCCTCGTCCTTCAGCAGCCCGTCGGCGTGGATGCCCGCCCGGGTAACATTGAAGTTCCGGCCCACAAAGGGGGCGGAATCCGGGATCTGGTAGCCAATCTCCCTGCGAAAGTACCGGGCAATGTCGGTGATGGCCGTGGTGTCCATACCATCCAGCCCCCCGCGGAAGCCGGCGTACTGGAACACCATGGACTCCAGCGGCACGTTGCCTGTGCGCTCACCGATGCCCAGGAGGGTGCAGTTCACCGCGCTGGCCCCGTACATCCACGCGTGGCCGGCGTTGGCGGTGGCCAGATAGAAATCGTTGTGGCCGTGCCACTCCAGATAGCGGCTGGGCACATCCGCATAATGGCGCAGGCCGTAGATGATGCCGGGCACGCTGCGGGGCAGGGTGGCGCCGCTGTAGGGTACGCCGTAGCCCAGTGTGTCACAGGCCCGGATTTTCACCGGGATGCCCGCCTCCCGGCTCAGTTCCTGGAGGGCATTGACAAAGGGCACCACAAAACCGTAGAAATCCGCCCGGGTAATGTCCTCCAGGTGGCAGCGGGGAATCACGCCGGCGGCAAAGGCCTCCTTTACCGTGGCCAGATACGTATCCAGCGCCTGGCGGCGGGTCATATGCAGCTTTTTAAAGATGTGGTAATCCGAGCAGCTGACCAGAATGCCCGTCTCGGAAATCCCCATGTCCGCCACCAGCTTAAAGTCCTGGGGCGTGGCCCGGATCCAGGAGGTGATTTCCGGAAAGCGTAGCCCCAGTTCCCGGCACCGGTCCAGGGCCTCCCGGTCCTTTTTGCTGTAGATAAAGAACTCCGTCTGGCGGATGACCCCCTTGGGGCCGCTGAGCCGGCTCATCAGCTGATACAGATCCACAATCTGCCGCACCGTAAAGGGCTCCATGGACTGCTGCCCATCCCGGAAGGTGGTGTCGGTGATCCAGATGTCCTCCGGCATGCACATGGGCACCCGCCGGTGGTTGAAGGCGATCTTGGGCACCTCTTCATAGTTGAAGGCGTCCCGGTACAGCACCGGCTCCGCCACATCCTGCAGCTGGTACTTATAGGACTTCTGCTCCAGCAAGTGGGAGGAAGAGGAGAGTTCAAGCATAAGGCAGCACCTCCTGTGTAATTGTATACAATTATACTTAAAGGCATTTGGATGTCAAGCGGGATTTTTCCCAAAAACGGGAGGCCACTCTTGCAAAATCCGGCGAGTCCGGCGAGATTTCCTATACTGAATCAAAAGGGCGGCCCGCGCCGCCCGGAACCTGGAGGTACAGCCCATGTCCCGGCACGATCTGGAGCTCTCCACCTACCCCCGGCGGGCCCAATTTGACTACTTCCGCTCCATGGCCCAGCCCTATGTGGGCGTCACCGTGGAGATGGATATCACGGACCTGTGGGCCCGGCAGCAGCGGGAGGGATGGCCCTTCTTTCTGACCATTCTCTACCTGGCGGGAACAGCGGCCAACCATGTTCCCCAGCTGCGCCAGCGGGTGCGGGGAGACGGCATTGTGGAATATGACCGCTGTGACACCTCCCACACCGTGGAGCGGCCGGACGGCACCTACTGCTACTGCCATACCGGCCTGTCTCCCCTTCCGGGCGTACCTGTCTCTGGCCATGGAGGCCCACCAGGCGGCCAAGGCAGGGGGCAGCCTCACAGACGGGGAGGGTGTGGAGTCCCCGCTCTTTGTCTCCAGCCTGCCCTGGATCAGCTATACCGCCCTGGTGCAGCCCACTCCCTTCCCCGCCGACTCCAATCCCCGCATTACCTTCGGCGGCTACCACTGGGCGGGGGAACGCCTGTTGCTGCCGGTGACGCTGCTGGCCAACCACGCCCTGACAGACGGAGTTCACCTGGCCCAATTTTACCGGGCCTGGGAGTCCGTCTGCGCAAAGCTGCTGGATGAATAAAAATAGACGCTGTGCGGCTATTTTTTTACGGCATATGGCCCCTCCAGGGCCATGCCTTGGATCTTAGCCGTCGGCGGGACTCCGACTTGGCATTTTTATAGCTTGCCGGCGGCAGGCTATAAAAAAACGCCGCGGCACACGTCCTGTGTGCCGCGGCGCAGTTTTTCCGGATCTATTTCAGCAGATAGTTCTTGACCAAAATCTGCAGGAGTTCATCCCGGTCGATCTTGCGGATCAGCGTTCGGGCCTGATTGTGGTTGGTGATATAGGTGGGGTCCTCCGAGAGGATGTACCCCACGATCTGGTTGATGGGATTGTACCCTTTCTCCTCCAGCGCCTGATACACGATCAGCATGATTCGGTGAATCTCCGCATCCTGCTCCCCGGAAAAATCAAATTTACGGGTGTAATCCTCCACTTTTAAACCACCTCCCCAAAATCTATGAACATAGTATACTCATTTTTTCCCAACCTGTAAAGAGAAAAACACAGAATGTTACAGAGATGTAATATTCGACAAATTTCTCCCGGCCCGGTCCTCACAGCGCGACTGCCACCGGCTGGTCCACCGTCAGGGTATCCGGCGTCACCAGGCAGTCATAGGCACAGACCTGTACGCCCGCCTCCGCCGCCGCCCGCAGCGCCGCCCCAAAAGCGGGATGGGTCTCGTCGTTGGGGCAGAACACCAGGGGGCCCTTCATCTGAATGACAAAGCACACCGCCGCCCGTCCGCCCTCCTCCACGATCCGCCGCAGCCCCCGCAGGTGCTTGACGCCCCGCTCCGTAGGCGCGTCCGGAAAGCGGGCCACGCCGTCGCTCTCCAGGGTTACGCCCTTCACCTCCACGAAGATGGGACCGTCCGGGTCCTCCAGGCGGAAATCAAACCGGGAATCCCCCCAGGTATACTCCGGACGGATATCCGTCAGCCCCGGCAGGAATCTCCCGGCGCGGGCAAACTCACCGAATACCCGGTTCGGGGCCTGAGCGTCCATGTTGATGAGCAGCGGCCCCTTCTCCACGGCGATGAGGTCATAGGCAGTCTTTCTGGCGGAACCGGCGGCCCGCTCCAGATACACCGGCGCCCCGGGCAGGAGCAGTTCCCTGCACCGGCCCGTATTCTTCACATGGCAAACCGCCTCCTGCCCGTCCAGTTCCACATAGGCCACAAACCGGTTGGGCCGCCTGAGAAACCGCCCCCGGACCACCTCTCTATAGCGCATCGCTCCCACCTTCTCTCCCGGTTCCACAGGCCGGATCGGCCCGAATCCCACGAAGCACAGCGCGCCCCGGGCGAAAAGCAGCCAAGCCCCCCGCACCCCCACAGTCTCACCGGCAAGCAGCCCCGCCGCCTCATGGATACCTGCATCATAGCACAACATGCCGACAATGAAAACCAAAAAAACCTATACAAAAACTTGTCGGAAATGTGCAGGGAAAAGTATTGAATTGCTCCGGGAACTTTGCTATAATGTAAGCATCTTTGCGCCAGTGGAAATTGTTATGATTTTCACAGGCAGAGTCCCCCGCGGCCAGCGGGAAACCGCCTGGTTTCGCGGAGAGTTTTGAAGGAGGAAAGAGTCTAATGCCTAACATCCCTAATGCTTTCGTCGTTCTCATGGGCGTTGGAACCGTCTTCTTCGGTCTGATCTGCATCATCTTCCTCAGCTATCTCATGAGCGCTGTCTGCAAGACGCTGGAGAAGACGCCCGCAGCCGCCCCGGCGGCCGCCACCGGTGCAGTTCCCGCCGCGAGAAACGACGTGATTCCCAACCGCCAGGCCATGATCGCCGCTATTTCCGCCGCCATCGCGGAGGATCTGGGCGCTGATCTTGCCGCCATTCGCATCCTGTCTGTGAAAAAACTTTAATGAAATTTTGAGGAGAGAAAGTATCATGAAAAAGTACAAGGTGAATGTGAACGGCACCGTTTACGAGGTCGCCATCGAAGTCATGGACGGCGCGGCCCCCGTGGCTGCCCCCGCCGCCGCTCCGGCTGCTCCCGCCGCCCCCGTGGCCACCGCTCCCGCCGGCGGTGAGAAGATCGCCTCCCCCATGCCCGGCACCATTTTGTCTGTCAACGTCTCCAACGGCCAGACCGTGAAGAAGGGCGATATTCTCTTCATCCTGGAGGCCATGAAGATGGAAAACGAGATCATGGCTCCCTGCGACGGCACCGTCGCCTCCGTCAGCGTGAGCAAGGGCTCCACCGTGGAGTCCGGTACGCTGCTGTGCGTGATCGGCTAAGGCCGGGTCACTGGGAGGAAACATACATATGGAAGCTATCATGAATTTTATTCAGGAGACCGGCTTCTATCGCATCGTTACCGGGGACTGGAAGGTTCTGATCATGATGGTCATTTCCTTCGCTCTTCTGTACCTGGCGATTGTGAAGAAGTTCGAGCCCCTGCTTTTGGTCCCCATCGCCTTCGGCATGCTGATTACCAACCTGCCGGGCGCTGAGATGTACCATGAGATCCTGTTCGCCGGCGGCCATGTCAACTGGGAGATCTTCGGCGGCGGGGAAATCACCATGGAATTTATCCAGCACCTGCAGGAGATTGGCGTGTCCGAGGCAATTGCCAGCACAAGCCTGGTGGGCACCAGCATCTCTGTAGGCCTGATCGACGTGCTGTATCTGGGCGTCAAGCTGGGCATCTACCCCTGTCTGATCTTCATGGGCGTGGGCGCTATGACCGACTTCGGCCCCCTGATCGCCAATCCCAAGAGCCTACTGCTGGGCGCTGCCGCTCAGCTGGGCATCTTCATGACCTACGTAGGCTGCCGCCTCTCCGGCCTCTTTGACGCCGCCCAGGCCTCCTCCATCGGCATCATCGGCGGCGCCGACGGCCCCACCGCCATCTTCGTCACCAGCCGCCTGGCCCCTGAACTGCTGGGGCCCATTGCCGTGGCGGCCTACAGCTACATGGCCCTGGTGCCTGTGATCCAACCCCCCATTATGCGGCTTCTGACCACCAAAGCGGAGCGGGAGATCGTCATGCGCCCCCTGCGCCAGGTGAGTAAGCGGGAGAAGATCGTGTTCCCCATCGTTGTCACCGTGTTCGTGGCGCTGCTGGTGCCCTCTGCGGGCCCCCTGATCGCCTGCCTGATGCTGGGCAACCTGTTTAAGGAGTCCGGCGTGGTGGAGCGTCTGACCAAGACCGCCTCCAACGAACTGATGAACATCGTCACCATCTTCCTGGGCATCTCCGTGGGTGCCACCGCCACCGCCACCACCTTCCTGAGCCTGCAGACCATCGCTATCATGTGCATGGGCGTGGTGGCCTTCGGCTTCGGCACTGCGGGCGGCGTGTTGCTGGCTAAGTTTATGAATCTCTTCCTGAAGGAAAAGATCAATCCCCTCATCGGCTCCGCCGGCGTCTCCGCTGTGCCCATGGCCGCCCGGGTTTCCCAGGTAGAGGGCCAGAAGGCCAACCCCTCCAACTTCCTGCTGATGCACGCCATGGGCCCCAATGTGGCCGGTGTCATTGGCTCCGCCATCGCCGCCGGCGTGCTGATGGCGCTGTTCGGTTAATCCAGAGGAGGACTTATCAATGGAAACTATGGAATTTTTGTCCAATAAGCCCCTGCTGATCACGGACACCATCCTCCGTGACGCCCACCAGTCCCAGGCCGCCACCCGCATGACCATTGAGGATATGCTTCCCGCCTGCGAGATCCTGGACTCCATCGGCTACTACTCCCTGGAGTGCTGGGGCGGCGCCACCTTCGACGTGTGCATGCGCTTCCTCAACGAGGATCCCTGGGAGCGTCTCAGGACCCTGCGCAAGCACCTGCCCAACACCAAGCTGCAGATGCTCTTCCGGGGCCAGAACATCCTGGGCTACAAGCACTACGCCGACGACGTGGTGGACGCCTTCTGCCGCAAGTCCATTGAGAACGGCATCGACATCATCCGCATCTTCGATGCCCTCAACGACGTGCGCAACCTGGAGCAGGCCATCAAGTCCACCAAGAAGTACGGCGGCATCGTGGAGGCCACCCTCTCCTACACCATTTCCCCCATCCATAGCGAGGATTACTTCGTGAAGATGGCCAAGGAACTGGAGCAGATGGGCGCCGACACCCTGTGCATCAAGGACATGGCGAACCTCCTGCTGCCCATGGACGCCTACAGCCTGGTCAAGCGGCTGAAGGAGAGCGTGAATATGCCCATCCACCTCCACACCCACAACACCACCGGTACCGGCGACATGGTGTATCTTATGGCCGCCTATGCCGGCGTGGACATTGTGGACACCGCCCTCAGCCCCCTGGCCAACGGCACTGCCCAGCCCGCCACGGAGTCCCTGGTGGCTACCCTCCAGGGCACGGTGCGGGATACCGGATTGGACCTGACCAAGATGAGTGACGCCGCCGTCCACTTCCGCAAGGTGGCCCAGCGGCTGAAGGATACCGGCGCGCTGGACCCCAAGGTGCTGAACGTGGACACCAACACCCTGCTGTACCAGGTTCCTGGCGGCATGCTGTCCAACCTGATCAGCCAGCTGAAGCAGGCCGGCAAGGAGGATAAGTACTACGACGTGCTGGCGGAAATTCCCCGGGTCCGTGAGGACTACGGCTATCCCCCGCTGGTCACGCCCTCCTCCCAGATCGTGGGCACCCAGGCTGTCATGAACGTGATCTTGGGCGAGCGGTACAAGACCTTCACCAAGGAGTCTCGGGCCGTCCTGAAGGGCGAGTACGGCGCTCTGCCCGGCAAGGTCAACGAGGAAGTCCGGGCCAAGGCCGGGATCAAGCCCGAGGATGTGATCACCTGCCGCCCCGCCGACCTCTTGCAGCCGGAACTGGAGAAGTACAAGGCTGAGTTCAAGGATCTGGCCAAGAGCGAAGAGGACGTGCTGAGTCTGGCCCTGTTCCCCCAGGTGGCCCCCAAGTTCCTGGCCTGGCGGGACGGTCCCCACGACGAACCCGCCGCGCCTGCGGCCGCCCCCGCTGCCAAGCCCGCCGATCCCAACGCGGTTCGGGAGTTGTACGTAGACGATAAGAGCATCTAATACTGATTTCAAATAAAATGCTTTTATTTGAAATCCCGCGCGCTATGCGCGCTGGCGTCGCGCGTACCGTGCGCCGCGCCGTCTCATAAAAACCTGACGCGCTTCGCGCTATAAAAGCTTTTCAAGATTTTTATCAGGTTTTAGTATAAGGATACCTTAAAAGGCCTCCTGGTCCGTTGGACCAGGAGGCCTTTTTCTCTTGGCTTGCCACCCCTGCGTGGCCTATTTGTACTTCACCGCGGTGCCGTAGGCAATCACCTCGGCAGCGCCCTGCATAACGGATGAGGAACCATAGCGCATATTCACCACGGCGTCGGCCCCCATGGCCTCGGCCTCGTCCACCATCCGTTTGGTGGCGATCTGACGGGCCTCGGTGATCATCTCCGTGTAGCCGGTAATCTCACCGCCCACCAGGGTTTTCATCCCCGCCATAAAATCCTTTCCAAAGTTCTTGGACTGGACCACAGTTCCCTTTACAATCCCCAGCGCCTCAAACTCCCGGCCCGGGATATAGTCAATATTGAGCAGCAGCATCTTCTTCTCCTCCTTCAATTTCCTTCAGTCTCTGCCTCAGTAGTATCCAGACGGGGAGAATACTCCCCAGATCCAGCAGCGCCGCGATCAGCATCACGGCGGAGGCAACCCCCGCCATCTGGTAGTACCAGCGCAGGCTCAGCAGCAGCGCCCCCGTGGCCAGGCGCAGCAGAGTCGTGCCGGTCACGCTCTGCCAGGCCTCCCGGCGGCGGGCGGCCTGGGCTGCGCTGTCAGTATTGTTTCGCATCCTCTTCCTCGCCCCCCTGAATCTCCCGCAGACGCTGGAAAAGCGCCGCCAGAACACCGCCAATCACCGCCAGGACAACCAGGGCGTACACGCCCAAAAATACCAGCGCCACCCTGTCGCCATAGCTGGCCCCCACCAGGGGAACCACCAGCACAGCCAGCACCAGAGCCAGCAGTACCACCGCCACCAGAGCGCACGCAATGGGAGCCGCCCGCTTACTTCCTCTAGTATTGTCTCGCACCATCGATCTCTCCTTTATCAATTTCCCGGATGCGCTGGGCCAGAGCCAGCAGCACACCGCCAATGACCAGCGCAGGCAGCGCCACCAGGATCACCATCAGCCCCAGGGGCGGCGCCCCGGCGGGATCCTCCGCGAACGCCCACACCATCAGGCCCATAATCCCCGCCATCAGCGCCACCATTACCGCCGCCATCACCACCGGCGCCACATAGCGGATACGGATGTCCTGGCGCTGCTTATCCTGGAAGGTGGTGCCCGCCTGCTCCATCCGCTCCATCTGCTCCAGGAGGCCGGCGGCGTCCAGATCGTCCAGCCGCTCCTCACGGTCACAGAGGATGGCGCACAGCTGGGACGCCTGGTCCAGATTCCGTTTCTCCCGTTCCAGCGTCACCATATGCCGCCGCATTCCGTCCCCCACCGTGTGGGTACCGGACTGCATCTGCCGGATCTCCCCAATGGGTACCCCCAGCTTCCGCAGCAGCTTGATCCGCCGCAGCGTCTCCACCTCAGCCTCGCTGTAATCCCGGTAGCCGTTCTCACTGTTGCGCCGGGGGGACAGGAGGCCCTGCTCCTCATAGAACCGGATATTCTTTTTTGTGACCCCTACCAGGGCCTCCACCTCGTTGATCTTCACGATCTCCCTCCCTTTCTGCCTCTACTATACACCTTCCAGCAGGGGGAAGGTCAAGACGTCTCCCCCATTTTCATCCACCTGAATGGGCTTTTAAGCCAGAGCCGCCCAGATGGCTCCGCCCCGGCGGCGGAGCCAGACAAGGACGCCCCAGGACCCCGCCCCCACGACCAGGGTGGCCAGGGCCAGAAACAAGGTATCCCCCATCATTTCTCCCGCCAGCAGGTACAGCCCCACCAGGCCGAAGAGGAGCGCCCAGCCGCCAAAAAGTGTGACCATAACACTGGCGCTCTGTTTGACCGCCACGGTCTCGTTGGTCCAGTTCAGGTTGGGAAGCTTCAGGTTGGCCGCCAATCCCACCGCTCCCAGCAGCAGAACGATCAAAACGGAGAACGCCAGAGTCAGGGTCGATACCAGCGCCCCAGCGGCCAGAACCCAGCAGAGAACCGCCGCGAAAAGCAGGGCGGGTATCCCCGTGAGAAGCATATGGAGCCGCAGCTTGGCCCGCAGCACCTGCCAGCAGGATACCGGCAGGGACTGGAGCAGCCACACCGCTTTTCCCTCCAGGGAGATGGAGGGGGCCGTGACGGTACCGGTGGCGGCCATGAGCCCCACGGCGGCGCAGGCCATGAGGGGCCCCGCCCCGGCAAGGCCGGGGATCTGGGCCAGGATCTCCAGGAGCATCTCCCGCTTCACCAGAGCCATCACCGCCCCGGCCAGCAGAAAGACGGAGCCCAGACCGCAGTTGAGGGCGTAAATGGGGGTGGCCCAGAACCGGGCAAATTCCCGATCCAGCAGGGCCCTGTCCAGGTTGCGGACCCGCACCCTGTCCTCCCGGTACTTCACCCTGACAGCCCCCCGCTTATCGGTGGCCAGCCGGACAAAGCCCCGGCTGAGAATGGCCCAGGTGAGGGCAAACGCCGCCGCTACCAGTGCGGTAAAGATCGTCAGCGCCCCAAAGCTTCCCAGGGCCGCCCAGCCCATCTGATAGAAGGGGTACAGCACCCGCCGGACAACTCCCCCCACGGCCTCTCCGTTTACCAGCAGCAGCGCCAGCAGGCTGTTGATCCTGGTGATGCCCCAGAAGTAGGCCCCCAGTCCCAGAAGGGACAGCACCAGCACCGCCAGGTTCTTCCGCCGCATCCGGGCGGAGACCAGGGCAATGAGCCAGCCCAGCAGGCAGGAGAGTGTCACCGCCAGCAGGGGCAGCAGCAGAAGCAGCGCCACGCCGCAGACCAGAGCCGCCGCGCTGAAGCCCGCCACAACCTGGTAAACCGCCATGGCCGGGACCAACACCGCCGCCTCCATCAGGAGGGAGACGGCGTAGATGCCCGTCATCCGGGCCAGGAGAATCTTCCAGGCGGGGATGGGCATGGCCAGCAGCAGTTCGTTGTCCCTGGCCTGGTAGAGGCCAGAGTAGGCCATCAATACGCTGCCCACCACCCCCAGAGCCGTGGCGGTGATACCCATGAGGGCAAAGTAGAGCCAGCCCATGCCCGCCCCCACCAGGGGGCCGCAGAGTGTATAGGCGGTCATGGAGAACAAACCGCAGAGGGCCACTACCACGTAGACCATCAGCAGGGCGTACAGCACTATCCGCCCGGTGGAGCGGCGCTTGCCGCTTCGCCCGCTCTGGAAGAAAAAGGCCCCCAGTTCCAGAGCCTGTTTTTTCAGCAGCGCCCTCAGCATTTCTCCTCCTCCAGTTCCAGAAACACCGACTCCAGGGATTCGTCCCCCTTTACGTCCTCCATGGGTCCGGCCTTCACCAGCCGGCCCCCCTTGATGATAGCCACCTTATGGCACAGCTTCTCCGCCACCTCCAGCACATGGGTGGAGAAGAAGATGGCCCCGCCCTCCCGGCAGATGTCCCCCATGATGCCCTTGAGGATGTGGGCCGCCTTTGGATCCAGGCCCACGAAGGGTTCGTCCATAACCACCAGCTTCGGCTGGTGGAGCAGGGCGGAGATCACCGCCAACTTCTGCTTCATGCCGTGGGAGTAGGCCCCGATGGGCTGGCCCAGGTCCTCCGTCAACTGGAAATCGTCGGCGTACCGGCGGACCCGCTCCCGCCGGTGGGCGGCGGGGACGGCGAAGATGTCCCCGATGAAGTTCAGATACTGGATGCCGGTCATAAAGTTGTAGAGATCCGGGTTGTCCGGAATATAAGCGATTTTCCCTTTACAGGTCAGCGGATCAGCTTTGATGGACACGCCGTCCACATAGATCTCACCGCTGTCAAAGGGCAGGATACCGCAGCAGGCCTTGATGGTGGTGGTCTTCCCCGCGCCGTTGTGGCCGATGAAGCCGTAGATCTCCCCCGGGGCGATGTGCAGGCTCAGATCGTCCACCGCGGCCTTTTCCCCATAGCGCTTGGTCAGATGCTCAATCCTCAGCACAGGTGCTCACCCTCCTCCGTAAGTCCCCGGTACACCCGGGCGGCGGCCAGGGCCACCAGCGCGGTAAAGGCCAGCACCGCCAGTTCTGTAATGGCCACGGAGCAGTAGGCGTTTGTCACTACCGCCAGGAAATTGACGGCGGTATGGGTGAGAATAGCCGCCAGATACAGTCCATAGCGCTGCCGCCGCACCGCCGCGAACACCAGCACAGAGTTGGCCACATGGAGCGCAATGGCCACTACCCGCTCAAACCCCGCCCAGAGAAACAGCGTGGCCGGCGTGGCAGCCAGTACCGCCGCCGCGCTCTCCAACTCCGGCGCCAGTTCCCTTCCGCCGGACACGGCGGCGGCGACGATCAGGTTGTTCACCATAGTCATGCCCGTGATCAGCATTGCCTCGATCCCCCCGTGACCCAGGCCATAGGCCAGCGCTGTCACAGGCCGCGTCTCCTTTTTCAGCAGCAGCCGGAAGGCCGCCAGGCGGCCCGTCTCCTCAAAGAGGCCCGCAGCCAGGCCGCCATAGAGGCCATAGAGCCAGATGTTGCCCTGGAGCACCGCTCCAGCCGGGCTCCGCAGCACGGCGCTGTGGAGCAGCTGCTCCAATATCATGGCAAACAGGATGAACGCGGCTGCGCCTGCGAAAAAGCACCTCCACTTTCCCCCCCGCCTTCCCAGAAGGAGCATCGCCCCCACAGGCAGTACAACGGTCAGCGCCAGCGTCACACAGACAGCAAGTATGGATGTAGTTGACATAAGATTTCTCCTTTCCCAGGCGGACTGTTCTCCATCCGCCCTTTGCCGCAAGCATACGCCCTCCACCCCCTGGAAGGTCAAGAGAAAATTGAAAAAATTTGAAAAAAGCCAATCCTTCCAGCAGCGGAAAGGTTTGACCCGGAGACGCCGGGAACAAAAAAGGCGCCCCGAGGCTGTCAAAAAAGAGGCTTTGCCTCTTTTTGAGAAGGCTGGGCCGCGCCGCTTTGACACGCTGAGAGCGCCCCGCCGCCAAAGGCGGCGGGGCACCCCCCATTCCGCTATGACAGCTTTCCAAGGCGCTGGTAGGTATCCGCGATAATCGCCACACAGTTTTCAATCCCCAGCCGGCCGCTGTCCAGGCACAGGTCGTAGTTGCTGACGTTCCCCCACTTCCGGTCCGTGTAGAACCGGTAGTGCTGCGCCCTGGCCTTATCCCGGCGGGCCAGGATGGACGCGGCCTTTTCCCGGGGCATGTCGTGCTCCTCCACACTCCGCTCCACCTTATAGGACATCTCCGAGTGGATAAACACATCCAGCGTGGGGAACCGCCCCTCCAGCACAAAATCCGCACAGCGGCCCACAATCACACAGGGCCCCTTTTCCGCCACCTCCAGAATGACCTCGCTCTGCGCCTGGTGGAGTTGGTCCATCAGGCTGCTGCCCGTGCGCACCGCACCGTCAAACCGGGTCCCATAGCCGATAATATGGCCGATGGAGCCGCTGTGAAAGTATTCCCCGTGGGATTGGACAAACTCCGGCGACAGCTTGGTTCTGCCCGCCACCAATTCCACAATTTTCTTGTCGTAAAAGGTCAGGCCCAGCCGCTGGGCCAAGAGTTTCCCGATGGTATGTCCTCCGCTGCCGCACTGACGTCCAATGGTGATGATACAGTTTGCCATAGTGAGCCCTCCTGTCTGTTGGTTGGTTGCCCACCCTGATTATACCGAATTTTCCCCTCCCCGTAAAGGTCTTTCCGGATATCCCCCCTATATTTTCCCGCTCTGTGAGAAAAGTTTCTTGACGAACCCTATTTCCTGCCGGTATACTAATTATATCTAGGAAAGGTGGTTGACCTATGAGCAAGTGGATGGGACTGCTGATTCGCCGGGAGCGGCTGCGGCGGAGTTTTTCCCAGGAGGGGCTGTGCCGCGGCATCTGTGCCGTCAGCTATCTGAGCAAAATTGAGCAGGGCAAAGCGGAGGCCGGGGAGGATATTCTGCTGCCCCTGCTGGAGCGGCTGGGTATCCGCTACGAGGCGGAGCCGGACTTTCTCCACGAGGCGGAAGCGCTGGTGGAGGCCCTGTACGGCGAGTTTCTGTCCGGCCGGGACCATCTCTCCTCCTTTTCCGCGCTGCACCAGCGCCTGCTTGCCCAGAAGGACCGTCTGCTCACATCCCCCCTTATGCTGGACGCCATGCTGCTGCTGGCTTTAAAGGAGCGGGATACGGCAAAAAATCTGGCGGAGTTCTCCGGGTGCATGTCCCCGCGGCAGTACGCCCTGTACCTCTATCTGCGCCTGGACGAGGCGGACACAGCGGAGGAGTTGCTGCGCCTGGATCCCTGTGCCGTCTATACCATCGCCGTCGGCTCCCGCTACCTCTGGCGGGGGCAGTATACCGAGGCCATCGAATTAACCAACCGCGGCTATGACCTGGCCGCCCGGGAGGGCCACGTCTACCTGATGATTCAGGCAAAGCTGGCCCTGGGCAACTGCTACAGTTCCACCGGTCACCGGGATCTGATGCTGGAGAGCTACCGGATCACCCGAAATCTGGCGGAGGCGGTCAAGGAGGACCTCTGGAGCGCCTACACCGACTACAACACAGCCTCCTCCTACCTGGAATGGGGGATGCCCCAGGAGGCCTACGCTCTGCTGAAGGCCTCCCCCATGGAGGGTGAGGCCCTCTACTTCCACAAGCTGGCCATCGCCTCCGAGCAGCTGGGCCGCCCGGAGGAGGCTCTGACGGCACTGGAGCGGGGCGCAGCCCTGCTTCAGCCGCCGGACACCGACTCCAGCCGCACCTACAGAGAACTGTTCGATCTGGTCCGATACCGTCTCACCCATCCGGACTATCTCCAGGACGGCGTCTACGCCGCCCTGATGGAGGACACCTTCAACCACATCCGCCGGGACCTGACGGACGGCTTTGTCCGCTTTCACGTGCCCTATATGCTCCAGACCCTGGAGGCGGACCGCCGGTACAAGGACGCCTATCGGCTGATGAAGGAATATTTCCACCATCAATAGTGTATTTTTTTATTTAGTCGATTTTGTAAGGACAATTTTCTCAAAACAACTGGCTTTCCTTTTCTTAAGCGCAGGCCGTATAATGGGTGCAGCAAGTGGAAAGCGAGGACACACTATGAAGCAAACCCTTTGGAGCAAAAATTTCACCATTATAACCCTGGGCACCGTCATCAGCGCCGTGGGAGGCGTGGCCATGGGATTCGCCCTGGGCTTTGTCGTATTCGACAATACCGGCAGCACCCTGATCTCGGCCCTTTTCACCGCTGTATCCGCCCTGCCCCGCATCCTTCTGCCGGTTTTAGCCTCCCCCTACCTGGATCATTTCCGGCGCAAGCCGGTCATTGTAGGGCTGGACTACCTGCTGGGAGCCATCTACCTTCTCTTCGGCTGGTACCTTACGGGCAACAGCTTCTCTCTGCCCCTGTACCTGCTGTTCTCCCTGCTGTCCAGTTCCATCGGTTCGATCTACTCCCTGACCTACACCAGCCTCTACCCCAACCTGATCCCCGCCGGCTTCGCCCAGAAGGGCTATACCGTCTCCGGGATGATTTACCCCACCGTCACCATGGTCATGACCCCGGTGGCCAGCATCCTGTACGCCAATCTGGGCCTGGGCCCCATCTGCCTGGGTGAGGGGGTTCTGCTGCTGCTGGCCGCCACGCTGGAAACCCGGATCCAGGTGGAGGAAAGGGCGCGCCAGGGCGGGAGGTTTGATCTGCGGGCCTATATCCGGGACTTTCAGGAGGGCTTTGCCTATCTCCGTCGGGAGAAGGGGCTGCTGCGGATCTACAGCTATATGCCCATCACCCAGGGGATCAGCGAGGCCACGGAGCCCCTGGTCCGGGCCTGGTTCCGCACCGCGCCGGGGCTGAGCATTACCATGTACGCCCTCTTTACCACCGCGCAATTTGTGGGGCGGACTGTGGGCGGACTGGTCCACTACCGGTTTGAGATCCCGCCGGAAAAGCGGTTCTCCCTGGCCTACATGGTCTACCTCACCTACAGCGCCATGGACGCGCTTCTGCTGTGGCTGGGCTTTCCGCTGATGCTGGTCAACCGGGGCGTCTGCGGCTTTCTGGGCATCAACAGCGCCACACTGCGGGAGAGCAGTGTACAAAATTACCTGCCCGACCACATGCGCTCCAAAATCAACGCCGTCTTTAACGCTCTTTTCGCTCTGGTGCCCACTGTACTCACCGTGGCGGTGGGCGCCCTGGGGGAGGTGCTGGACTACCGGGTGTGCGTTACGGCGGTAAGCCTTCTGGGCATGCTCCCCTGTTATCTCATCGTGTGGCGCGGCCGGGAGGATATCAAAAAAGTCTACAACCGGGCCTATTGACCCGCCCGCTCCGCGAATCCCACCTTGTCAAGTTCCTGTATCTGTGGTATGATTTCCTGAGATATTTTCAGGAGGTATCCTGGCATGCGGATGCGAAAAAAGAAGAACCTGATTCCCCGGATGGAGGCCTGCCGGTCCGTCCGCGTCACCGACGGCTTCCGTCTGAAGGGGGCCTGGCGTAAGACACTGATGCCGGAGGCAAAGGAACTGCGGGTGGAATTGGGCTGCGGCAAAGGGCGCTTCACGGTAGAAACCGCCCTACAGTCCCCGGAGGTGCTGTTCATCGGCATTGAGAAGGTACCGGACGCCCTGGTGGTGGCCATGGAGCGAGCGGTTGCGGCCCAGGCCCGCAATGTGTTTTTTGTGGTGGGCGACGCCGCGCTGCTGCCGGACTACTTTGCCCAGGACGAGGTGGATACGATTTATGTCAACTTCTGCGATCCCTGGCCGCCCCAGGGCCAGGCCAAGCGCCGGCTGACCCACCGGGGCTTTCTGGAGCGGTACCGGAAGGTGCTGAAGCTGGGCGGAGAGATCCAGTTCAAGACGGACAATCAGCCCCTCTTTGAATTCTCCCTGCTGGAGTTTCCCCACGCGGGCTATACGCTCAGTGAAGTGATCCGCGACCTCCACGGGGCGGGGCCCCAGGGGGTCATGACCGACTACGAGGCCAAATTCTACGCCGAGGGACTACCTATTAACCGGTGCGTGGGCACGAAGGTCCCCTGGGAGGCGCCAAAAGACGAGGCGGAGGCCCCCGCCGCCAAATCCGATTCCACACCGGACGCCCTGTAAATGAAGCGTCCCCACTCCCGCGGCTGCGGGGGCGGGGACGCTGTCTATTCTCACCCCTGGGGCCGGGTCAGCACGCTGTCCACCGGTACCGAGCCAAAGCGGAGCAGTTCCTGCCCGTCCACCAAAAACCGCAGGCCCTCCACCTTCTCCATGGAGTACAGCGAATCCGACAGGGACCAGAGGATCATCCGCTGCTGGTCCTCATCCTCCGGCAGAAGGTCCAGCGCGTCCGCCGGTAGGTTGACATAACAAATTCCATTCTCCACCCGCACCGAGTGGATGGCGAAGCCCTGGGGAATGGCCGCCGTAAGCGTCCGATCCTCCGGCCCCGCCAGCAGGGCGGCCACCAGATTCTCCGCCAGAGTCTGTCCCTCATAGATCTCCAGCTGCCGCTTCTCTCCGGAAAGGACACCGTCACTGTTCAGGAAATACAGCGTCACCTCCACCGTGCGCAACACATCGTCCATGGTGGAGAGCAGCACATCCCGCTCATAGAACACCGCCTTGGGCTGCTGACCCAGCGGGCGCCCCTGGGATAGGATGGTGACGGCGCTGACGCCCTCCAGTGCGGTCAGGCTCAGCGTCAGGCAGTAGTCTGCCAGGGTCAGATCCACGCCGTTCAGCTGGGTATAGCCGCTGGAAAAATCCACATAGGCCATCCGGTTCTCCACCGACAGGGACAAAAGTTCCACCGAGGAGGGGATGGGGCTGGCCAACATCCCGTCGGAGGAGCCCAGAAGCAGCCGCTCCACCACCGCGGCGGCAGTCTCCTCCACCCCCGCGTCCTCCGCCAGTTCCAGCTGCTCATCGCGGGCCTGAATGGCATCGCTGCCCCGAGCGGAGGCGGAGCCCGCCAGGTAGTAGACCGTGTAGCCCTCATCCGTATCGCTGGACGCAGCGGCACAGCCGGAGAACAGCAGCGCCAGACACAGCGCCGAGGCCAGCCAGCGCTTCATGGCCGCACCTCCTCTCTCTCCAGACACGGCAGCGTGACAATAAACCGGGTACCACCCTCCGCCCGCCGCTGGGCGCGGATTGTGCCGCCCCGGCGGCTGACGGTGTCGCTGACAATACTCAGGCCCAGCCCCGTGCCGCCGGCGGCCCGGGAGCGGGCCTTGTCCACCCGGTAAAACCGCTTGAACACATTGTTCAGATCCCCCTCCGGAATGCCAATGCCATTGTCCTCCACCAGAATGGTGGTGGCCTCCGGCCCCAGTTCCGTAGCCACCCGGATATAGCCGCCCCGGCGGTTATACTTGATGGCGTTTTCCGCCAGGTTATAGAGAATCTGGTGCAGTTCGCCCACCGTGGCAATCACGGCCGCGTCGTCGTCCACCTCCACCTGGATGGCGATTTCCTTCTCCTGGGCCACCGGCCGCAGCATCCGCAGCACCCGCTCCAGCACAGGGGCCACCTCCACCCGGGCAGGCGGCTCAGGGACGCCGCTGTCCAGCCGGGTCAGACGCAGCAGATCCTCGGTGATGCGGCTGAGCCGCTCCGCCTCCTGACCGATGTCGCTGACAAACTCCCGGGCGGTGTCGTTATCGATATTCTCGTTCTGCAAAATGGAGTCCGTCAGCAGCCGGATGGCCGCCAGGGGCGTCTTCAGTTCATGGGACGCGTCGGAGACAAACTGACGCCGGGCGCCCTCCGTCTCCTGCAGCCGGTCCACCAACTCGTTGAACTCCCCGGCGATCTGGGTGAATTCATCGTGGCCGGAGAGGATCGCCCTCTGGTTGTAGGCGCCCTCCCGCACCCCCCGGATCGCCGTTTGCAGGCTGGCCACCCGCTTGGCAATGCTGCGGCTGAACACCATGCTCAGCACCAGCACCAGGGCCGCCAGGCCCAGGGAGATGCGCATCAGATTGCCTTGCAGGGTCTCCAGCAGGTCCGCCTGCTGGGTGTCATACTCATAGACATATACGCCGCCGATGATCTGGTTGCGATAGAGCACCGGCTGGGCGGCACTGGAGTGAAAGGCCCCCTCCTGATAGACGCTGTACACCGCGTTGTTGCCCCGGAGAGCCTGTACCAATTCGGTATAAAAGACGTAGTAGCCCGTGGCGTTGCCGGCCTCGCGGGTATCATAGAGCACCTTTCCGTAGCGGTCTGTGACAATAGCCCGGGAAATGCCGTTCGGCTCCAGATCCGCCATGGCCTGAGCCACCGTCTCCTCTGTCAGTTCGTCCAGCCCGGTGACAGCCGCATTGATGGCCGCCGCGCCGCTCTGCAGGGTCGTGTGCTTGGCGCGGAACACCAGGTCCTGGCTCACCAGCAGCGGGTAGGTGTTCATGAGCACCAGGATCAGCAGAATGATGGCAATATAGCTGATGCTGATTTTCAGCTGTAAGGAAAACTTACCCCTTAAAATAGTAGCCAACTCCCCACTTGGTCATGATATACTCCGGCTCCGCCGGCTGCCGCTCCAGCTTCTCCCGCAGGCGGCGGATGTGCACATCCACCGTCCGGTAGTCCCCGGTGTAGGAGTACCCCCACACCACATTCATCAGATTTTCCCGGCTGTACACCCGGCGGGGGTTTTTCATCAGCAGTTCGATCAGGTCATACTCCTTGGCCGTCAGTTCCACCGTCTTCCCATCCCGGATCGCCACCCGCTGCTCCGTATCCAGGGTCAAATCCCCCACGGTGATCTGGCTCTTGGCCTGGGACGCGCCGGTGGACCGGCGGAGCATGGCCCGGATGCGGGCCTTCAGTTCCAAAATGTTGAAGGGCTTTGTAATATAGTCGTCCGCCCCGCACTCAAAGCCGATGATCTTATCGGTATCCTCACTGCGGGCGGTAAGCATGATGATGGGCACGTTGGAAAATTCCCGGATGCGCATGCAGGCCTCCAGACCGTCAATCTCCGGCATCATCAGGTCCAGGATGATGAGGTCAAATTTCCCTGCCCGGGCCAACTCCACTGCGGCGGCGCCGTCATAGGCGCATTCCACCTGATACCCCTCGTTCTCCAGGTTGAATTTGATCCCTTTTACCAGCAGCTTTTCATCGTCTACCACCAATATTTTCATGCAGCTTTTTCCTCCGCTTGTTTCGTCTCTTTTTCCGCCGGGGGCAGTGCCGCGGCGTAGTCCCGCAGCCCGTCCAGGGTGGCCGGGCCGATCCCCTTTACCTCCAGCAGTTCCTCCAGGGAGCCGAAGGGACCGTGCTCCTCCCGGTAGGCAATGATCCGCTCCGCCAGCACCGGGCCAATGCCCCGCAGCGTCTGCAGCTCCTCCCCACCGGCGGTGTTTACATCCACCGGCGGCAGCGGCTCCGGCGTCACATTTTCCCCGCCTCCCCTGGCTGTGGAGACGGCGTATCCCGTCCACTCCGCGGCAGGCGCGGCCCGCCCCTGGACCAGCAGCAGGCACAGCATGCCCGCCGCCAGGGCCAGCAGCAAATATTCGGTTTTCATTTGTTTTCTGGCCACTTTCCCAGTTGAACTCCCGTACCTTTTTTGTTATACTAAAGAATGAAATCTGTCGAACGCTGTTATCCACAGGGGGCAACCGCACTCTGATCGGAGATAGTATATCATAATTTTCGGGAGAATGATATGAAAACTCGCCGCCTTTTCTCTCTTTTTTTCTCAGCCCTTCTGCTGATTACCCTCTCCTCCACCGCCTGGGCCGCCGATGGGGACACCGGCGACTGGGAGGTTGCCGCCAAGGCTGCCCTCCTGATCGATCCGGACTCCGAGGAGATTCTGTACGCCCGCAACATCCATGAGCGGCTCTACCCCGCCAGCCTTACCAAGATTATGACCGCCTCCCTGGTGCTGGAGGCGGTGGAACGGGGGGATCTGCACCTGGACACCGTGCTCACCGCCTCCGAAGCCGCCGTCACCTCCATTCCGGCCGACGGCAGCAACGCCGGCATCAAGGTGGGGGAGGAGTTGACGGTGGAGCAGCTGCTACACTGCATCCTGGTGGTCTCTGCCAACGAGGCCTGCAATATTTTGGCGGAGGCTGTGTCCGGCTCTGTGGACGCCTTTGTGGCGGCTATGAACGACAAAGCGGCGGCCCTGGGCTGTGAGGACACCCTCTTTGCCAACACCAACGGCCTACAGGACGCCAACCATTACACCACCGCCTGGGACATGTATCTGATCACCCGCGCCGCCCGGACACATGAGGATTTCATGCGTATCTGCAACACAAAGTTTGTGGAGATCCCCGCCACCAACCTCTCCGGCGCGCGGAAGTACTACACCACCAACTACCTTCTCTCCAACTACCGGGCCACCGGCTACTTATACAGCGGGGCCGAGGGCATCAAAACCGGCTCCACCAGCGACGCCGGGTACTGTCTGGTCTCCTCCGCCCAGCGCAGCGGCCGCAGCCTCATCAGCATCATACTGGGAGCGGAGCGGGTCACGCTGGAGGACGGCAGCCGCCAGGTCCAGAGTTTCTCCGAAACCATAAAACTCTTTGACTGGGGATTTGACCACTTCTCCCGGCAGATTATCCTGGGATCGGACGAACTGATCGCGGAGGTGCCGGTGACGCTGTCCCAGGAGGTAAACTCCGTACGGGTCCATCCCGCCCAGGAAATTGAGCGGCTGATCCCCGATACCATTGATCCCGCTGTGGACATCCAGCGGGAGTGGACCTTTGTGTCCGAGAGCGTGGAGGCCCCTGTCAGCCGGGGCCAGGTGCTGGGCCAGATCACACTGCGCTGCGGCGACACGGTATATGCCACCGTGGATCTGCTGGCAGATGACGATGTGTCCGCCTCCCGGCTGCTGGTATTCCAGCGGGATGTCCTCCTCTTTCTCCAGCGCCCCGTGGTGAAGATTACAGCGGCCGCGGCGGCGGGGCTGGTCCTGCTGCTGCTGGTTCTGCGCCTGGTGCTTCGCCGGAGATGGCGGAACCGGCACTACGGCGGCGGCTACCGGAGTTCCGGTGTTGGAGGCTACCGGGGGCGCAGGCGCTGATTTTATCTTTCCCAATAAAACCGGCCCGGAGGCACCGCGTGCGGCGGCGTCCTCCGGGCCGGTTTTTCAGTGGCGGGAACCCATCACACCTGCCAACTGGTTATCGTTGGATCGATGGGCCATGCCTTCAAGTGTTTGTAGGTATAGCGGGAAATGTCAGGATTGGCCGCGCCGGGCGCATCCACCTCAATAATGTGGCTGGCAATGGGCTCAAAATCCGCCCGGAAATGTCCCCGGGACTTGATGAGAAGCAGGCGCTGCCTGGCCGGGTCTATGCCCAGTTCAGTGAACACCTCCACATGGTTGCAGGGGTGGCGCACCGTGTACACGGCGATCTGCACATTTCCCACCTCCAGGCGCACACCGGCGCCCAGGTCGAAGTAGTCCCCCCGGCCCATGGGGCCGCGGCAGCGGAAATAACCGTCTGTGATGGTCTTGACCCGGGCTGTCACCTCAATGGGCGCGCCGTAATCCTCACAGGCCTTGCCGTCGATGGAAAATGCCGCTGTATTCCCAATGCCCACCTCCAGGGCGCGCTTCACTGTCTCCGGGTCCCAGATCAGGGCGGCGGCGGAGCCGGGGGTATGTCCGCCTGGATCATGGCCCGCAGAAGTTCCGTTTTCGCGCTGGACCCGCCTCCGCCGGGGTTGTCCGACACATCCGCCAGGATCACCGGCAGTTCCGGCTCCTCCGCCAGCAGGGCCCGGGCCTTCTCAATGGCATCGGGGATGGGGGTAAGCTTCTTGATAAACTGATCCCGGGTCTCCCATGCCATGGCGCAGATATCGTCGCAGGCCGCCTGAGCCAGGGCCCGGTCTCCGTCGGCGGTGGCCACCATGTTAAAGCCCACGTAGTCCGCGTCCACATAGGGGAAGCCGCCGCAGACGCTGACATTAATCATGCCCTCCCGCTTCTCCCACTCTCTGGCCCTTCCAAAGAGGTTGAACATGGGCCCCCGGGCGGTAAGCAGATTGATGGTGGGGAACGCAATGGGAGGATGGCGGTGGGCCGTCACCGGGTGCCATTGGCCCTTCAGGGTTTTCGCCATGCACTCCGCTACCTACACAGCCCGGTCATAGGCGTCAATATGGGGGTTGGTGTCAAAGGCGAAGAGGGCGTCCACGTGCAGAGCGGTCTTTTCCGTGTTGTTGGCGTGGAGGTCCTCCGTGACCATCAGAGGCTTATCCCCGATGAGCCCCCGGATAGCGCATACGATGTCGCTCTCCGGGTCCTCTACGCCCTCAGCCAGCATTGCCCCGTGGAAGCAGAGGAGCACACCGTCCACCTCCGTCTCCCGCAGAGGTTTCAATATACGCTCCCGCATGTCCTGATATGCCTCATAGTCCGTGGGGGCCGCCGGCATGGATTCGGCATAGAAGGTGGGCAGGATCTCCCAGCCCTCCCGGTCCGCCACATCCAGAATGCCGCCCATTTCCTTCTTGGTGCCCCGCAGGGTCAGGATCTCCTCCCCCTCCAGGTCCATCCAGCGGGAGCGGGGCGTGGGAACCGGGGAAAAGCAGTTGGTCTCCTGCTTGATCCCTCCAACAGCGATTTTCATCATTGCTCCTCCTTTCTTTGTGCAAAGGGCCATCTGTTCATATGTCCTGTATGTAGTATAACAGACCCCCCCTGTTTGTCCAGCAGCAAACCGGCCTTTTGTGTGTACGCTGCCTAAAATGTGTGATCCTGCCCGGCCCCCGCCGGAGTATCCGGTTCACAGGCGCCGCTGAAAAGCGCGCAGGAGACATAATGGCCCGGAGCGACCTCTGTAAGCGGGATATCTCCTCCCATGCATTTTTTGCAGGCATGGTCGCACCTGGGGGCAAACGGGTGTAGCGGCGCGCGCTCCGCGTCAATTTGCGCGCGTTCCGTGTCAATGATTTTCCCATGCAAAAACGCCGCATAAGTCAAAACCTCCGGCTAAGCCGGAGGCTTGAGTAAGCCCTAGAAGGGCATGATACGGACGAAGCCCCTTAAGGGGCCCCGAAAGGTTTGCCGACTGCATTTCTTTCACGGGCTACCCCTTAAGGGGTGTTTCGTTACGCCTACTTGTTCTCCCGACCCGTAAACGGGTCTACAAACTCCTTCAGCCCCAACTGATCTGCCAGCTGATCCGACTCAAGTTGACTTCGGATATATTCCGCTATCTGCTTTTTATTTCTCCCCACTGTATCTACATTGTACCCTCTCGCCCAGAAATGGCGGTTTCCGTACTTGTACTTCAAATTCGCATGTCGGTCGAAAATCATCAGGCTACTCTTTCCCTTGAGATACCCCATGATCTGTGATACACTATACTTCGGCGGTATACTGACGAGCATGTGAATATGGTCGGGGCACGCTTTTGCCTCTATAATCTCTACCCCTTTCTGCTGGCATAACTTCCGCAAAATTACCCCGATATCCTGTTTGATTTGACCATATATCTCCATCCTGCGGTATTTCGGTGCAAATACGATGTGGTATTGACATCTCCAGCTGGTATGTTCTAAACTGCTTATGTCTTTATCTTTCACGATGAAGACCTCCCTGTTTTTGTACTTGTGTGGTCGGCAAACCACTCTTACTCTAACAGGGAGTTTTTCTCTTTTCTACTTTACTCCTCGCTATAAGCTATTTTTTACCCCCGGCCTAGCCGGGGGTTGCCTTTGGTACTACCAATACAAAAGGGCAGCCGCTTGCGCAGCTGCCCTTTTCTTCATGCTTAAAGATTGCGTAGCATGGTGCCGTCAGGCACAGACGCGGATATTTTGAAGGTTTTGTCCGCAATGATGACCGGCATGGACAGCAGGCGGTGCAGCATATCCGCGATCTCCTCCAGGCCGCCTCCGCTCAGTTCCAGCGCCGTAAACTTATTGTGAATGGCCGAAGAAAAGCTGAGCCTCTCATTTTGCACACCTAAAATTGCCCGGAATAGCGGAATGCACAATTCCATAGAAGGCATTTCATCCGGAATTGTAATCAGCGGCAGACTGTACGCATCGGCCAGGGCGAGCGCCTCCTCCGAAAGAGCGCCGAGAAAGCGCGTTTTGATGGCAAGTCCGGAGGCACCCGCCTGATGCAGCGCCTCAATCAGTTCCAGCAGGCTCCTCTGGTTCTTGTAAATGGAATAGCCCGTGGTGATCAGCAGTTCCTTCTCCTTCAGCCACGGAGCGATGTCCGGCACCTCCATATTGTCAATAAACGCAATTTCACGATGGACACCCTTCTTCCCCGCTACCAGCGTGCATTTGTTCATGCCCTCAATCTGCAGCGCCTGTTCAACCGTAAGTTTCATCTCGCCAGCCCCCTTTTATTTTCTGTAAAACCCGCCCTATGGCAATGATCTGCGCTATACCGCCGTAAAATAAGGAATCCCCCTGAGCTGACAGGCATTCTTCTCTGTCAGCCCAGGAGGAACAATCGTATCCAGCAGGCGGGCGTCTTGTGCCGCGACACGCCCCGTCTCTGTTACAGGTTTCGAAGGGCCGCCTCCAGGGCGGTCTTTTGGGTGGTGCCCGCGTCCTTCATTTTGATGACCCGGGCGGGACAGCCAGCCACCACGGCGTTTTCCGGCACATCCTCAATGACCACCGCACCGGCGGCCACCACGGCGCCCCGGCCCACATGGACGCCCTCAATAATAACGGCGTTGGCTCCCACCAGCACCCCGTCCTCCACAATGACCGGTGTGGCGCTGGCAGGTTCAATGACTCCGGCCAAAACAGCCCCGGCCCCGATGTGGCAGTTCTTACCCACGGTGGCCCGTCCCCCCAGGATCGCCCCCATATCGATCATGGTGCCCTGGCCGATGACAGCGCCAATATTGATCACCGCTCCCATCATAATGACGGCGTTGTCCCCGATCTCTACCTGCTCGCGAATGGTGGCGCCCGGCTCAATACGGGCGTTGATCCCCTTCAGATCCAGCATCGGGATGGCGCTGTTGCGCCGGTCGTTCTCCACCACCAGGTCCGCCACACGCTCCGCGTTCTCCGCCAGAATGGGTCCCAGTTCCCGCCAGTCGCCAAAGACCACCTTGGAGGGCCCCTCCCCAAAAACCGTCGCCCCGCCGTAGTCAATGGGGCTCTTTTCCTTGACGTAAGCCTTTACAGGGGTTTTTTTCTCCGCGCTGCCGATATAGGCAATGATCTCCTGGGCGTTCATCATCCAATCTGTCCTCCAAATAAAATATCCTGCAACTCGTAGCGCCCCCGGGGCATCCGGCAGAGTTTGCGGGCGATATGCAGCGCCCCATTGACAAATATCTGCCGGGAGGTGGCCCGATGGGTAAATTCCAGCGTCTCATCCACGCCGAAAAAGCTGACGGTGTGGGTACCCGCCTCGGTGCCCCCCCGCAGCGCGTGGATGCCAATCTCATCAGGCCTGCGCTTACCACAGTTTCCCTGGCGGCCATAGACGGGAGTCATCTCATGGCGGGGGTCCACGGCCTCCATCAGCAGCTTGGCTGTGCCGCTGGGGGCGTCCACCTTCTGGTTGTGGTGGGTTTCTACGATCTCAATGTCAAAGTCCGGCCGGAGTATATCACTGACCTGCTCCAGGGCCCGCCGCAGCACCGCCACCCCCACGGAGTAGTTGGCACTATGGATCACCGGAGCGTAGTTTCCCAGATCCGTATACACCGCCAGTTCCTCCGCCGTGCACCCCGTGGTGCCGGAGAGCAGGGGCGTTCCCGTGCGGCGGACATACTGCGCCAAACGGGGCAGGACAGCGGGACTGGAAAAATCCATGGCCACATCCGCTACCCGTCCCAGGGTTTCCAGATCCCCCAGGTTGTCAATATCGATGACCCCTGCCATGCGGTCCCCCGCCGCCAGGGCGGTTTGCTCAATCAGGCGTCCCATGCGGCCGTGGCCGATCAGCAAAATTTTCATACCGGCAGCCCCGCCTCCTCCATCAGTCGCCGCAGGGCGGCGGTGTGGGCCTCGCTCATAGGATAGAGGGGCAGCCGGAAGGGGCCTACCTCCCTGCCCATCAGATTCAGCGCTGTCTTTACGGGGATGGGGTTCACCTCCATAAAGAGGCCGTTCATCAGATCCAGATACCGCACCGCCGTCTCCGCCGCCAGCAGCCGGTCCCCGGTGAGGTACTCCATCACCATGTCGTGGCACTGGCGGGGCATGATGTTGGCCCAGACGGAGATCACACCGCTGCCGCCTATGGAGAGCAGGGGGATGGTGATGTCGTCGTTGCCGGACCAGAGGGCGAAATCAGGCCCCACGCAGTGGGCAATCTTCATGGCGTAGGACATGTCGCCGCTGGCTTCCTTGATGCCGCAGATACGGGGGTGGCGGCTCAAACGCTCCACATTCTCCACAGAGATGGCGCAGCCGGTGCGACCCGGGACGTTATAGAGGATGCAGGGGATGTCCACCGCGTCGGCCACCGTGGCAAAGTGGCGGTATATGCCCTGGCTGTTGGCCTTGTTGTAATAAGGCGTGATGAGCAGAAGCCCATCGGCCCCCAGTCCCTGGGCCCGCAGGCTCTTCTCCAGCATGGTAGCGGTGCTGTTGGAGCCGGTGCCGGCGATCACAGGCACCCGGCCCGCTGCCGCCGCAACTACCCGGCTGAGCACCGCGTCATCCTCCTCGTGGGTCATGGTGGAACTCTCTCCCGTGGTGCCAAGGGTCAAAATGGCATCGGTGCCGCTGGCAATGTGCCACTCCACCAGTTCCTCCAGCTTCTCAAAATTCACCGAGCCGTCGGGGTGGAAGGGGGTAATGAGGGCCACGATAGAGCCCTTCAAATTGCGGATGTCCATAGTGTATTCCTCCTAATCAATATGATGCATACCTGGCGCGCCGGCGGATCAAGAGGCAGAAAAAAGCCGACAGGCGCTCCTGCCGGCTTGTACAAGTTTCCTTGTTCAATGAGACAGATAGCGCAACCGCGGAACAGCCCGCGGACAGTGACGGAGATATTCTCCCCGCCCCCATCCCACGCCCACACCTGGCCGCGGGATTCGGCGGACTTGCTTCCCCTGCGTTCACAGCCCGTCGGCTCCCGCAGCTTCGTCGCATCCGCAACCTCTATCTTGATGGCAACACCATACCACAGAATTCGCCCCTTGACAAGGGGAAATTTTCACAAACTGGAAGTTTTCTCTCCGCCCTCCCCCCGCCGGGCCAGGCGGGCACAGCATAAAAGGACGTAGAGCGCCGCTAAAATGCCGGCCACCGCCAGCAGCCGCCCATGAAACGCACCGAAGCGGGTGTAATAGTCCGTGTTGGTCGTGGAACTCATCAGCATATTCCCCTGGATGGAGAGGACAAACCGCCGGTCCGCCAGAGCGGAGAGCACCACCCCCAAGAGGGCCGTCCAGCCCGATGAGAGGGCCAGCATCCCCCATCTCCTCCAAAAGAGGAGCACGCAGGCCAGCACACAGAGCGCCCACAGCGCCGCGTACAGCTGCCCCTGGCTGTGGTACATCCACGTCGGCAGAGCGGCGGGAATGTATGTCTCCCCTCCCAGATCCACCCGATAGACCGCCCAGAAGGCTGTAAGCGCCACGGGAAACAGCAGCGGCAGAAGCTTGCGGACTGTCAGAGGCGCCCTCTCCAGCCGGGGCAACGCCAGGGTACGGCCGCCGGAGCGGTCGCGAACTATCAGTTCCGTCACAGCTGTGAGGGCCGCCGCCAGGAAAAACCACAGGGCCAGAGGCCCCAGCAGCGGCACGATATACCCGCCAAGAGCCTCCCCCCAATCCCCCTCCCGGTTCTGCAGAATCCAGAGCAACTGGGACGCATAGGAGAGCCGGCCGGCAAACAGCAGGGGAAGCACAGAAGCCAGCAGTTGGATATTGACAAAAAAATCCATTATCAAATTAGCCCCGTGGAACCAGCGGCTATGGTAGGTGTACCGGTTCTGGAGATACACGCCGTAGGCCATGGCTCCCAGGTACAGCAGATAGCACACCAGGGTGGGCATAAAGAGATCCAGCAGGAAGTACAGCACGCCGCCGCCGATAGCAAAGGCGAAACTCAGCAGATTCTGCCAGTCGGCGGCGCCCAGCCTGGGAACTGCCGGCGTATTGCTGAGCAGTTCGTCCACTGTCACCCCCAAAGCTCTGGCCAGCGGCTCCAGCAGGGCCACATCCGGGTAGCCTCCGCCGCTCTCCCAGCGGGAAACAGATTTGTTGGATACGCCCAGCTGATCCGCCAGTTCCTGTTGGGTCATGCCCCTGGCCTTGCGCAGGCGCTTCAGGCGCTCAGAAAATTCCAGTTCCGCCATGGTCTGCTCCTCCTTCAGCCGCCGGCAGCGGCGTTTCTGTCCACATGATACCGGGAAAGACCTCCCGCCGCAACCCCGCGGGCCGGGAATTTTGTCTCGCCCGGCGGGAAATTCAGAAAAACCAGGCCCGGACCACGCAGGTCCAGGCCCGGTTCCGCAATCCTGAAGATGGCCGGGTATGTCAGCGCAGCACCGCGCCCAACTCCCGTTCCAGAGCGGCCAGAACAGCCGCCACCTCCTCATCGGCCTCGGCGGCCACAATGCTCCGCTCGTCGGAGCGCAGGGTCAGGCTGAAGGCCACGCTCTTGCGGCCCTCGGCAATGCCCGTGCCCTGGTAGATATCAAAGAGATCCACCGCCCGCAGCAGTTTCCCCCCCGCCTGACGGATGCAGGATTCCAGCTGGCCCACAGTGATTTCCTTCCGGCAGACCACGGCGATATCCCGGCTGACTGCGGGGAACCGGGGCAGGGGCGTGTACACCGGCTCCGGCCCCTGGGCACACAGCATCTGCTCAAAATCCAACTCGGCACAGTACAGCGCCGTGTCGACATTGTAGTTCCGGGCCACGGCGGGATGGATCTGGCCCACCACGCCGAGCCGCCGCGCCCCCGCGTACACGTCGGCGCAGCGGCCGGGGTGGTAGGAGGGGTTGGTCCGGCAGGGGGCGGCGAAGGAGACGTTCTCCGCCCGAAGATCCGCCAGGATGGCCTCCACGGCGCCCTTCATGACAAAGAAGTCCATATCCTCCCCATAGGCGCCCAAGGTGAGTTTCTTGTTCTCCACCGCCAGGCCGTCGTCTCCGCCGGGGAGATATACCTTTCCAATCTCATAGAGCCGGACGCTCTTGTTGCGGAAGTTGTAGTTCCTTGTCAAAATCTCCAGCATGGAGGGCAGGGTGGTGGTGCGCATAATGGAGGTATCCTCCCCCAGGGGGTTGAGGATCTTAAAACTCTGGCGCAGGGGGCTGTCCTTGCTCCAGCCGATTTTGTCGTAGTCGGTGGGGGAAATGAAGGAGTAGGTGATGATCTCACTGTATCCGCAGGTGCGGCACAGCTGCCCCAGGCGGCGCTCCAGCTGCTGGGCGGGGGTATAGCCGCCCCGGGTGGTCTCCCCCCGCTGGAGGGTGCAGGGGATGTTGTTGTACCCGTGGAACCGGGCCACCTCCTCGGCCAGGTCCGAGTAGTGCTTTACGTCGCCCCGCCAGGAGGGCACCGTGATGGTCTCCCCCTCCACACCGAAGGAGAGTCTGCGGAGAATTTCCTGCATCTCAGGCACGGATATGTCGGTGCCCAGAAGGGCGTTGATTTTATCGGGGCGCAGCTGCAGGACCGTGGGCTGGGGCACATAGTTCAAAATGTCAATGACACCGTCCACCACCTCGCCGGCGCCCAGCAGTTCCACCAGTTCGCAGGCCCGGTTCACAGCGGGCAGGGTGTTCATGGGGTCCAGGCCCTTCTCAAACTTGGCGCTGGCCTCGGTGCGCATACCGAGAGCCAGGGCGGTCTTGCGGATGCAGGTGCCGTCAAAGGTAGCGGACTCGAACACCACGTCGGCGGTGTCGGCCACAATCTCGCTGTTCTCACCGCCCATGATACCGGCAAGGCCCACGGCCCGGTGCTCGTCGGCAATGACCAGCATATTGCCTGTCAGCTTCCGGACACCGCCGTCCAGGGTCGTCAGTTCCTCCCCGTCCCGGGCCCGGCGGACAATGATCCTGCCGCCCTGGACATAGCGGTAGTCAAAGGCGTGCATGGGCTGGCCGTACTCCAGCATGACATAGTTGGTGATGTCCACGATGTTGTTGATGGG